>LWDU01031763.1_pt1 | contig 30083 bp, 26 predicted proteins | sample 727161 | NCBI WGS metagenome assembly LWDU01 (sample SAMN04566230, study PRJNA314399) | hydrothermal vent metagenome | isolation source: deep sea hydrothermal plume seawater | place: Mexico: Gulf of California, Guaymas Basin | collected 2004-07-11
CGTTTCGGTCGATTTCGGCGGCGATTAACGGCTCGCCGCCGTCACGAGGATCACACAGCAGAATTGCACCCGCGCAGGTCCCGAGGACCGGACGGGTGGCATCGGCGCGAAGCCACGAAAACACAGCGGGCAACAGTCCCGATGCGGGATCGTTACCAGTCAGCCGCATCGTGGTGGATTCACCGCCGGGGAAGACGAGTGCATCAGGTTCAGCCTGTGCAAGGTCCGAAGCCTTGCGCAACTCGTGAATTTCGATTTCGATGTCAGCATCGGCAGCCGCCGAGGTGAGCGCCGCAATGTGAACGTGGCGAGCGCCCTGCAACATGACGAGACCGATGCGAAGCACGACCTGCCGGCTGAACCATCCGGCTTCAATCCAACCCTTATCAGTCGAAGACCCCAGCACACGCCCGTAGGGCGTGGCCAACTCAAGGATTCACAACTTCGGCGCCGGTCCAGCAGTTCTGCCATTATCGGTCGTCGAAGAAGTTCAAGCAGCATTACCCAACTTACACGGCAGCGGCTTCGGACTCTGCGAGATCAGCCACCGAAGCCCGACTTTCCAAGCGGTTGTCGACAGCGCCATGGCACGCATCAGAAGGGTGCTGTCGGTTCCAGAAGATTATACGATTCTATTTCTTCAAGGCGGCGCTTCACTGCAATTCTACATGAGCGCGCTAAACCTGTTAGCCCAGGGGGAGGCAGCGGATTTCCTGGTCACGGGAGGTTGGTCGCAGAAGGCCTTGAAGGAGGCCAATCGCATTGGCGAAGCAGCGGCGCAGTGGGACGATTCGGCAAATGGATTCAAGTCGGTTCCAAACGACGGTGATTACACGATTCGCGAGAAAGCAGTCTACATGCATTACACGTCGAATAACACACTGATGGGTACTCAATTCCACCATCTTCCATACTCGGGCGGCAAGCCACGGGTGCTCGATGCGTCCTCGGATATCGCCGGGGTTCCGCTCGATGTAGGGGCTCACGATCTGATCTACGCGGGGGCTCAGAAGAACCTCGGACCTTCGGGGGTGACGTTGGTCATCCTCTCACCTTGGGCGCTGGCTCGGGCGCAGACAAACTCTACTTCGGGCGGTCATACCGGTGCCGGAAATCCTACCATGCTCGATTATACAGTTCATGCTTCGAAGGGGTCGTTATTCAACACTCCAAACACCTTCGGGATATTCGTTCTCGACTGCGTTTTCAAATGGCTTGAGGAGAACGACGGACTGGCTGGATCGATCGCGCGGAATCGGGCGAAGGCGGCCCTTCTGTATGGTGAGCTCGACCGGACTGATTTCTGGGTCCCACATGCTGAGGTTGGCTCTCGCTCGGTGATGAACGTCACTTGGAGATGTGCTGATGAAGCTCTCGAATCGGTGTTTTTGGCGGAAGCGACGGCGGCTGGTCTTGGTGGTCTGAAAGGTCATCGCTCGGTCGGTGGTATTCGGGCAAGCATGTACAATGGCTGTCCTATCGAGTCTGTCGAGGCGCTGGTTGAGTTCATGCGCGGCTTTGCGGAGCGGCATTCCTGAGAATGCGGCGCGGGTGGCCGCTTCCATGCGGATTTTCTATCAAGGAGAGATTGATAACCGCGTGGAACGGTTCGCGACGCGATGACCGAGTTGGACAGCATCGAGAGCATGTTGGATGAACAGCGCCGTTTCCCACCCCCCGAGCCAATCGCCAGCGAGGCGCACATCACCGACTTCGATGAATATCAATCGATGTGGCGGCGCAGCATCGCCGACCCCGCCGGCTTCTGGGGTGAGATCGCCGAGGAGTTCGAGTGGTATCGTAAGTGGGACGAGGTCGCCTCTTGGGATTTCGTGGATGCGCAGATCAAGTGGTTCGAGGGTGCCCAACTGAACGTCAGTGTGAACTGCCTTGACAGGCACATCGCTGCTGGTCGCGCTGGCGAACCAGCCATCTCGTTCGAGGCGGACGACGGCGAAATGAGCACCTACAGCTTCAGTGAAGTTCTGGAGCAGGTGTGTCGGCTGGGTAACCTCCTGCGCGTGAATGGCGTCACCAAGGGTGATCGTGTCACAGTCTACATGCCGATGATTCCCGAACTCGCCTTCACGCTGTTGGCCTGCGCACGCATCGGCGCCATACATTCAGTCGTGTTCGGCGGCTTCTCTGCAGACTCACTCGCCCAGCGCATCGTCGACTGCACCTCAGACGTGCTCGTCACCACAGACGCCGGCATCCGCGGCGGCAAGCTGGTCCCGCTCAAGTCGACGGGCGACGCTGCCATCGAACTCGCCGCTGAGCAGGGCGTCAAGGTCCGCTGCGTGATAGTCAACCACAGAGCAGGCGATGGAATCGGCGAAGGCAGCCCGGGCTGGGTCGCGGGAAGGGATGTCGATATGGAAGAAGGAATGGCAGCCCAAGGAACCACTTGTGAGCCGGAGATCATGGAAGCTGAGGATCCACTCTTCATCCTCTACACGTCTGGCTCGACTGGCAAGCCAAAGGGGGTCCTGCACACTCAGGCGGGTTACATGGTGTATGCGGCTACGACCTGCAAATACGTCTTCGACCTGAGGCCTGAGCGCGACCTGCACTTCTGCACGGCAGACATAGGATGGGTTACCGGTCACACCTACATCATCTACGGCCCGCTCGCTCTGGGAGTTCACACACTGATGTTCGAGGGAATTCCGACCTACCCTGACGCTGGGAGGTTCTGGGACATCTGCGACAAGCACCGTCCTACCACCTTCTACACCGCTCCCACCGCAATCCGGGCCCTCATGGTGCATGGCACTGAGCCGGTTCATCGCTACAAGCGGGACTCGATGAGAGTGCTCGGGACGGTCGGCGAGCCGATCAACCCAGAGGCGTGGATGTGGTATCACAAGCACGTGGGAGGCGAGACTCGCCCTATCGTCGACACTTGGTGGCAGACGGAGACGGGCGGCATAATGATCACTCCACTTCCCGGAATGACGACCACGAAGCCTGGTTCAGTGACGCGGCCGTTCTTCGGTGTGCTGCCGCGAGTGGTGAAAGCGGACGGGACCGAGTGCGAAGTGAATGAGGGAGGCTACCTGATCATCGAGCAGGCGTGGCCTGGCATGATGCGCACGCTCTACGGCGACCACGAGCGGTTTCGCGAGGTCTACTTCACCCAACAACCAGGGCGCTACTTCACCGGCGATGGGGCTCGCAAGGACGAGGACGGCTGCTTCTGGATAATGGGCCGCGTCGACGACGTGATCAACATCTCAGGACACCGTATGGGAACCGCCGAGGTCGAGTCGGCACTCGTGGCGCACAAGTCGGTGTGCGAGGCGGCGGTGGTCGGCTTCCCGCACGAGATCAAGGGACAGGGCATCTACTGCTACGTCACCCTCGAGCAGGGAATCAAGGCCTCGGATGAACTCAGACAAGAACTCAGAATGGGAGTGCGAACGATTATCGGACCAATCGCCACGCCGGACGCCATCCACTTCACACAGGTACTCCCGAAAACCAGGTCAGGGAAGATCATGCGACGCATCCTCAGGAAAATCGCCGCTGGTGACGTCAGCGAGCTCGGCGATACAAGCACTTTGGCTGACCCGAGCGTTGTCACCGACCTCCTCAAGAGTCGTCCAGAGTGAAGAAATGCCGAATTTTCCTAATCCGATTGATTCTAATGGACCGTACTGAGCGGTGTTGATGAGTAGGTGGGCGCAATGTATGTCTCGACAAGGAACTCCGGGGGAGAGTTAGACCTCGACCTGCTCGACTCGATTCATATCAACCGCTCCGCTCTAGAGCGTCGAGCAGCGACTCTGCCCAAGCGGCGTGCGGTGAAGCAGGACTGGCAGGTCGCCTGGATGCTGCAAGCGCTGCGCTGCATCGACCTGACCACGCTCGCCGGCGACGATACACGCGGACGGGTCGTTCGCCTCGCGCAGAAGGCGATCCGACCTGTCAGAGGCGACCTGTTGAGTGCACTCGACCTCGATGTCGACACGATTCACTGTGCCAGCGTCTGCGTCTACCACAACATGGTGCCCGCCGTGGCCGCCGCTCTAGAGGGCAGTCCGGTCGGAACCTGTGCCGTATCCACCGGCTTCCCAGCGGGGCACATCCCGCACGAGCTCAAACTCGAGGAGATCGAGGCATCGGTGGCGGCCGGAGCCAGCGAGATCGACATCGTGGTGAGTCGAGAGAACGTGCTGCGTGGTGATTGGCAGGCACTTTACGACGAGGTGCGCGATTTCCGGACCTCCTGTGGTGACGCCCACCTGAAGACGATTCTTGCAACCGGAGAGTTGGCCAGTCTCAAGCAGGTGGCCCAAGCGAGCCACGTGTGCATGCTCGCGGGCGCGGATTTCATCAAAACGAGCACCGGCAAGGAGAGCGTGAACGCAACCCTGCCCGTTGGACTCGCGATGGTGCGCGCCATCCGAGATTACCACCAGCGCACCGGACAGAAGGTCGGGTTCAAGCCGGCTGGGGGCATCAGCACCGCCAAAGAGGCGGTTGTCTGGCTGGCGCTGATGAAAGAGGAACTGGGTGATGAGTGGATGCAGCCCGACCTTTTCCGCATCGGTGCCTCCTCGCTGCTCGCAGACATCGAGCGGCAACTCGAATTCCATCTCTCAGGCCACTATTCAGCGGCCAACAGACATCCGATGGCATGAGGTGAACGAATGAGCGTCAAGGAGATCCTCGATTCCCTCGAATGGGGTCCTGCACCCGAATCGGACGCCTTCGCCCGTGAATGGCTGGACGAGCACGGCCCCGACTTCGGCATGTACATCGACGGCGGCTGGAGGCACGCCGCCAGCGGCGAGAAATTCGAGACGCGCAACCCGGCTGACAACCAGTTGCTCGGCACCATCTCACAGGCCGGCGAAGAAGAGGTGAATGCGGCAGTGGCAGCAGCCCGAGCCGCACTGCCCGAGTGGTCCTCAACACCAGGACACGTGCGCGCCCGCTATCTCTACGCCATCGCCAGACAGGTGCAGAAGCACCACCGACTCCTCGCCGTGCTGGAGACTCTCGACAACGGCAAGCCGATTCGCGAGACCCGCGATGTGGACGTCCCGCTGGTCGCCCGCCACTTCTACCACCACGCCGGCTGGGCACAGCTGTTCGATGAGACCTTCCCCAGCTACGGCCCGGTCGGAGTCTGTGGTCAAGTGATTCCGTGGAACTTCCCGCTGCTGATGCTCGCATGGAAGATCGCTCCCGCCATCGCCGCCGGAAACACCGTCGTGCTCAAACCGGCCGAGTTCACCTCAATCTCCGCACTCGCCTTCGCCGCCATCTGCGAATCGGTGGGACTCCCTTCGGGTGTCGTTAACATCGTCACCGGCGACGGACGCACAGGCGCGCTTATCACAGAGCATGAGGACATCGACAAGGTCGCTTTCACCGGCTCGACAGAAGTCGGCCGCGTAATACGCAAGGCAACCGCGGGCAGCGGCAAGGCCCTGACCTTGGAACTCGGAGGCAAGAGCCCGTTCATCGTCTTCGAGGACGCCGACATAGACTCGGCGGTCGAAGGGCTCGTGAACGCCATTTGGTTCAATCAGGGTCAGGTCTGCTGTGCCGGCTCGAGGTTGTTGGTGCAGGAGTCTGTAGCGGAGGAGTTCCATGAGAAACTGCGTGCACGCATGGGGAAGCTTCGGGTGGGCAACCCGATGGACAAGGCGGTCGACATGGGTGCGATAGTGGATGAAGTCCAACTCAAAACCATCTCTGAACTCTGCCAGCTCGGCTGCGACGAAGGGGCCACGATGTGGCAACCGGACACCGAACTCCCCAAGGGAGGCTGGTTCTTCCCACCCACACTGTTCACAGACGTCTCACCCGCTTCCACGATCGTCCAGGAGGAGATCTTCGGCCCGGTGCTGGTCTCGCTCACCTTCCGCTCCCACGAAGAGGCGATCGCGCTCGCAAACAACACGCGTTATGGACTGGCCGGCAGCGTCTGGAGTCAGGACCTCGACACGGCGCTAGAGGTTGCACGGGCAATTCGCGCTGGCACTATTTGGGTGAACTGCACCAATCAATTCGACGCCAACTCCGGCTTCGGTGGCTATCGTGAGTCAGGCTTCGGTCGCGAGGGCGGACGCGAGGGGATGCACGCCTACATACGACCCACAGGTGATCACGAGTCTACCGCAGCTGTCGCTACCGCAGGGGCAGACGCTCCCGCGCCAGCAGGCGGTGACGGCTCAGGAGATATCGATCGGACAGCCAAGATGTACATCGGCGGCAAGCAGAAGCGGCCGGATGGTGGCTACTCACTCGATGTGCCGGGTGGACAGGTCGGCCGAGGTAATCGCAAGGACATCCGAGATGCGGTGGCGGCAGCCATCAAGGCGATCGCCTGGGCAGAAATGAGTGCTCATTCACGCGCACAGGTGCTCTACTACATCGCCGAGAACCTCGAACAGCGCACCGAGGAATTCGCGAGCATTATCTCAGCGAGCACAGGCTGCTCCGATGATGATGCGGCTACCGAAGTTGCCGACTCCGTCGCCGAGTGGTTCCGCTGGGCGGCGTGGGCGGACAAGTTCGACGGACGTGTGCACGAGACTACCATGCACGGACTGGTTCTGGCACTCAACGAGGCGATCGGTGTCGTCGGAGTGATCTGCCCCGATTCACGACCACTGCATGGATTCACCCGACTGGTGGCACCACTGCTCGCCATGGGCAACACCGTGGTGGCGATTCCCTCAGAAGCACACCCGCTGGCGGCCGCTGGCATCTACCAAGTGCTGGAGACCTCTGACCTTCCCGGCGGCGTACTGAACTTCGTCACCGGGCTGCGCCAAGAGATTGTCAGTACCCTTGCGGAACACGACGGTGTCGACGCCATCTGGTCCGCTGCGGGCGACATCGCCGAGGTGGAGGTGGCCAGTGCTGGAAACATGAAGAGAGTCTGGAACGCGGACACGAGCGCGGCCGACGAGGAATTGCTCAGAGCGGCGACCCAAGTGAAGAACATCTGGCTGCCACACGGTGTCTGATGCCTCAGGCCGCGGGCCGCTTCCTGTGAGAATCAGGCATCTTCGTCTGGGATTTCGTAATCCTTGAAGCCGTGAACTTTCAACATGTGCGCTGCGGCATTTCGAGGCTTCAATCGCGCTTTACAATGTGGACAATCGATGAAATCGCCGCTGCTCGAGCGCGACTTCGTTGTGGGTGATTCGGTGATCGACTTCGAGCCTCGCATCTTGACGACGAGGCCCGCGATACTGGCGACGATCAGTGCGACGAGAAGAAACGAGGCGGCGAGGGTGTGAAAGAAGCCGGGGTCGCTGTCCAATTGCAGGTCGTCAGTGACGTATCTGTCCTCCTCCAACGGTTGTCCATCCTCACCTTGCAGGTCGATGATGTGCTCAAATTTTTGTCCGTCGACATCGAGTACAATCTTCATTCCGTGGTCGCCGGAGTGGATATGCAGAATCAACTCGTAATTGCCTGAGAATCCAGGTGAAGAATCGGTCGCATCTTCTGAACAATCTATCTCGACAGTCATCCAGCGCATGACCCCACCATCGGGCGAGAGAACCTTGCCTTCGATGACGTAGCGGTGGTCCCACTCATGCTCGGCTTGGGCCGGCATGACGCCAGACAGTAGAATTGCAGCCAGAACCAGAACGAGGATGTTGCTTCTCATCATTGAATGGGTCGAATGAAGTCCTGTTAATGATTTCGCGGAATCGGTGTCCGATAGATTCTCAGCGCGGATGGATGATTGGGAACAGCGGATGGTTCATCTCTGCCCCCGCTGCTAACTCCTCTGCTAACCCCTCGAACTCGGGGGAAGTGCGCCAAGTACGTGGGGCGTGACGAATGTCCTCGCCCATCACTCTGACTGAGAATGCTCGGCGCCGATTTGTTGAGCCGCGTGCGCCGTGCAGCGTCAACATATGGAATGCGACGGCGTCGCCTTGATTCAATTCCCAACCGAGGATCTCGTGTGAATCAGGCTCGCCGTCGATATCGGGAACTTCGGCCAGACTACCCTCTGGAAACCACTTGGATTGGTCGGTCAGGAAGGTCTTGGGCATGTACCAAGTGCCATCGTTCGAGCGAGCGACGAACTCGAGTGTTGCGGGCCGAGAGACCGGGTCGACGGGAATCCAGAAACTGATGTTCTGCGAGCCTTCGATATTGTAGTACGGAAGGTCTTGATGCCACGGAGTCGGCTGTTTTGTCGCCGGTTCTTTGGTCAACATGTGGTCGTGATAGAGCCTTACTACTGCGCTTCTCATCAGCTTGGATGCGACCTCTGGAAGTGCTGAATCGAAGATGATTTCGCGGTAGGCTGAGATGCGTTGCCAATTGCAGAAATCCTCGAAGAAACGGCCAGGGTCTGAATTGCGGCTGGCGGTCTGGCCGAGGGGGCTGGGATTCTCGATGTTCCAATCGATCGCCGTGGCCAGTTTTTCGACTTCTTCGGCGTTGAGCAGATTACGAATCACCACAGCGCCATTGCGCTGATAGAACTCGACGTCGGCCTCACTAACCACTACCATGAATCGCTTCTGACAAGGCAGATTTTGAAGTCTCCCACGAGAGTTCGATGACTGTCGAGCCCACCTTCCATTGATTCAAAGCTGGTGGGCTCGGCAGGAATTGAACCTGCGATCTTCGCCGTGTGAAGGCGACGTCATAACCCCTAGACCACGAGCCCAGCAAGGGCTCGACGGCTGTTTGCGACTTAATCGTGATGACACTTCACATCCACTTTTCGCCCCACCCCTGTCCCCGCCGCAATCAAATGCGTCGGGCAAGTCGGGAGTTCGATGGTAGCGGGTCTTGACTTCGATGTCCTGCGGCAACGGGATACCTGGAAGGCCTTCGGAATCGGCGTCGTTCTGTTCTGCCTCATCGGCTATTCCTCGCTCTCCCTCTTCGGCCTCACCTCCTCCACCTACGGCACCACAGACGAGGTCGGCGAGGCGCCTGATTTCCTTGTGGCTTCGATGAATCGGAGTGGCATCGAGGACGCTTTCGCAGACGAGAATGGGATGATTCAGCTGTCGAGTCTGCGCGGAAGCGTCGTCGTCTTGGATTTCATGGCGGTCGATTGCTCTAATTGCCACTTTGTTCAGACGCACATCGACCAGAGTCTGGCGGAGTGGGAGGCTCTGCAGGGTGAGTATCCGATTGTGGCGATCTCGTTGGGGTCGTGGTACGGCTACGAATCGTTCGAGCGAATCAATTCGAGCTTCGGCGATTCGACCTCTGACCGTCACATGCCCTGGCCGGTCGTCAATGGTGGAACAGATGTCATTCTGCTGGAGAATGGGGCTCGTGGAGATCTGGTCGAATACTACTCCGCGCAAGCCTTGCCGCTTGCGCTGGTCATCGACCACGAAGGCTTCGTGGTCGCCAAAGAGAACACTGGTACGCCGCTCGATGGCTGGGACTCTTTCGATTCTGCCATAGAAGCGGCGAATGCTGGTGAGGCTGAGTCGCTTCGAATCGGCATCGCCAAGTCTGATAGATCGATTCAAGGCGTTTTCATCATCGGACTGTTTCTGGGCATTCTCGTCTATTTCTCGCCCTGCGCCTTCCCTGTTCTACCGTCGTACATCACCTACTACCTCAGCCTCGGGATGCGCGAGGACGAATTGCGGGAGTCTGGAAAGTTGAGTGGGCGACTGCCCGGCCCTTTCGAGGTCGGTGGCTTCGCAGCATTGGGGCAATTGACCTTCTTCGGCGTCGTCGGCATCATCATCTTCGGCTTGTCCGAAGTGATCAATCTAAGCGGTGTTCTGCACACGGTCGCCATCGCCATCGCTTACCTGCTCGTCGTTCTAGGCGCTCTGATGCTGCTCGGCTGGACCAGCCATCTGCTCGCTTTCGTCCAGCGCTGGCTGGACAGGTATCAGACTCATGAGACCGACGAGGTCTTCACGCCTCGTCGCAACATGTATCTCTGGGGTATTGGATATTCGGCGGCTTCGGTCGATTGCACCGCCGCCGCCGTCTTCCCATTCGTCGCTTGGCTGACAGTCGTCGGACAAGGTGCATTCATCTCGGGCCTGGGCGGCCTCATCCTCTCGGTCACCACATTGATGATTCTGGTCACAGTGATGGTCGGGATGGGCCGTCAAGCGATGGTTGGATTCCTGCGTCGCTCGACTGGAATCGTCAAAGCGACCGGCGCTTGGATGATGATGTTCGCAGGCTTCGGCCTGCTCGCGTACTTGACGCAAACTGAAGCGATAACCGCGTTAATCGGTTGAATTCAATCGTTTGAATCGCCATTCCGGCGAATGAATCTTCGACGAAGTTCACTCGACTTTCTTGACGTTGACCGCGTTAGGGCCCTTCGGACCCTCGCCGACCTCGAACTCGACAGCGTCGCCATCGCGAATCTGTCCTTCGACCTGCGACTTGTGAACGAAGAGGTCGTCTCCGTCCTCTTGCTCGATAAATCCGAATCCTTTCGTGAAGTTGAACCACTTGACTGTTCCCTGTGCCATCAAGTCGAGGCGGCCCGCGTCTACTACTTCATGTTGCGTGTGGCATGATGCCTCGAAATATCACTTCTGAAGCGTTGCGATGAGTGTGGAAATTCGACAGAATAACTCCAATCAGCAACACTCTGACATTGTCTGGATTTCCCATACCATAGCCTTGCACTACAACGAATCACCGATTTCCCAGAGTAGACGAAATATTTCAACAACCAAATACCCCACGCCGGTCACAAGGCACGAATGGAACCCTCCGTCATGCTGGTCCTCGCCGTCGCTGGCCTGATTGCAGCCTACATGGCTTGGAACATCGGCGCCAACGATGTCGCCAATGCGATGGGGACGAGTGTCGGCAGCGGCGCTCTGACTCTGCGACGCGCAATCATCGTCGCTGCCGTCTTCGAATTCCTGGGCGCGGTCTTCTTCGGCAGCCACGTCACCGACACGATTCGCAAGGGCGTGCTCGATTTCGGCACCGACGACCTCTCCTACGAACTCAGCCAACAGCTGATGTACGGCTTCATGGCAGCCCTACTTGCGGCTGCGATCTGGCTGACGATCGCGACGAAATATGGCCTGCCGGTCTCGACGACGCACAGCATCGTCGGCGGTGTTATCGGCATGGGACTCTATATCCAGCCATCCTCGGTCAACTGGAACAAGGTCCTCGAGATCGTCCTCAGTTGGATCGCCTCCCCGCTGCTCGGCGGACTCCTCGCATTCACCTCATTCATCATCATCAAGCGGGTCATCATGAACCACCCCGATCCACTCCAGAAAACCAGAGAAGTCGCACCGATAATGGCACTTCCAACCTTCTTCGTGCTCGGCCTCGCACTGCAATTCAAGGCTCTCAAAGGCTTCTACTCGAACCTTGATTCGGCTGGAATCATCGACCAGTCGGAATGGTTGCCAGCAAAGGCCGGGACGACTTTCAACCCGCTGGCCGAGGGCGCCTGGATTCCCATGAACGCACTGCTGGCCGCCCTCGCGATAGGCATTCTGGCAAGTCTGATCCTGTGGCTCGTTCTGCGCAAGTACGAGTTCGAGGAGGAGGGATATGCAGGTGTCGAGCGTGTATTCGTCTGGCTTCAGATCATCACCGCTTGTTACGTCGCCTTCGCGCACGGAGCGAACGACGTTGCGAATGCGATTGGACCGATGGCCGCGATCTACGACATCGGCACTTCAGCGGCTGGCGTCCTCTCAGCGGATCAGGTCGAAGTGCCAATCGGTCTGCTGCTTCTAGGTGGGGCTGGCATCACGATTGGAGTTGCAACCTGGGGCTACAAAGTGATGGATACGATTGGCAAGAAGATCACTCACATCACGCCTTCGCGTGGCTTCGCTGCTGAGTTCGGCGCGGCGACGACGGTGCTGGTTTTCTCGATGCCTTTCCTCGCCGTGCCGATATCGACGACGCACACATTGGTCGGCGCGGTCGTCGGTGTTGGGCTGGCGGGTGGAGCTGCAGCTGTCGATTTTCGAGTTTTCGGGAAGATCGCCGCGAGTTGGGTTGCGAGCCTGCCAGTCGCTGGATTCGGCTCGATCATGTTCTTGATTCTCTTCAACGGAAGTCCGACGAATGTCGTCATCGTGACAACGCTTTCGATAGCGATCACATTGTTCACGGTGATAGGGCCTGAAATCGGCCTGCCCCCACTTCGACCATTCATCGTCTCGGATACGCCAGGGCGCATTCAGGCCAGTCCCGATGGAGAGGCGAGCACGACGCCATTCGAGTTGTTCCACGACCACGCTGTGATGGTTGAGAAGACGGTCGAAGCGATGCTCGAGGCCGTCGCCGAGGCAGTCGCGGGAAGAGACCCTACTGAGAAGATCCGTCTCACAAGCGAGACTGAATTGCAGGCTGACAACCTCAAGAACAAGGTCCGTAAAGAAATCGGAACCAGTGTTCGCGTCGCCATCGGACGTGACACATTCCTGCATATGGTGACGCGCCAAGACCGGATTGCTGACTATGCTCAGAACGTCGCTGAACAACTCTCCTTCCGCCCACTCTACCGGAATGAGGAAGCGCGGGCGAAACTCAAGGCGATGGCGCAGGCGGTCACAGAGACCGTGAAGTGCTACGAAGACACGGTTGAGCAACTGGAGAATCTCAGTCTTTCCGGCTTCACTCGCAAAGAGAAGAATATCCTCGGTGAATTGATTGACAAGGTGAATTATCTCGAGCACGAAGCCGATGAGAGGGAACGAGATGCTGCGGCATTCGTCTTCAGTCACGGCGATGATGATGCTCTGGCAGCGATGCACATGTACCGCGTTCTGCAGAGATTGGACGATGTTGCGAACGCCTGCGAGGAAGCGGCCAACGCATTCATTCCAATCGTCTACTCCTGAACCCTATACTGGGCTACTCAGGGTCGCCCAATCGGGCAAGATGGCTGAGTGGTCCGCACCCGATCAATGGTTTGGAAATGGGTGGATTTCAGCATCCGGCAGGGCTCGGATGCTGTCTAACACCGGCTGTGCGATTCGCCAACCGATGAAGCCGACGAGCAATCCCGTTCCGAGATCCCAAATGTAGTGCTGCTTGGTCGTCAGGATGCTGATGCAGAGTAGGACGAATTCGACCCAGAGGACGAGAAGGAACAGGCGAGAGCCGGTGGAGTCGCCATGGCCGGCCTTGACCCAGCGGGTGATCGCGTGGGCGAGGAAGTACGAGTGCGCGATGTGCAGGCTTGGCCAGGCGTTCCATGGTTGATCCATCTTGTGAACCATTTCGAAAAGTGCAGCCTGCCAACCTGAAAGTGAATCCCAGTCGATGTCACTCCGCATATCGATCTCGGCGGGGAATGCGAGGAAGATTAGCGAGCAGAATATGGTCGCGAGCGAGAGAATCTGGACCCCCGCGATGAGTTCGAGTCGATGCCGGTCGTCGCGGGGATTGCAGATCAGAGTCGCGGGGTAGAACAGATAGAGAGCCATGTAAGGAGCAATCATCCAGCCGATGACGGGAATCTGACGGTCGAGCGTGATTTCCGGATCCCAGAATGTGACTCCGTTGGCTGCGGCGATGATATTCGAGCCGAAATATGGGATGGCGATCACCAATAATCCGAATATCAGAACCTCGATTCGAAAGAGATGACCCCCGAGGAGATTCCTGCGCTTCCACGTGCCCTCCCAGATTCCTGGCCAAGGAGAGAGAAGTTTGTCGCGCAGCGTCGTCAACCGCTCCGTTTGCATGAGCGCGTGAGTCTCGGGTTCGACCTTGAATGAAGCGGAGGGGGAGGAAGCGAAAATTGTCTGAATGTGGAGAATCTGAAAGTGTCAGCCGAGTCGATGGCCACATGCTTCGCAGATGCGCCATTCGATCTCGACATCCTCACCACAATTCGGGCAGAGCCCGGGAATGACGATGACCGAATCCTCAGCACAGGCTGCAAGCGAGTCGTCTTCGCTGCTTTCGGTCATCGCGACCCATCCGGCACGGCGAGAGAACCCACCACAGTCACGAGGGCCGAGCCAATCAGTGCTGCGAGGAAGACGTCGAGGTTTGCCAGCCCCCAATCGTTCGTTGGCGAGAAGATGTAGCCGATTCCGGTTGAGACGTCCGCCGTGTATGCGCCGTAGATGATGACTGAAAGCAGACCTGAAACTGCTCCGAAAAGCGCTGCAGCTGGCGAAATCTTGCCCCACAGGGAGAGCAGAACAGGAGCGACGGTCGCCGTTGCGAGAAGGTCGGCGAAGAGGAAGATCTCGAAGACGCTGAGCGCGTCCATGGTCGAAGCGTAATAGATCGCGATCGGCATCATCGCGATGGTCGCGATACGCGCGAGGCGCAGGTCCATGCGACCGTCGGAGAGGTCACGAGTGAGCGAGGCGACAATCGCGTTCTGCAGTGTGTCGGCGCTCGAGCAGACGAGCGCCACTGCGAGGACGATGAAGGCGGCGATGAACAGAGTCCCAGCCTCATCGATGAGATAGAAGAATGCCGCCGAAGGGTCGTCGACCGCACCTTGGCCTGCCACAACTGTACCCAATACCCCCATCACGAAAACCAACGGAAGAACCAGAGCGGCCGCGAACCAAGCACCGTGCTTGAGCGCCTCATCGGATTCAGAAGCCCAAGCGCGTTGCCAATTGCCTTGAGAGAACATCTCAGCGGCCGTAATCGCAATCACCAGAGCCAAACCGGACTCGAAAGTGCTCAAGTCTGACATGCTTCCATGATACCATTCTCCCTGAATATCTTCGGGAGTATACGCTTTGGCATCGGCGAGCAGTCCACCGATATCACCGCCAAAGAGGAATAGCAGCAAGGCGACGACAAGGAACAAGACGATCAACGCTTGAATGCGATCGGTAGCCAGTGAAGCAGGAAGTCCACCATAGGCGGTGTAGGCAGCCGTAACAATCGCAACAGCGACCATTGGAATCAGTGGTTCGAGCCCCGCGAGAATCTCCATCCCCTTGCCGATCGCGGTGAATTCTGCGAACAGGAAAGTGAACATATAGAGCACCGAAATCAGGCCGACATAGACCTGCATAGGTCGGCCGAGTCGCATGCGAACATAGTCCGCAAGAGTAACTCCCTCTGGAAGTCGCTCGCGAATCATCGGACCCACATAGGCGAGCAGAAGGAAAGGCGTAGCAGCCGATACCGCATAACCGGTGACGTCCCAGAAACCCCCGTAATAGCCCACCTCGGAAGGGCCGAAAAGCACCCAGATTCCCATGCCAGATGCGAACAGACTGAGACCGATTCGCAGCCTGTCCTGAGAGCCTCGAGCGGACAGAAATTCGTCGCTGTCGAGTTCTTTCACACTCGTTGCTTGAAATCCGACATAGCCGAAGAAACCAAGCGTTGACAGCATCAATAAATATGCAATATTTGTTTCCATTTTTCTTCCTCCGCTGGCATTACCCAGATCAGGTCAATGGGTCGCCACTCGAAAGTGACCTCTCAGCAAGATGCTCCCCAGTAGATTCCCCGTGGAGAACTGAATTATTCAACATTCCTCAAATCAATTTTGATCGGATTGCATGAACGAGTAAGTCCAGTCTTGTGGCGTGTCGAGAGTTCTCTTGACCGAGCGCGGGCTAATCCAGCGCAGCAGATTCAGCGGCCCGCCAGCCTTGTCATTGGTGCCAGATGCACGTGCTCCTCCGAATGGTTGTTGGGCGACTACTGCACCGGTCGGTTTGTCGTTGATGTAGAAATTTCCAGCGGTGAATCGCAAAGCGTCGAAGGCCTTCTGGATATTATCTTCGTTGCTTGAGAAAATGCTTCCAGTCAATGCGTAAGGTGAAGCCTCGTCACACATTGTCAGCACCTCATCGAAGTCCTCGTCCTCGTAGACATAGACGGTTAGAACCGGTCCGAAGATTTCCTCAACCATCGATTCAGAATTTGCATTGGTAGTGACGATGATAGTCGGCTCGATGAAGTAGCCGACCGAATCATCGCAGCCGCCGCCGACGATGATTTCGCAACAATCTCTCTGGCCAGCGCGCTCGATATATCCACTGATTTTATCGAATGCGCGCTGATCGATGACAGCGGTCATGAAATTGGTGAAATCGCGGGCATCACCCATCTTGATCTTCTCGATTTCAGCGACCAAGTCGTCTGAAATCGCATCCCAAACGGACTTTGGAACATAGGCACGGCTGGCAGCCGAACACTTCTGTCCTTGATACTCGAAAGAGCCGCGCAGTAATGCAACCAACAAGCCTTGCCGGTCGCAATCAGGATGAGCGAAAACGAAGTCTTTTCCACCGGTTTCGCCAACGATTCGAGGATAGGAATTGAGGTTAGGCAATGCCAGGCCAATCTCCTGCCACAAGCCCTGGAATACGCGCGTTGAACCGGTGAAGTGCAGGCCTGCGAAGTCTGGGTTATCCAAACAAACCTCGGTGATTTCCGCACCTGAACCCGGCACGAAATTAATGACTCCTGCCGGCAAACCAGCCTCCATCATCAATTGCATCAAGATGTAATTCGAAAGACACGAATTGCGGCTTGGCTTCCAAATTCCAGTGCATCCGACAAGCGCCGGAGCACTCGGTAGATTCGCCGCAATACTTGAGAAATTGAATGGGGTGATCGACAGTACGAAGCCCTCCAACGGACGAACCTCAGTCGAATTCTCAACCCCTTCCGGAGACACCAACGGCTGAAGATAATCGTGGAAGCCGCGCGCGTAGTGGCAATTGAAGCGCCAGAAATCAATCAATTCGCAAGCCGCATCAATCTCAGCCTGAAAACAGGTTTTAGATTGATTCAACATCGTCGAAGCATTGACGCGCATGCGCCAATCACCCGCCAACAGATCAGCACAGCGCTCGAAGATCTCACATCGACCCTCGAGCCCGAGCTCGATCCAAGCCTGCTGAGCATCGACTGCAGCAACGCAGGCCGCCTCCATCTCTTCCCTTCCAGCGAGATGCACATTGGCCAGAACGTGACCGTGTTTGTGTGGAATCACCTGTGTCGTCGTCGTCCCAGTGAAGACCTCTTTTCCGTTGATGATACAAGGAATCTCAACGACCTCGCCCATCTGTCGGTCCAACTCCGCGTACAGCGTAGCCCGCTCGGCACTCCCAGGTGCGTACCCCAGAATCGGCTCGTTCGCGGGGTGGTTCATGTTGAGTGGCTTTGCCACTCCCTCTTTCATCATTCTTATTCTAACCACAGAGCCACCGAGCTCGCGCTGTGCGCCAGAACGTCCCCTACACTGAGGCGAGCCCCACGGCTGAAATCGTAGAAGAGTAGTAGCGGAGCGAGCGCATGGAACCGTTATCGCGGCATAGGCGGTGATGTTGACCACCAAGGCAAGACCAAGAAGGTATTATCAATCGTATTCGAACGATTTGAACTAGCGGTGAAATCAATTTCAGGACCACTCGTTCAAGTCATCCTTCATTTCTTTCTTCCATTCTCTGTAATGCACTTTGCAGATTGATACTCGGCGCGCTGAACCATCGAGGCCATCCTCGCCCCAGATATCGGCCGCGCGGTCGAAAGCCAGCCGCCGTCCACCAATCTTCTTGTCAGCGAAATTCTCGCAACCAGCCACTTGACAGCGAACCTGGCCCTCGAATTCCTCCTTCGAATCCTTACCCGTTTTGCCCGCGGCCGTATCAGCAGCCGAGCGCTTCTTACGAGCTTTGGACTTAAATCCCATATTTATTCCTCAGGCCGGCCCGCTTAGAATGTTACCTCATCCCACTCGACATCGAAGGGGCCGTCAACCGCTGCGATGGACGCCCTCCTGTCGGGCCCGACGCCCACACTGACTACCGGTATGCCAGAGAGTTGCTCGATGCGCGAGACGATGTTTCTAACCGGCTCGGGCATCGCGGCGTAGCCTATTCCTTGCGCTCTCGAGTGCTCTGCCATCTCTATCCAGTCTTCGTCTGAGAGTTCTGGGAAGCCCTCATGGGTTTCGTAGACTGGGACGCATCGATCGACTTCGTCGGCTGTTGTCGGCAGGTAACTGATTGGGCGGCCGTCCAACTCGTAGCCGATGCAGAACTTGATCTCGTCAAGGCCGCCGAGCACGTCGAGTTTGGTGACGACAAGGCCGGTGTAGCCCGAAATTCGGTGCGCTTCCTTGAGGGCTACGATGTCGAGCCAGCCGGTTCTTCGAGGCCGGCCCGTGGTTGTACCGAACTCGTGACCGATCTGGGCCATGTGTTGCCCAGGGCCACTGTCGAGCGAGAGTTCGCTCGGGAATGGACCATTGCCGACGCGCGTACAATATGCCTTGGTGATGCCGAAGCATTCGGTCACATGGCCTGGGTGAATCCCTGCACCGTGAGTTGCATTTGCACGCCCGACCACGCTCGAAGTGACGAACGGATAAGTCCCTTGATCAATGTCGAGCAATGCGCCTTGCGCACCCTCGAGCAAGACATTCTCACCGTTGCGAAGCGCAATGTCAACCATCAGACCAGTCGGACGAATCGCAGTCCCGAAGCGCTCCAGAATCCACTGCAAATCAGCCTTCAATTCCTCCGCAGAAATCTGCTGCTTCACCTTCACGGTATTCAATTGCTGATTCATCCGTGAAACCGTCGCCAGAATCCGCTTCTCCTCCGTCAACACCCGCGGAATATCGGCAAATCGAATCCCGACCCGTTCGGTCCTGTCCCGATAAGCGGGGCCGATCCCGCGACCAGTCGTCCCGACGACCTTGTCCGCGGAATCGTACAACCTGTGGAAAGGCAAGATGATCGAGGCGCGCTCGCTGATGAACAGCCGCGCCCCCTCGGGCCGCTCACCCGTGAGTGCGAACCAGCGCTCCAACTCCTCCTCAAGCACCCACGGATCGACGACCATGCCATCGCCGAGAACCAGATTGCAGTGGCGAGAAGTGACGCCCGACGGTATTTGGTGGAGTTTCAGGGTGGTGTCGCCGATGACGATTGTGTGACCCGCATTACTGCCGCCTTGGAAGCGGACTGCCCACGACGAATGTGGTGCAAGCTGGTCAATTGCTTTCCCCTTTCCCTCGTCTCCCCATTGGGCTCCGAGCACGACGGTCGCTGGCACCGTATCCTCGGGCTGTGTGGATGGTGTATCAACGCATTGGTCAGCCTCTGGCTGTCTTTTGTGTGTCTGTGTGTTGGCTTTCAGTCGGCGCTTCGCGCCGGGAAAACTTGCGTTTTTCACTGGGAATGGATTATGAAGGGGAGGCAGGTCGGCGGGCTTGCATGGCAAGTAGATTCCCTGAGGCCGAGGCTCGCCTCCTGAAGAAGTGGATCTGCATGAAGTGCAGTGCTACGCACCGTGGCCGCAGGCCGCGTGGTTGCCGCAAGTGCAGCTACATCGGCCTTCGCTTGAAGGCCGCCGAGCGTCGCAAGGTTTGATCTCACTGAAAGCGCCTTGGCGCGCCTCAATAGTTTTCAGCAGACTACGTGAGGCTTGTCTGTGCTGGCTTCCGCGATCGAAGGCTTCGCTCTAAGTATAGGCCTCATACTTGCTCTCGGCCCACAGAACGTGTTCGTCCTCAGGCAGGGCCTGCTGCAATCGCATGTCTTCGCCGTCTGCTTGGTCTGCTCCCTTGCCGATGCCAGTCTGATAGCAATTGGGGTGCTCGGAATGGGCTCGGTTCTATCAGGCATCGAGGGAGCAGAATTCTGGATAGCCGGCGCTGCTGCCGTGTTCCTGACAGGATATGGTCTGCTGCGCATCCGGTCGGCAATGAACCCAGAGGGAATGTCCACGGAGGGAGAGGGGGAGAGCGAATTGGTTCCGACCATCGGAGCGGCTCTCGCATTCACATTCCTCAACCCGCACGTCTACGTGGACACGTTGCTGCTAATCGGAGGGGCGTCCAGCGGGTTCCTCGGCGATGAGCGACTGGCATTTGGGATAGGCGCTGCGACCGCTTCATTCGTGTTCTTCTTCTCTCTCGGTTACGGCGCGAAGAGGTTCTCCGGGGTTCTAAACAAGCCGGAGTCGTGGCGATTCATAGACCTCGGAATTGCCTGCATTATGTTCGTGATTGCCGCAGCAATTCTGCTGCCGCACCTATGAGACTAGATGTTTGAGCGCCTCGAGCAGAGACTGCACATCTTCCTCAGAGTTGTCGATGTGAGGAGAAACCCTGAGTAGTCCGGCCCGACTTGTTACCAAGATGGAGTATTCGTCCTGAAGTCTGCGGGCTATCTCCTCGCTGCTGACCCCTTCTGGGAGTTTCAAACTGACAATGGCGCTACGTTCTGAATCCGAGAGCGGTGAGGCCACCTCAATGCCGAGGCGCCGTGCACCATCGATGACCGAGTCGCTAAGTGCTAGGTCGTGCCTCCAGACCTCTTCAATCCCTATCTCGTTGATCTCCTCAACCGCAGCGGCCAGCCCGAGCGCTGCACCGAAGTGGATTGTGGTGTACTCGAATCGGCTGGCATCATCAGGCAATTCCATACGATCGGCCCTGAGATCCCAAATGTCAACGTGGCTTCGGAATCCCAGCAGGCCGGGATTCAGGTCACCCCTGATTTCTGGTGAGATGTAAGCAACTGCGGCACCGTAGGTGCCACGTAGCCATTTGTACCCTGAGGACACGATGGCATCGACCCCCGATGAGACGGCATCGATTGGCAACATTCCCATTGACTGGCTCGCGTCAACTACCAACAGCGCCCCGACCGAATGCGCCGCATCTGCGAACCTCCTGAGATCGTATCGCTGACCAGTGGAGTACTCGACGTGGGACAGGGTGACCACTGAGGTGGCTTCGTCTATCAAATCTAGGATGTCATCTGGATTAGTGTAGAGTTCCTCGTCGTGATTTGCGAGCCTTATCTTCGCCCCGTTTGCCTCAGCCACCCTGCTCCAAGGGTAAACCGTGGACGGAAACGCAGTTCTGGTGGATACGATGTTGCTGCCCCCAGAGGGAGAAACCGCCCATGCCAGAGAGCATAGCAGTTCGGTCGCGCTCGAGCCAACGCAAACGTCTGCGACCTCACAGGAAAGTAGTCTCGCAGCAGCTTTGCGAAGAGGCATCATTGCGTTCTTTTCCGCCTCTCCATCGAACTCTGCCGCACCGCCACGCGCGAGAGCATCAGACCATTCCATAGAGGCCTTGTGTGCCGCAGGAGAGGTAGTCGCCACATTGGCGTAGGAGAGGTTTGTCCAACTCTTCATGCGAGTCCTCGGAAGACAGCGACAGGAGTTGCGCACTTCAAGACTCAGGAGCGTCTGACTTCGTTCAGAAGGGTTCCGAGAACAGTCCGTATCTGGAGGCACAGGAGGCCGAGGGGGAATTGTTTGCAATCGGAGCAGAGCTCGCTGTCTTCAATCGATGATGCGCGCTGCAAAGCGCGCGCGAGCGCACTATGTCCGCTTTGCCGCAGTGATCAACCGCGCTTGATCTCGCTGAGTAATGCCTCAAGCGCTGTCTGAATCTGCAAACACAACGGACCGTAATGGATTGGCAAGTTCGCGTCGTTGAAAATCTCGTCGAGAGACGACGCTGTCATGCCGAGACGAAGGTCCATTTCCTTGTCTTTGTTGAGCAGCCATTTCTGCACTGCATCGCGAGCGGAATTGCGGATGTTGCGCGGCACTTGGCTGTCTTCAAGCTGACCGATGACCTGCGCGATTTGGCTTATTCGAGTCTCGAAGTCCGACATGCGACGCCACCAACGGCCGCACGACCTGCGGTCCCTCCTTAAGCGCATCCCTGAGACTCTCGCCGAAGCCGTTCCCGCGCCTCGGTTCTGACCGTTCACGAATCTGCTTGCCACGCCAACCATGGCATGTCCGTATTGGCCACTCCTGTGCCGATGCCGGAGCCGCAAAGTGCAATCAGACCGACTTGGTGGTGGGCCGCGATGTGGTTGTCGATGCCCCACTGCATCGCGGCTTCGAGCGAATCGACAGATTGGTCGCGAGAAGCGGAGATTCGCTCGTGAACTCGTTTGGAAAGTAGTGCGATTGTAATTGCTTCGCCGATGCCCGTCGCTGCTACTGCGATGGCGCCGTTCACCCAATATCCGCTACCTGGAAGTGGGACGTCGCCGACTCGGCCGGCTGGTCGATGACTGCAGCCGCCGGTGCTCGTTGCCGCTGCGATGTTGCCTTGAGAGTCGCGGGCGATGACGCCTACCGTGTCGCCGATGATTTCGGCTGGTTTCGGTCCAACATCGCCAACGTCGCCGATTTCGTCCTTCGCTGGCCTGCCGATGACATCGGCCTTCAGGTGCCCTCGTGCGTCAGCCCACCTGCGCGCGCCCGGACCTGCCAAACCGTTGATCTCCTCGTCGAGCAGGTCGACGCAGATCCTGATCGGATTCGGCGTGTCCTCCATCGCGATGACGAATCCGAGGCGCCCATCGCCGGTCTGCAGGGAGGCGTCGGTCAGGACCGAGCCATCGGTTCGAACGACGCTGCCAGTTCCGGCGTTGAAGACTGGATCGTCCTCGAGCAGGACACAGGCTTCGACGGCCGCTTCGATCGCACTTCCACCTGCTTCGAGGATGGCTCGGCCGACTTTCATCGCAGGCTCGAGATTGGCTCGGCGCTCGGGTCCGGCTCCGGCTCCGCCGTGTGCTACAATCGCTGGTCTTGCCATTCGAACCCCCCTCCCCTTGGGGCACGGCTGGGGATTTAGTGATGAGGGCGCCGCTCATGCGGCGACATCAAGCGCTGGGTTGCGAATCAGGTCCACCCGAAAACGTGTCGATGACACTCGCGAGGCGCTCGACGATGCTGACCTTGTCCTCTGCGCCGACGAGTGCGTGTTGCAGCACCTCGTCGAGCGAATCGACTGGCAGAATCTCGACCTTCGCTTCGTATTTCTCATCGATGAGAACATCCTGTAGATTGCTGCGTGGAATGATGACCTTCTCGATTCCGGATTTGACGGCGGCTTCGATCTTCGCTGAGACGCCGCCGATGGGCAGAACCTCGCCGCGTACAGTGAGTGAGCCTGTCATGGCGAGATTCTGTTCGATTGGAATACCCTCGAAAGCGCTGATGATCGCGGTCGCCATGGTGATTGAAGCGCTGTCTCCGTCGACGTTGTGGGTGCCGGGGAACTGTACGTGGAGATCGTAGTCTTGGATGTCCTTGCCAGTGAGCTTCTTGACTACTGCGCTGATGTTGGTGACCGATTCCTGCGCCAGATCCGAAAGCCCTCCGGTTGCGATTACCTTGCCGGACCTGCCCTGTGCGGGGGTTACCATCGCTTCGACCGGCAGGACGACTCCAGAGTAATCTGAGAGTCCCGTGTCCGCACCGAGAACTGCGAGGCCGTTGACGCGGCCGATGCGCTCGCCGCGGTTGACCAACATCGAATATTCCGATTGTCGCTCGAGGTATCTGTCAGCCACTTGCTGCTCGAGCGGTTTTGCTATCATGCGCGCGCGGGTGACGTGTTCCGAGCGCGTCAGAGGTGCTTTGTCTTCGGCGGCCAGATCTCCTGCGATGCGCACGAGGCCGCCGAGTTCGCGCAGGCGTAGCGATAGTTTTCCTCTGCGGCCGCTGCGCCGCTGCGCCTCTTTGAGGATGAGGCCAGTGGCTTCGATGTCGAAGTGTGGAATCGCCTTGCCCGAATTCTTGTTCATCTCGTTGCGAACTTCCTGAGCGATGAAGCGGACGAGGCGTCTGCGGTTGCGCTCGGTGTCTGGCATGTCGGTGTTGACGTAGATCTCGTAGCCGTAGCCACGGATGCGGCTGCGCAGCGCTGGGTGCATGTTCTGGACGCTGTCGAGGTTTCCGGCTGCGACGAGGATGAAGTCAGTCGGCACTGGTTCCGACTTGGTCAGAGCGCCACTCGAGCGCTCTGAGCGGCCAGAGATCGACAGTGCCTTCTCCTGCATTGCGATCAGCAGAGCCTGCTGCTCCTCCATCCGCAGCATGCGGATCTCGTCGATGTAGAGAACGCCTTTGTTGGCGCGGTGCACAGCACCGGGCTCGACCCTCTCATGGGCTGGAGTCGCTAGGTCAGCGCCCGACTGGAAGGGGTCGTGGCGTACATCGCCAAGGAGCGCTCCGGCGAGTGTTCCGGTCGCATCGATGAATGGTGCATCCTCGTTCTTCTCGTGTTTGACGAGGAGTTTGGGGATGTTGCCCTCATCACCTGCCGTCAGCCTGGTGCGGAGAAAGAAGTAGCCGAAGACGAGGAGGAAGGAGCCGAAGATGAAAGTCAGAATCTCGCCGCTAGAGATCGTCGCGAGCAGCAGCGCTGCTCCGACGATGAGGGCGATGAACAGCAGCGTGCGATTGGTGCGCTCGCGCTGCTGACGGATGTGCCCTCGACGCTCGGAGATGATGCTCGAGCCGCGACCGGCTGGAACTGTGCGAATGCGCGGCTCGTTCTCATCCTCTGAATTCCGATAGACGAGGATGTCCTCGAGTTGCTCCTTCGGGAGGAACTCGGTCATCGAGCGAGCCAGCATCGATTTGCCGGTGCCAGGCTCGCCGACCATGATGATGTGTCGACGCTGCTCGGCCGCCTTACGAACGATGATCGAGGCGGCCTCCTGGCCAATCACCTGATCGACCAGTTTCTCAGGAATCGGAACCTCTTCGGTCGAGACGATGTCGATGTCCTTCACCCAATGCTCGACTGGCGTCTTGCAGATCGGATCCTTGTCCTCGGCGACGCCAAAGGCGACCCCGTCTTCCCACGACTCAAGAGGGTCGATTGGCTCAGGCTCATCGCTCATGCTGCATCCCCTCGTGAATATGCCTGTCACTTGCACCTTCTTGAAGGTGCGTCATAGCGAGCAAGCCGGTTTCAGGCCTCTTCACGGCGTTGTAGGTACTCTGCGCCATAGTGAATCCATTGCTCCATCGTCCATCCCGCAGGCAGTCCCTCTGGGGGTAGAGGAGGGGCCATTCCGGGTGGTGGCGGAGGTGCTTCAGTCAGCGGGCTGTCTTCGACTGTGACCGCGTAGCCATGGTAATCCTGATCTGCATAATCGTACTCGACCGAGCCTTCTTTCTGGCGTCGGATCGTGATGGCGAGAACCATCACAAGAGCGAGGGAAAGTAGAACGCCGATCGTCATCATTCCCATGGTCATCGGTGTGAGAGCTCCGTTCTTCTCGTCGGTAGGATCATCGCTCGGAGCCTCAACTTCCGTATCGATGGGTGGCTCGGTTGCGTAGACCTTGTACTGCTCCTCTGTGGAACGGTCGAAGCCATTTGAATCCACGGCGGTCACCTCGAGTGTGATGTAGTCGCCCATAGCCAGTCCGTCTCCACCGTTGGCGAGGATGATGAATGGGCCGAAATTGTACGAGTTGCCGAAGTCGCTGCAGATTCCAGTGATGGTATTGCAGACGGTCCAGATGACCTTGATGTCAGACAACTCGAAGTCCGCTATGCTCTCGAGTGTTACGGCCGGATTGGCTCCGAAATATGCTGGTTCCATGTTCACCACAATGTCGCCGTTGCCACTTCCGTCATCCCACTCCAATAGTAGGGCGTCCACCACCTGCACGATGAGCATCTCAGCGCTGGCTTGGCCGTGGCGGTCCTCGGCGGTGATGGTGACGATTTCCTCGCCGGCCTCGTCCCAACTCATCGTGACCATGCCGGAGATGGGATTGTACAGCACCGCGCCTGGCACGTAGGTCGTGACAGTAATCCAGATCTCCTCGTCAGGGTCGTCGATATCGGTGACGATGTCGAGGACGTTGATGGTGATTCGCTCGCCGAGTTGGACCAGCATCGTATCGATGCCAGTGGTGTCAATTCTCGGCGCGTCGTTGATGTTGTTGACGTGGTAGGTGATGATGGTGTCGGATTCTTTGAATCCGTCAGACGCTCGGACAGTTATCTCGACCATTCCGAAGCTGTCGTCGTCGAGAGACTCGACATTGAGAGAGTGGCCGGTGATGCTGGCGTCGACCAGCGAGGTGTCGCTGATCTCGACGACCGTGAGCGCCAGGCCAGATGCCGGCATCGAATCACCGTTGTCGTTGGTGTCCGAGAGGAAAGGCGTCAGAATCAGGCTTGCCGAGCCGCCCTCATCGAAGGATTGGGTCGGCACGCCGCTCCAGCGTGGCTGGCCGTTCTCGATGACGTTGAAGAGAATGGTTCCTGAGTTGGAGTCTTCCCCGTCACTGATGGTCACGAAGATGCCTTGGGCCAGCGGTGTTCCGTGGCTGTCGTAGACGATGTTGGCGAAGTTGACTGTGAGTTCAAGATTGTAAGCATCGAACTCGATGAATTCAGGGGCGTTGCTGTCCATGGTCAGCATCGACAGTGGAGTTTCAGCATCGTTCAGAAGGCCGATTATCGAGACGATCTCGTCGGTCTCGACCTTGACTGTCGGGATTCCGGCGTAGCCGTTGTCGCTGCTGGTCAGAACGGTCGGTAGAGCATTGCGCAACTCGAATGCGTCTTCGGTCAGCAACCAATCCGAGGTCTGAGAGCCAGCATCTGTCCACTGGATGCGCACATCATAAGTGCCAGAGGTCGCGCTCATCGGTGGACTGAGAGTGTGGATGTAACGTGCGTTACCGCCGCTACCGACCAGATCCACCGAGGATATCCACGCGGTATCCCAAGCCTCGGTCGCGTGCAGAGCATACTGGAGGGCGGGGCTCATGGAGGACATGTCGTCGACCAGATCATTGGCCAGAGCAGTTGACTCGAATTGTATCGAAGTGCCACGCTCGACGCTGGCTGCACCGACCACAGAAGGTCGGTTTGCAATCGGCGGCATGTCGTGCAGAGCGCTGTCGTCTGCGTAGTCGTTCGGCGAGACGCGATCCGCGGTGAGACCGAGGAGCATGGCTCGGAAAGTCGTGGCGCCGGATGCGTAAGGCGTGATTTGCGATGTGTCGAAGTCAACGGTCAGCGTCTGAGTTCCGGCGGTGGCGAGGTTAGCGATTGAAGCGCCGCCGATGTAGATCTCGTCGAGTCCTTGAAGTTCGTAGATGGCAATCTCGCCACCGTCGTTGTAGGGGTCGACGCCGTTGTTGGTAATCTCGACGGAGACATCCAAGATGTCTCCGGGAACGAAGCCGAGGTTGCCGTTCTGGTTCTCAACCTGGAAGTCGGAGACGCCTATGTCGACGAGCGGAATCATGTCGAGGTCGACGGCCGAGAGGAAGGTGTTGTACGAGGCGTGCGGGCCGTCCATCAGAGCGAGGACGGGCCAGAAGTTCTCGAACTGGGTGTTCCCGCCTGCCGCTCTAACCGTGTTCAGTGGAACCGTCCAAGTCCTCTCAGCGACGTTGTTCGGGGTCAGGGTCAGCTGCTCGAAGCCGTTGTTGTCGCTGTTGAGGAGCCACTCCCTCCAGTTGTTGTGAGGTCTGTTGCCGTTGTCGTAGGCGTCGCCGCCGATCTGCTCTGTGACTGCTCCATAGAGGTACACGACGACCAAGGCCGAAGAGCCCAGGTAGGTCACCTCGACGGTGATGGTGACCTCGTCGCCAGCGCTGTTCAAGGCGGTAGAGAGTTCCATTGCGTATTCCGATGCATCCGAGCCCATGCACCCACCGGCCGAGTAGTCGGCGTCGTAGTAGTCGGTTCCGGCAGAGCCGACCTTGTAGCAGGTCCCGCTCTGGGCGTCGGCGAAGCCGAATGTCGGGTAGCCGCTTGAGGCCGCCATCACGTGGTCCGTCCTGTAGATCGGGCCGTCGGAGGGCCAGCCTCCCGAAGAGGACTCGAAGAACGAGACGAAGGTGAAGTCATCTCCATTCGAACTCTTGAGGTTTACAAGCGAAGGGGCCGCGCTGTCCATGCACGGCCCGCACCAGTGCGCTCCGACGTATTCGCCGAAGACGGAATGGCCAGGGCTGGTGGCGAATCTCGGCATCTCTTTGACGGCCAGTTGTTCTTTCTCAGTCGTCTGTTCCTCGATCAAGAAGAATCCCATCGCCGACATGGTCAGCATCAAAATTGCAATCGTTATCGAAGAGAGTTCGTTCACTCGCTGCGCTGTGGTCATCGTTTTGCCGCGCGTTTGGCCCTGTATAATACTCATCCATCTGTGCCTTACTCTTGAAAACGACCCCTAAGGGTCGGGAATCGAATAGATTCGCATGATTGTAGCGGGTATTTGAATCGAAGGTATTGAAGCGTCGTTGCCACCGCGGATGCTCTGATGGCTGGCTCCACTTCCGACCCCACCCCACCCTCCAACACCCCAGATTGGGTTGCTTTGCGTGAGGACGACGGGCGGGCTTACCTGCTCGATAGGGCGGCAGGTGAGGTGAAAGTGAAGGGGCTCGGTCGCTTCGATACTGGCCAGCTTCTGAATGGCTATTCTGTCGGCGACCGTATCATGGTTGGACAGAAATCCCTGACTATCGTCGATGCGGCTCTTCCGGAGGCGCGCAGGAATATGTTTCGTCGGGCTCAAACCATCGGCATCAAAGATTCAGGGTTCTTGATTTCTTGGATGGGGATTGGTGTAGGAAGTCGGGTACTGGAAGGCGGACATGGCTCTGCTGGACTTGCCATGCACTTGGCGAATGTGATGGGCTCCGCTGGCACCCTGATCTCGGTCGAGAATCGGGCAGAACACGCTGCGGTCGGACGGCAGAACATGGAGCGAATGGCCGAATTTTCGAGCGAATTTCCCGACTGGCATCTCATCGAGGGCGACCTTTCTGAGGCGTCAGGAAAAGTCAGAGAAATCTGTGCTGAATTGGATGCGGCGATAATCGATATCGCAGAGCCTTGGACGGTCGTCACAGAAATCGCCTCAGCGCTCAAAGTGGGAGGCCGTTTGGCCTGTTATTGCCCGACGACAGCGCAACTCGAAAAGTCTTGGAATGCGCTCGAGGAAGAAGGCCTCGTGGTCGAGTTCTCAGGCGAGATGATCGAGCGCCGCTGGGTCAAAGCTGCGAAGGGCGGCGTTCGACCCGGATCATCGCCGCAAAAATCGCTCCAGAACCTGAAGAGGAGGATTGAGGCGGGCAGCAATCAACGCCTACTCATTCTCTCACTTTGCAATCTGGTTCGGCGCTGGTAGATTTACGCAAATGACCTGGCCGATTTTCCTGACGCTCTCGATCGGATGGGAGGTCATGGAGTGGTTCCTGCCTTTCGAATTCGCAATCGAAGAACTCACAAATAAAGCAGCTGATCTGGCATTCAACATTGGTGGATTCATACTCGGGCGACACCTCAAATATGATTGACTCAAACCCTACCTCACCGGTCATGATAGTCACAGTGTTTCGCTCACGACTCAACTCCGATGTCGGTGAAGAGTACATGGAAATGGCGATGCGGATGAGCGAATTAGCACAGACGATGCCGGGCTACATCTCGCACAAATCCTTCCTTGCCGACGACGGCGAGCATGGAAGGCCAGAACGAATGGCGCAGAAATGTCGAGCACGGTGCGGCAATGCAGATGGGGCGAGAGACGTTCTACGACGAGTTCAAGATCCAGGTCTGCGAAGTCATCAGGCAGAGTGAGTCCAAGAAATCATCCTAGCAGCAGGAGAGTACCATCATGGGTTTGATGAGCGATTTCAGAACCAGGGTCGACGATGTCGGTTGGTCTGCGAGGGTCATCTTCAACGAGTTCATGAAATTCAACATCGTCGGTTGCTTCAACTCGGCTTTCGCCTTCCTGCTCTACCTCATGCGCGGTTGCGGCTTGGGTGGTCTCGAGCATCATCGGCAACATCGAAGCCCATTTCATGCACTACCGATTCACCTTCAAGTCGACTTTCAGATATGCGCAGAGTCTGAACCGAGCTTTCTGGTGCTACACATCTCTCCTCGTCGTCACCACCACGATGGAATACATCATGATCGAATTATGGGCCATCAACCACTATCTCGCATGGCTGTTCAATACCTGCGTCTTCGGATTCCTCAATTTCGTCCTCATCCGCTGGCTCGCTTTCCCGCCTGAGCTCGACGAAAAATTTCTCAACTCGGTCACTTGAATACGGCCATTTCACACGAGATCGAACGGTGGTTTTCCTTCACACTGGAGGAACACCGGCTTTGTTCGGTTACCCTGAGATTCTTCAAAGCAAACTCGATTGAACAGAGATTGATCTGCAGTCTCGTCGGCAGGTGCAATGGATGCTGGACCCTCCGAGCAAAGTTTTCCAATGGCCATATTCAGGCGATATCGAAGTCGATGATTAGATTTCATTCATAAATCGAAGATGGGACGCGATGGTATGCGGGACAGCAGTGGATGGCACCCGACCGCC
>LWDU01041411.1_pt1 | contig 30080 bp, 27 predicted proteins | sample 727161 | NCBI WGS metagenome assembly LWDU01 (sample SAMN04566230, study PRJNA314399) | hydrothermal vent metagenome | isolation source: deep sea hydrothermal plume seawater | place: Mexico: Gulf of California, Guaymas Basin | collected 2004-07-11
TGGAGCATCCGGACCGCATCCGCGCCATCCACCAGTCCTACGTGGACGCCGGATCCGACATCATCCTCACCAATTCCTTCGGCGGCAACCGCCACCGCCTGAAGCTCCACTCCCTGGAGGGCCGGGTCCACGAGTTGAACGCCGCTGCAGCCTCCATAGGCAGGGACGTCGCTGACGCCGCCGACCGTCGGGTCCTGGTAGCCGGATCCATGGGACCCACCGGTGAACTGATCACACCCCTGGGCGAGCTAACCACCGACGAGGCCCGGGTGGCGTTCGCGGAGCAGGCCGCCGGCCTGGCCGATGGCGGCGCCGACATCCTCTGGCTGGAGACGATGAGTGCCCCGGCCGAGGTGGAGGCCGGTGTCCTGGGAGCCCGCTCGGCCTCCGACCTCCCGATCGTCGTCACCCTCAGCTTCGACACGGCCGGGAGGACGATGATGGGCATCACCGGCGAGGACGCCGGTGCCCGACTGGCTGAACTCGGTGTGGCCGGCATCGGCGCCAACTGCGGTGCCAACCTGGCCGACACCGAAGCCGCCGTGGCCGCCATCCTCTCGGTCTGCGGCGACATCCCGGTCGTCTCGAAGGCCAACGCCGGAATACCCGTCTGGAAGGGTGCCGAGCTCGAGTACGACGCCACCCCGGAGATCCTCGCCGCCCATGCCCACCGGCTCCGGAAGGCGGGCATCTCCATCATCGGGGCCTGTTGTGGGAGCGACCCATCCCACATCGCCATGATCCGGGCGGTCCTGGACGGCGACCGACCGGTCCCGGACATCGCCCCGCCGGTGGCGACGGCCACCGTCGGGGCAGCAGAACGCCAGGAACGGCGAAGGCGCCGGCGGCGGCGATCTTGAGCCGATCCGCAACGGGCCTGTTGGCCCTCGCCCTCCTTGCCGGCGCCTGTGCCGGAGCCGCCGAGACAGCGTCCACGCCGCCCACAACAACCTCGACAGGTTCAGATGCAGCCGCGTCGACGACGGCCGGCGGGACCACCACCGAACAATCCACGACCACCGTTGCCTCGACCGCCACTTCGACCCAACCCACCACGACGGCCCCATCCACCACGGTGACCACGTCGACCAGCACCGCTGCTCCTACGACGACGGCCGAGGCACCCACCACGACGGTCCCTCCGACTACCACCAGCCCACCCACCACGACGGTCCCTCCGACGACGACGACCTCGGCTCCGGTCCGCCTGGCCTGGCCCGACGACGTGGGAACGAGCAGGTTCGGCGTGCTCGGCCGGTCCTTCGCCATTGCGGGGGGCTGGATCCGCCCCCACCCCGGAGTGTTCCTCTGGTCCGAGATCGAACGATCGCAGGGCACCTACAACTGGATGTGGGTGGACTTGAACGTGATGGACTGGCAGGCGGACCGCCTTGCGGTGCTCGCCACGGTCTGGCCCTTCAACTCCTGGGACCAGCAGTCCTGCCACGGCGACGACCCGGAAATCCAGCCGGTCCTCTGGGAACTCCCGAGACGGCTCTTCGCACCCTGCGACAAGGCGGCATACCGGGGCTGGCTCACCGCCCTCGTCGAGCGCTACGACGGCGACGGGGTGGACGACATGCCCGGGCTGGCATACCCGATACGCCACTGGGAGATAGCAAACGAGCCGGCCATGCAGGGCGGTCACGGCTACTTCTTCCAGGGGACCTCCGCCGACTACCTCGAGCTACTGGCGACCAGTGCATCCATCATCCGAACCGCTGATCCTGAAGCCCTGGTCCTCACCGGAGGCCAGGCCGGCATGCAGCCTGAGTTCACCGACTTCTGGCGGCCCGTGCTGCTGGAAGCCGGAGGGTCCTTCGACATCGGCAACATCCACTCCATTGGTTCAGACGCATCCTTCTTCAGCGCCCCGTACCGGGCATTCCTGGATTCAACCGGTCACGCTGACATCCCCTACTGGGTCACCGAGGCGCTCCTCCCGACGATGCCCGCTCCCGGCCAGAGGGCGCCCACCCCTGACCAACTGGCACGCGACACCTTCACAGGATTCGCCTCTGCTCTCGCCGACGGCGCAGACCGGATCTTCAACGTGGGACCGCACGACCCGACCGGTGGTCCGGGACCCGAGTCCGATGCTGCCTTCGAACTCCTCGCCCGCAGCATCGGAGGGTTCTCGAGCGCCTTGCGGTTGTCCCCCTCCTCGACCCGGTTCGACCTACCGGACGGGACCATCACCTACGTGCTCTGGGACGGATCCGACCTCCCGGCAGACGTGACCGGCGAGGTGATGACCACCAGGTACGACGGCGCAACGGGGACAGCCGACGCATCGACCTTCAGGGCCGATGTCCCGACGCTGGTGTCCGTCAGCCCCTAGCCGACCACTCGGCAAGGGCCGCCTCAGCGGCCTCCATGCCGGCCTCCAGCAACTCGGGTACGAGGCCGAACTCGAAGTCCGGGGCGTCGTCGACGGTCGGAAGCTCCACGTGCAGTACGTCCAGGTCGGTAGGTACGTCCAGCCACTGCTGACGGATCAACTCGGCGGCAGCGGCCCGGACCCCGACCATCATCAACGACAGCGCCGTCTGCTTCCCCGCCGGTGCGAACTTGGCCGCCACGTCCAGGACGACCAGCCGGGTGGGGGCCAGCGAGACCGCCTTGCGCAGCGGGATGTTGCACACCACGCCGCCGTCGATGTGCCGGCTACCGTCCGCCAGCTCGACCACCGGCAGCACGCCGGGTACCGCCGTCGAAGCGCAGAGGAGGTCCACGACGGGCCCACTGGTCCACCAGGTCACCTGGCCCGTGGCGGCGTCGGTGGTCCCCACATGGCACGGGACGGACACCTCGGCCAGGTCCTCCATGGGTACGTGTTCGGCGATCAGCGCCCGGAGGCGGTCACCCGAGTCGAAGCTGGACCGTCCCCGCAGGATGGACGCCACGTTGCGGACGAGATTGCCACGGATCGGGGCCTTCTCCGCGACGTCCCGCCAGAGGTCCTCCAATCGGCCGACCTGCTGGATCGTGGGGTCGTGCGCCAGGTAGACGCCGTTCAGCGCACCGGCCGACACGCCCACGATCTCGTCGGGGAGGATGCCGTTCTCCAGGAGCACCCGCAGCATTCCCGCCTGGGCCGCCCCCCTGACCGAACCGCCGGAGAACACGAACACGGTGTGGTCCCGCTCGACCTCGGCCGGTCGGCGCCAGCGGNNCTGCCTGGAACACCTTCTGCGACCGCCTCAGGGACGGTGCCGACACCATCCTGGATGGGTCGCGGCCCGCCGAGGGCGACGACCATGCCGAGGGATTCCGTCACCTCCTGCGGAGACTCCAGAGTGCAATCGGTTCCGGGGTGGAGGGCGGCGATGCCCGTTACCCGGAACTCGCCTGGGTCCATCCCTCCAAGAACGGCCAGGACAATCCCGACGGGTTGTACCAGGTGGCCGCCGTGGACCTGGCCAACACCTACAGGCTGGCTGGAAACGTCGGAACGGTCTGCTACCTGGGTCTGACGCTCATGACGTTCGACTTCGGCCGGGCACCCATCGAGCAACTCCTCACCCTCGACGGTTCCGCACTGCCCGTAGACGGGAACGGCGACTTCGAGATCCACTTCGGCGCCGGCCCCGCCCCCGATGGAGCGACCGGGGGCACGTGGTTCGAACTCCCGCCGAAGCGCTGCAAGCTGCTGGTTCGCCAGTTCTTCGACGACTGGGACTCCGAGGTTCCGGCCGAACTACGCATCGACTGCGTCGACGCCGGACCTCCGGCCAGTCGGATGGACGCCCGACGGATCATCCACCACCTTGGAACGGTTGCCGAGCAGGTGGCCCCGATGACCGCTTTCTGGAGCGACTTCGGGCGCGGCCACCTTGAACGCGGCGAGGTGAACTCGTTCGACCACCTGGATCCCACCCGGGGCCCGGACCTGGCCCTGGGAGCCAGTCCCCAGCAGGGCTACGGCCAGACCTGGTGGCAGGTCTCCGAGGGCGAGGCGCTGCTCTACGAGGTGGAGGTCCCGGAGTGCGTCTACTGGGGAGTCCAGCTGGGTGACGTCTGGTACCAGTCCCTGGACTGGGTGAACCGCCAGTCCAGCCTCAACGGCCACCAGGCCACGATCAGCGCCGACGGTGTTTTCCGGGCCGTGATCTCGCACCGGGACCCGGGGATCGCCAACTGGTTGGATACCACCGGCGCCACGCAGGGGTGCATCACCTACAGGTGGAACCAGGCCGATTCGAACCCGGTTCCCACCCTCGAGCTGGTGCCATTCAACGACCTGCCCGCCCGTCTGGACGACCGCTGGTCCCCGGTCACACCGGCTGAACGCTCAGAAGTACTACGCCTCCGACGTCACGGGGCCCTACGGAGGTTCCGCCGCTGATGCCGCTCCCCCACCTGTCCATCCAGGTCATCAACTTCGCCGCCACCGGGCCCGGCGACTGGCAGGTCCTGAGCGACCACGCCGTAGCCGCCGACCAGGTCGGGGTGGACCGCCTGGCCGTGTCCGACCACGTCGTCTTCGGAGACGACCTTGCCGACTACGCCGACCCGGCCAAGGGAGGTACAGCCGGGGGCCGCCAGCCCACCGGGCCCGACGGCCTGTGGCTCGAGCCGCTGACGACCCTCACCTGGCTGGCCGCCCGGACGACACGGATCCGCCTCCAGACCGGAATCCTGCTGGCAGCGTTACGACGACCTGTCGTCCTGGCCCTGTCCGGGGGACGTCTGGACCTGGGGGTGGGGGTCGGATGGCAGGCCGCCGAGTACGAGGCGGCAGGCCTCGACTTCAGCGGACGGGGGCCACTCCTGGACCAGGCCCTGGAGGTCTGCCAGGCCCTCTGGAGCCAGCCGAAGGCCTCCTACTCCGGAGACGACCTGGCCTTCGAGGGGATACACGCCATGCCGAAGCCGGTCTCCGGCGATGGCGTGCCGATCTGGGTGAGCGGCACCGTCAACCGTCGCACCGCCCGACGCCTCGCACGCTTCGGCATGGGTTGGATCCCGTGGGGCGACGACAGGGCCGACATCACCGGCGGCATCACCCGCATGCGGTCCCTACTGGCCGAGATGGGACTTGGGCATGACGGCTTCCAGGTCCAGGGACCGGTCCGAATGGTGCAGGACTCCGACGGGATAGTCGACCTCCAGTCGACCATGGCAGGGATTCCCGACCTGGTGGAATCCGGGGTCACCGACTGCCGGCTGGCGCTACGCCTCTCCCCGGAACCGGAGGAGGCAGCCGACCTGCTCGGGCGTGCCGTGGAAGCCTTCCGGAGCGCCGTCGGACGCGATGCCTGACATGGACTTCGGATTCTTCGGCGTCAACGCAGGGGTGATGGCCGACCCGGCAACGATGGTCGAGGCCGCCAGGACCGCCGAGGCCACCGGCTGGGAGTCGATCTGGACCGGTGAGCACCTCGTGGCCGTCAGCCCGCAGCGTCCGCCCTCACCGGTCCGGCCCGACACCCACTTCGTGGACCAGGTGGCGGCCCTCGCCCACCTTGCGGCACACACCACCACCCTCCGCCTGGGTACCGGCATCGTGATCCTCCCCCAACGCAACCCCGTCGTCCTGGCCAAGGAACTCGCTTCGATCGACGTGCTCTCCGGCGGTCGCCTGGAGGCGGGGTTCGGCGTCGGCTACGTACCCGCCGAGTTCGATGCGGTGGGGGTGCCGTTCTCAGAGCGTGGAGCCCGCATGGACGACCACATAGACGCCCTACGGGCCATGTGGCGTGGAGACCTGGAGTTCGAGGGGCCGTTCACGTCGTGGCATGGCGTGGAGGCCCATCCCCGGCCGGTCGGCCCGGACGGCCCCCCGATCCACATCGGCGGGCGTTCACCGGCCACCTTCCGCCGGGCCGTCCTGCGTGGAAATGGCTGGTATGGCTTCCTCACCACGCTGGCCTCCACTGAGGCGGCGCTCGGGAACATCCAGCGCCGTCTCTCAGAGCTGGAACGACCCCCGCACCTCGGGCAGATCCAGATCAGCGTCACGCCGTCGGAGCCCGTGGACCGCGACCTGGTCCGCCGTTACGAGGACCTGGGCGTTGACCGCCTCATCCTCGTCCGCGACTTCCGCGACGTCGGAGGCACCCCGCACCCCGACCGGGCCGCCGACGTCCTGCGGTACATCAGCGAGGCTCCCGGGTCACTCGGCTTCGGCTGACCTCATCTGGCGAGGACGGGTGTCGACTCCGGCGGCCACCACCATGCCGCCCATCCCGGCCAGCGCCAGCAGGAGCATCACCCGACGGACCCCCTCCACCGGATCGTCCGCTCCTACCAGCAGGGCAATGGTCACCGCCACGCTGCAGACGCTGCCGATCTCCGTCATGATCCGATTGGTGGCACCCGCCTGGCCGAGCGACGGCCCGGGCACGAAGCGCAGGGCCAGGGATGCGCTGTTGGCATGCGCCAGCCCGATGCCCAGGGCGTAGAGCCCGACCGCCGGGAACCAGAGCCACACGTCCGGATCCGGCCCGACTCCCGAACGGAACCAGAGCGCACCGACCACCATGCATGCGCCACCGGGTACGAGCAGCCTCCTATGGCCGTAGCGGTCGGCCAGGCGCCCGCTCACGAAGCTCATCGGACCGCCGATCAGCGGCACCAGGGCGAGGGCCGCCCCGGCCGCTGACGGGCTCATGGCCCAGGCGCCCGTGAGGAGCGTGATCAGGGCGAGATAGGTGCCGGCGAAGTTCCCGGCGATCAGGAAGGCCATCAGGTTGCCGCGCCCGAAGTAGCGGACCCGGTAGAGCGAGAGGTCCAGGATGGCATGCGGGTGGCTGGCCGACCGGCGAACCACCATGGCGAGGCTCGTCGGCGCCATGACCAGGGCGACGACGGTCAGGGGGTTGGTCCAGCCCCACTCCCCCGCCTGCACGATGCCGGTGGCCAGCATCGCCGTGCCGACCACCATGAGGATCGCTCCGCCGAGGTCCGGTCTTCCTGGCCGACCATCGACCGTCGGTCGGTCAGGTGGAAGGAACATCAGCCCCAGGACCACCGTCAGCATGGCGATCGGGATGTTCATGGCGAACGTCCACCGCCACCCCACGACGTCGATGACCAGCCCGCCCACCGCCACCCAGGCCCCCGTAGGCCCCCACCGCTGTGCTCCGACGTTCCGATGAAAAGGCGTCCAGCAGGATCGCCAGGGCTGCCGGACCCTCCAGTGCCAGACCCGCTGCCTGCACGACACGTGCGGCGATCAGGATCGGCAGGGTCGGTGCCGTCGCCACCAGGAGGGAACCGACGGCCAGGAGCGCCACCCCGGTCAGAAACATCCGCCGGCGACCAAAGCGGTCGGACACCCAACCGCTGGGTATGAGCAGGGCGATCACCGTTATGGCGAAGGCATTCAGCACCCATGAGGTGGCGGCCGGACCTGCGACGAAGGTCTTCTGTATCTCGCCGAAGGAGATGAACGTGACCGAGTAGTTCATCGAGGCGGAGACCACCGCCCCTGCGATCAGGGCGAAGGTACGCCAGGGCGACCGATCCACAGCGCTGCTCACGATCCGATTATCGACGCCCCGGCACCGGGAGCCACCACCGACCGATGGTCTACCCTCCTACCCACGCCAGCACGGAGGGAATGAGATGCACGACAACTACTCAAAGGTCCTACTGGACGAATCCGAGATGCCCACCCAGTGGTACAACGTCATCCCCGACCTGCCTGAGCCACCGCCGCCGCCCCTCCATCCGGGAACCCTCCAGCCCATCGGGCCAGACGATCTGGCTCCCCTGTTCCCGATGGCACTGATCATGCAGGAGGTCTCCACCGACTCCTACATCGACATCCCCGGCGAGGTACTCGACATCTACAGGCTCTGGAGGCCCAGCCCTCTCCTCCGGGCTCGTCGCCTGGAGAAGGCTCTGGACACCCCTGCCAAGATCTTCCTCAAGTACGAGGGTGTCAGTCCCGCCGGCTCACACAAGCCCAACACCGCAGTTCCCCAGGCCTTCTACAACGCACAGGAGGGCGTGAAGCGCCTCACCACGGAAACCGGTGCGGGCCAGTGGGGTTCCGCACTCGCCTTCGCCACCGCCCAGTTCGGCCTGGAGTGCGAGGTCTGGCAGGTACGGGCCTCCTACGACCAGAAGCCCTACCGCAAGACGATGATGGAGATCTGGGGTGCGACCCTCCATCCGAGTCCCTCAGATCTCACCGAGGCCGGCCGGGCCATCCTGGCTGCCGACCCGGACAGCCCCGGCAGCCTCGGCATCGCCATCTCGGAAGCGGTGGAACAGGCGGTGCAGCGCGACGACACCCGTTACGCACTGGGAAGCGTCCTGAACCATGTCCTCCTCCACCAGACGATCATCGGTGAGGAGGCGCTCCTCCAGTTGGCAAAGGTCGAGGAGACTCCGGACGTTCTGGTCGGCTGCACCGGAGGCGGGTCCAACTTCGGCGGACTTTCTTTCCCATTCCTCCGTGAGAAGCTCGCCGGCCGCATGGACCCGACGATCCGATGCGTAGAGCCGGCCTCCTGCCCATCGCTGACCCGGGGTGAGTACCGCTACGACTTCGGCGATACCGGCCAGCTCACGCCGCTCGTGAAGATGCACACGCTGGGCCACTCGTTCATCCCGGATCCGATCCATGCAGGCGGACTCCGGTACCACGGCATGTCCCCGCTCGTCAGCCACGTGTACGAGTTGGGCCTGCTCGAAGCCGAGGCGATCGGCCAGAACGAATGCTTTGCCGCGGGGCTGGAGTTCGCCCGAACCGAGGGGATCATCCCGGCGCCGGAACCCACCCATGCAATCGCCGCCACCATTCGCGAAGCAGTGGGATGCAGGGAGAGCGGAGAGGCCAAGGTGATCCTGACCGCCCTCTGTGGTCATGGCCACCTGGATCTTGGTGCGTACGAGCAGTATCTGGCAGGAGAACTGGAGGACTTCGACTACCCGGCGGAAAAGGTCGCTGAGGCCATGGCCCGGATTCCCGTCATCGCCTGAGTCGGAACCGGACACCGGAAGTCTGCACCGACTGTCGGCCCGGAGTCCGACGAGTCAGAGTTCGTCCTTCGGGAGTCGCCGGGCCTCGGCCCCGATCGTGGTCGAGTCGCCGTGTCCGGTATGCACGGTCGTGGCGCCGTCCAGGACGAACAGCCGGGACCGGATGCTGTCGACCAGGATCCCGAGGTCGGAGAACGAGCGGCCCGTGGCGCCGGGTCCGCCGTTGAAGAGTGTGTCGCCGCTGAAGACCGTGCCGAGGCTCGGCACGTGAATGCAGCAGCCGCCCGGCGAGTGACCCGGAGTGTGCAGGATCGTCATGTCGTCGCCACCCACGGTGACGGCCATGCCGTCCCGGAGGGGGTCGTCAATGCGCCTGTCCGGGTGGACGACGTCCCAGAGCATCCCGTCGTCGGGATGCAGCCAGATCGGGGCGTCCACCGAGTCGGCCAGCTCCACGGCGGCGTTGATGTGGTCATTGTGGCCGTGTGTGCACAGCACTCCGAGGGTCCGCCTTCCCCCGACGGCCTCGACGATGGGTCGGTGGTCGTGTGCGGCGTCAACGACCACCACCTCATGGTCGTCACCGATCAGCCAGATGTTGTTGTCGACGTCGAAGTCCTCCCCGTCCAGCGAGAAGATCCCGCTGGTGACCACATGCTGGATCCTGAGGCCCATGCCGGCGGACCTACAGGACCACCACGGAGCGCAGCACCTCGCCGCGTTCCATGGCGTGGAAGGCCTCTTCCACGTCGTCGATCGAAATCCTCTCGGACACGAACCGGTCCAGGTCCAGACGGCCCTGCAGGTAGAGGTCGATGAGCATGGGGAAGTCCCGGCTGGGCAGGCAGTCGCCGTACCACGACGACTTCAGCGTGCCGCCACGTCCGAACACCTCGATCATCGGCAGCTCGATCTTCATCTCCGGGTTGGGCACCCCGACCAGGACGACGGTGCCAGCCAGGTCCCTGGCGTAGAAGGCCTGCTCGTAGGTGACCGGCAGGCCGATGGCCTCGATGGCGACGTCCACACCGTTGCCGCCGGTCAATGCCCTGATGGCCTCCACAGGGTCCTCGGCCGAGGAGTTGATCGTGTGGGTCGCCCCGAACTCCCGGGCGATCTCCAGCTTCCGGTCGTCGATGTCCACCGCGATGATCGTGTGGGCTCCGGCCAGGTGCGACCCGGCGATCGCCGCATCTCCCACCCCTCCACATCCGAACACCGCCACCGAATCGCCGCGACCCACGTTGCCGGTGTTCATCGCGGCTCCAAGGCCTGCCATGACGCCACAACCGATGAGGCCCGCCACCTCGGGCGGGGCTGCAGGGTCCACCTTCGTCGCCTGGCCGGAGTGGACCAGGGTCTTCTCGGCGAAGGCTCCGATGCCCAGCGCCGGCGAGAGTTCCACACCGTCGAGGGTCATCTTCTGCGTGGCGTTGTGGGTGGCGAAGCAGTACCAGGGGCGACCCCGGAGGCAGGATCGACACTCTCCGCAGACGGCCCGCCAGTTCAGGATCACGAAGTCACCGGGCGCCACGTTCGTGACCCCTTCCCCGACCTCCTCGACTATGCCCGAGGCCTCGTGGCCCAGCAGGAACGGAAACTCGTCGTTGATGGCGCCTTCGCGGTAGTGGAGGTCCGTGTGGCATACCCCACATGCCTGGACGGCCACGAGGACCTCACCCGGGCCCGGGTCCGGGACCTGGATGGTCTCGACGGTGACCGGCTCACCCTTGGCTCGGGCGACTACGGCCCGGACGCTGTGCGGCATGACTCTCCCCTGGGTTACACGGGTCGACCCGAGGTCGACCCGACGACCGCCGGACGCTAACAGGTGGCCGTTCCGTCCTACCTGAAGCGGTGACGGGTGGTCCCCGGTCGGCCGATGAGGGTCGCCACCTCGCCGCATGCTGACAGAGGCGGTCTTCCGCACCTATCGTCACGGTGCGACGGGCCGACCCCGGGGAGGCGTGAATGAAGGTTGCGATCACCGGGGCCTCGGGGTTCCTCGGCTCCCACTGCATGGCTGCGGCCGTGGCCGCCGGTCACGAGGTGAGGGCGGTCGTACGCAACCCCGCCAAGCTCCGTGCGGCGGCGGTCCTCCACGACCTCCACCCCGATGGCATCCAGGTCGTCCTGGCCGACCTGACCGACCACGAGGCCCTTCGGGCGTCGCTGGACGGGGTCGACGCCCTGCTCCACGCAGGTGCCGTGTTCAGCCTGGATCGGTGAACCCGGCCTCGACAGCCGTCCTGCTGGATGCCGCTGCCGAGCGGGGCCTCCGACGGGTGGTCCACGTCTCTTCCATCGGCGTCTACGCGGCGTCCCGCACGGCTCTGGGCCCAGAGACCCCGACCGGCCCGGAGTGCGGGCCCTACACCGGGAGCAAAATCGAGGCCGACGCCCTGGCCGTGGCCCACCAGGAGGCCGGGCGTCCGGTGGTGGTCGTCTGTCCCGGCGGGATAATCGGCCCGCTGGACCCCAGTCCGGACCTGAGCGACTCCATGGCCACGGTGCTCGACGGCCTGCGACGCTCCCGGGTTCCCATGCCCTCCGGAGCCTGCTTCGGCATGGTCGACGTCAGGGATGTCGCCGCCGTCTGCGTGGGTTCCCTCACGAACGGACCAGCGCCGGCCCGGCACCTCCTGGCCGGACACCTGATCGGACCGGCCGACATGCTGCGAATGGCATCGGACCTGACCGGTCGACCGGTACGGATCTCCAGCTTTCCGGCACCGCTTCTCAGCCTGACAGGTGCCCTCTGCGACCTGGTCGGACGAGCGACCGGCCGCAGGATGCCGTTGGGCCGGGAGGTGGCCCGGATGACCACGGCCAACATGACCGCCGGTGGCCTTCAGGAGGTCGACCAGCGGAGCGCTGCGGACGCCTTCGGTTTCCCGGCGACGCCGCTCGAGACGACCCTCGCCGAGACCATCTCGTGGCTGCACTCGTCAGGTCACCTGACGGACCTCCAGGCGGGCCGGCTGGCCCGCTGACCCCCAACCGTCGGCACACAGGTCCGCGCCGACCGCGCCCGGAGGAGTTCAGGCCTCCTGATCGGAGCGGACACCGCGCACCACCATCACCACCAGCACGACCGCGACAGCTACGAGCGCCATGGTCGCCGGCATGGCCACCTCCTCGGGCGAGGGGTGGCCCACCCCGACCGGGGATCCCCCGTGGAGATGGCCCGTTGTTCCGAGCAGGTGGTGGGCCAGGAGGGCGCCGAGGAGCACCGATCCGGTTCCGATGAGTGCCGACGTGGCCATCATGGCCGGCACCCGGCGGACGAGCATGGCGGCGGCGGCCGGTGGGGCGACCAGGAAGGCGAAGACCAGCAGGCTGCCGACCGCGTTGAACGAGGCGGTGACCGACAGGGCGACCAGCAGAAGGAAGGCCAGCCCCGTCAACCGGGGCCGCATCCCCATGAGGCGTGCCTGGACCTCGTCGAAGGTGAGGACCAGCAGGGCACGGTGGAACACGAGGGCCACCAGGACCGCCACGCCCACCAGCGCCGCCTGTAGCAGCAGGTCGGTCGGAGATGTGTCCAGCAGTGCTCCGAAGAGCATCTCCTGCAGGTCGTGCTCGTCGATTCCGTCCGCAGCTGCCACCAGCACGACCGTCAGCGCGAGCATCCCGACCAGGAGGAGGCCGATGGCCGACTCACCGGGGAGCGGTGAACGGCGCTGTATCCCCCGGACACCCACGGCCATGGCCGCCGCGGCCACCAGGGCACCGACGGTCGGGTTGCCACCCAGCAGGTAGGCAGCTGCGACGCCGGGCAGGATGCCGTGGCCCAGAGCCTCGCCCAGGTAGGTGGTTCCACGCAGCACCACCCAGGTACCGACCACCGATGTCACGAGAACGGTGAGCAGGCCTGCCAGTACCGCACGCTGCAGGACGGGATCGCCGATGAAGGGCTGCACCCACCACTGCCAGGGATCGGTCAGGAACTCCATGCCTACGGTCACCTCGACCGGGATAGCCGACCGGTTGGGGGTCGGAAGGATTGAGAACGAGTCTCAATCGTATGGCGTGGCGGGCACAGAGCGACGTTCAGGCGATTACGGCCTCCGCCCGCCGGGGGGCCGACCCTCAGGAGGGCCAGGCCTCACGGAGGCGTCGCCACGACCCACTGAGGGTCTCCGGAAGCACACGGAGGTCAGCGGTGGTGGTGGTGAAATTCGTGTCACCGGCCCAGCGGGGCACCACGTGGACGTGGAGGTGGCCGGGTACGCCGGCTCCAGCCGCCGCACCCAGGTTCAGGCCCACGTTCACGCCACCCGGTGAGAACGCCGACTCGACGGCGGCCACCGCATCGCGAACCGTTGCCCAGAGCTCGTCGTGCTCCCCATCGGTAAGGCCGGCAAGGGCCGGCACGGCGCGTCGGGGCAGGACCATCAGGTGTCCGCTCGTGTACGGGTATGCGTTCAACAGGGCGAAACAGGTTGGACCCCGGTGGATGATGAAGGTCTCGGAATCGTCCAGACCGCTCTGCTCGATGGCCTCGAAGAGGGTGGAGCCCTCGGGCACCGTGGTCCCCGGGACCTCGGGCTGGATGCCATCGCCCAGCGCCGACACGTATGCGTGCCGCCAACCGGCCCAGAGTTGGTCGAGGCGACTCAGGACTTCGACTCCACCGCTGCTGCGAGTCGCCCGACGAACTCGTCCAGGGGTAGGTCCCGCTCGGGAGCCTCGGCTCCGCGGGCGTTGTCTCCCACCGTGCCGTTGGCCAGGTCGTCGTCGCCCACCACCACCACGTGGGGAACCTTGGCAACCTTGCCGGCACGGACCCGCTTCCCCAGGGGTTCTTCCGCCGGGGCCAGCTTCGCCCGGAAACCCTCGGCCGAGAGGCGATCCACGACCGACTCCGCATAGGCCTGATGCTCCTCGGCCACCGGAAGGACCCTCACCTGCTCGGGAGCCAGCCAGAGTGGGAAGGCTCCGGCATAGTGCTCCAGGAGCACTCCGAAGAACCGTTCGATGGAGCCCATGAGGGCCCGGTGGATCATCACAGGTTGATGGCGACCGCCGTCGGCGCCCACGTACTCCAGCCCGAACCTCTCCGGAAGGTTGAAGTCCAACTGGATGGTGGAGAGCTGCCAGGGGCGGCCGATGGCGTCGGTGACGTCGACGTCGATCTTCGGCCCGTAGAAGGCGCCGCCGCCCTCGTCGACCACGTAGTCCAGGCCGGCCGCCTCCAGGGCGAACCGCAGGCCGTCGGTGGCCATCTCCCAGAGGGCGTCCTCCCCCACCGCCTTGCCCTCGGGTCGGGTCGAGAGCTTGGCCTGGAAGTCCTCGAAGCCGAAGGCCCTGAGCACGCTGAGGGTGAACTCCAGCAGGGAGGCGAGCTCGTCGGGAACCTGCTCGGGCGTGCAGAAGATGTGGCTGTCGTCCTGGGTGAAGCCCCGGCTCCGCATGAGACCGTGGATGACACCGGAGAGTTCGTAGCGGTAGACGGTGCCCAACTCGAAGAGCCGACTGGGCAGGTCCCGGTAGCTCCTCTGTCCACTCTGGTAGATCGCCACGTGGAACGGGCAGTTCATCGGCTTCGGGTAGTAGATGGCCCCGTCCAGCTCCATGGGCGGGAACATGCCGTCGGCGTAGAAGTCGAGGTGGCCACTCGTCTCCCAGAGCACCGCCTTGGCGATGTGCGGGCTGTAGACGAAGTCGTAGCCGCCGGCCTCGTGGCGGTCACGGCTGTAGTCCTCGATCAACTTCCGGACGAGTGCGCCCTTCGGGTGCCAGACGGCCAGCCCCGGCCCCAGGGATTCCGGCCACGACACCAGGTCCAGCTCGGCAGCCAGTCGTCGATGGTCCCGCTTCTCGGCCTCAACCAGTCGGTGGAGGTGCCCCTTGAGGGCCTTCTTGTCCGCCCAGGCGGTGCCGTAGATCCTCTGGAGCATCGGCTGCTTCTCGTCGCCACGCCAGTAGGCACCAGCGACCTTCTGGAGGGCGAAGTGTCCGAGGCGCCCGGTGGACGGCACATGCGGGCCGAGGCAGAGGTCGATGAAGTCCTCACCGTTGCGGTAGTAGGTGACTGAACCATCGGTCGACGCCTCGCCGGCCAACTCGCCGGTGGCGGCGCCGGAAGTGACCTGCTCGATGATCTCCTGCTTGTAGGGGTGCCCGGAGAACAGCTCCAGCGCCTCGTCCGCATCGGCCTCGTGGCGTTCGAAGGCCTGGTCGGCGTCGATCACCCGGCGCATGCGCGCCTCGATCGCCTCCAGGTCCTCGTTGCTGAAGGTGGCGCCACCGGGCAGCTCGAAGTCGTAGTAGAAGCCGTCCTGGATCGGTGGGCCGATGGCGTAGCACGGCCTGGGCCAGCACGTGGGCCGTCGAGTGCCGGATGGTGTGGAGCCCGTCATCGCTGTCCGCTGTGATGATCGAGACCGTGGACCCGTCCGGCAGGACCCGGTCGAGGTCACGGGCGTCGCCGTCGACGGTTACGACCAGGGCCGCCTTGGCCAGGCCGGGACCGATGTCGGCGGCCAGGTCAGCGCCGGTGGCACCCACGGGCAGGTTCCGCGTGGAGCCGTCGGGAAGGGTGATCGTGAGTTCCGCCATAGCGGGTCAGGCCTCCTGGTGGATCGTCTGCGTGCTCGACGTCTGGAATCCACCCGTCGAGCCGGCCGTGCCCTGAATCCCCATGTCCATCCTGTGAGGGTATGGGAGTTCCCCGTCCGGGACGCAGACGATATCGACCCTCCCCTCCACGATCGTCCACCCGTCCCGGCCCTAGGATTCCGAACCGAACGACCGACCGGGACAACCGGCAACTACGAAAGGTTCAGGCACGTGGGGATCGTCGACGGCAAGCGACTGCTCATCACCGGGGTTCTCACCGATGCATCCCTGGCCTTCTCGGTGGCCCGGCTGGCCCAGGAGGAGGGCGCCGAGGTGGTGCTCACCGGGGCGGGCAGAGGTCTGCGCCTCACCGAACGAACGGCGCGCAAGTTGCCCCATCCGGTCGAGGTGCTGGAATTCGACGTGACCTCGCGCGAGCAGACCGATGCCCTGCGTCAACGGCTCACCGAGACCTGGGGGCGGGTGGACGGCGCACTACACGCCATCGGATTCGCCCCGGAAATCTGCCTGGGCGAGGACTTCATGGCAGCCGAGTGGTCGGACGTGGCCGTGGCCATGGAGATCTCCGCCTACTCGCTCAAGACGGTGGCCGAGGTGGTGGCGCCGCTCATGACCGACGGAGGATCCATCGTCGGACTGGACTTCGACGCCCGCTTCGCCTGGCCCGCCTACAACTGGATGGGCGTCGCCAAGGCCGCCCTGGAGTCGACCTCCCGATACCTGGCGCGCTCGCTGGGCGGGGACGACATCCGGGTGAACATCGTCGCCGCCGGTCCGATCCGGACCATGGCCGCCAAGAGCATTCCCGGCTTCGCTGCCTTCGAGGATGCCTGGGGCACCCGGGCTCCGCTGGGGTGGGACGTCAACGACTCGGAACCGATCGCACGTGCCTGCGTGGCCCTGATGTCGGACTGGTTCCCGGCCACCACCGGCGAGATGGTGCACGTCGACGGGGGCTACCACGCCATAGGCGCCTGACCCGGGATCGGACCTACCGCCCCGATCCCTGCCTCAATGCCTTCCTCAGTCGTAGAGGGAGACGTTGCTTCCCGCCCGGTCCGTGCAGTGGGCGTCGACCAACGGATACGGGTTGACGGCGTTCTGTGCACCACCCGGGTGGTACTCGAAGTGCAGGTGGACGCCCTGGGCGTTGCCGCTGTCGCCCATGTAGCCGATCACGTCACCGGCCTCCACCTCACCCTCCCTGCCGTAGGCCGAGAGGTGCGCCCCGTAGTAGTAGTCGCCGTCGGCGGCCACCAGGTCGAAGGATCGCCCCCCGACGCTGTCCCACCGGTAGGAGACGACTCCGTCCACCGGCGCCAGGAGCGGGTCGTGGCGCTTGCCGACGAGGTCCACGCCCTCGTGGCTCCGCCCGCCTGATCGTGGAGCCCCCCAGGTGTCGCGGAACTTCGTGCGTGCGCCGATCGGACACACCCAGTCAGCCGACGTGATCTGGCGGACCACCGCCGAACGGTTGCTCCGGGTGTGGGCACCACGCCTGAGTTGCCTCCGACTGGTCTCCGAGAGGCCATCGAAGACGTCGTCGTAGGTGGACCGCATGCGGTCGGCGTCCCTCACGATGTCGGCGACCATCCGGTTCACCTGCAGGAGCGCCGCAGCCGCCGACCTCTGCCTGGATCGTGCGGAGGCGAGCAGGCGGGCCATCGAGCGATAGCGGGTCTCAGCCTCGGCCAGGCCCGCCACGGCCAGCGGCAACACGTCTGAGGCGGCCTCGATCAGCGGCAGCAGCCCCGCATCCCGCTCGATGACGAGGGCCCGTGACGGGTCGCTGGTGAAGACCACGGATCGTTCCGACACCTGGGCGACGGCAGTCGAGGGAAGGGCCAGGAGGAGCGCGACGGACGCGCCGACCAGGCCGGGGAGGCGGGACACCGCCGGATTCTATCCGCTGGTTGATTCCCGACCGTAACAGGCCGGTATGGCCCCGGTCACGGCGTTCCCTACTCGGACTCGTCGGGAATCTCCCCCACGAGTTCCTCTACCACGTCGTCCATGGACAGGATCCCCACCCAGGATCCGGAACCATCCACGACCACCGCCATCTGGCTGCGGGATCGCCGCAGGCCCTGCAGGACGTCGTCCAGCAGGAGGTCCGTGTGCAGCACCAGCAGGCTGCGTATCGACTCCAATGGCACCGGCTCGTCCCGAGCCTCGGGTGGAAGCCTGAGCAGGTCCTTGGCGTGCACCATGCCCACGACCTCACCCGTGCGTCGATCCAGCACCGGAAGTCTGGTGTGGCCGCTGGAGGCCATGACATCCTCCACCTCCACCAGCGGTAGCCGCCTGTCCACGGCCACCACCGACGGCCGGGCCACCATCACAGATGCCGCCGTCTGCCGTCCCAGGTCCAGCACTCCTGTCAACAGGTCGTGCTCGAAGCTTTCGATGAGTCCTTCATCACGCGACGCGTCCAGCAGGGCGGTGAGTTCCGGCGCTCCGACCGCCCGGCGGATCTCGTCGACGGGCGTGAGGCCGAAGGGCCGTACCGCCATGGCGGCCAACCGGTCGACTACGACGATTCCGGGTCTCAGGACCGCGACGAACGCCCCGTGCAGCCGAACCGTCCAGCGAAGCGTCCGCTCCGGATCGGCAATCGCGAAGTTCTTCGGAACCAGCTCACCGAACAGCATCTGGAACACGGCAACCAGCCCGATCGCCAGCACCAGTGCCGTTGTGGACGACACACCTGACGGCAGGCCGGCGGCATCGGCCAGGGACTCGAGGTGACGTCCGATCGTCGGCTCGGCCAGGATGCCCAGGGCGATGCTGCTCACCGTGATTCCCAGTTGCGCCCCTGACATCTGGACCCTCAGGTCCCGTCGTGCGGCCAGAGCCCTGGACGCCGACACGGAGCCCTCCGCCGCTGCCGCCTCGAGGCTGGACGGACGTGCCGCCACCAGGGCGAACTCGGTCGCCACGAACAGTGCGTTCACGGCCACGAGGGCTACGACGACCAGCAGCGAGAGCAGGATCATGTGGAATCCCCGCGGTCGGGAGGAACGACGATCCGGAGAGTGGCGATCCGCCGACCCTCCACCGCCACCACCTCGATCATCCAGCCTTCGTGCTCGACCATCGCCGTCGGCTGCGGCAGGCGCCCCAGGCGTTGGAGGACGAAGCCGGCGAGGGTCTCGTACGGGCCCGGAGGCAACCGGAGTCCGGTGATGTCCGCCACCTCGTCCAGGTTCAGTCGACCCGACACGACGTTGCGTCCCGGCCCGTCCAACCTGGTGCGCACCACCCGGGTGTCGTGCTCGTCGTCGATCTCGCCGACTATCTCCTCAAGGGCGTCCTCCACCGTGACGATTCCCGCCGTACCCCCGTGCTCGTCGACCACGACGGCCATGTGGCCCCGGTGCTCACGCAGGTCGGCGAGCAGGTCATCCAGGGAGCGGGTCTCGGGAACGGCAAGCACGTCATGCATCAGCTCGACGACCGGGGCATGCCCACGCAACGCTGCCGGCCTCCGCAGGAGGGACTTCACGTGTACCACGCCCACGACGTGGTCGAGATCGGATTCGAAGACCGGAAAGCGCGAGTGGCCGGTCCTCGCCGACCTCTCCAGGAGGTCGGACCCAGTTGCGTCCAGACGGAGTGCCTCCACGTCCAGCCTCGGTACGAGCACGTCGGCAACCATCTTCTCGCTGAACCGGATCGATCGGGTGAACAGCGCCACGTCGGAACTGTCCAACGTGGCGTCCGAGGACTCCCGCACCAGGTCACCCAGCTCGTCGAGCGTGCGCGAGGAACCCAGTTCCTCGCGTGGCTCCACCCCCACCCACCGCAGGACCGCATTGGCCGAGCCGTTCAGGACCACGACGACAGGTCGCACGACCAGCCCGTAGGCGAGCACCAGCGGAGCCAGTCGACGCGACACCGCTTCCGGCGCCGCAAGGGCCACGTACTTCGGCACCTGCTCCCCCAGCACCATGTGCAGCAGTGCGGCAGCTGCGATGGCAACGACCACGGAAAGGCCGGTGGGGTGCTCACCACCGGTGATGATCCGAGCCGCCGTCGGCTCGGCCACGAAGCCGAGGAGCAGGGCCGAGAGGGTGATCCCGAACTGGGCTGCCGAGAGGTGCGAGGTGAGACGCCGGGTAAGGGCCCTCACCCGGCGTGCCGCCGGATCCGTCCCGGCTGCCGCCTCCACCCGGGCGCGGTCGACGGCCACCAGGCTGAACTCGGCGGCCACGAAGAAGGCATTGACGACCAGGAGCAGGAGGACCGCGGTCAGGCCGACGAGGATGGACATCTGGAGGGGATCCTAATGACCGACGCCCGTCGGCCCGGAGCCTCCCGGAGCCCGCCCGACTCGGGGTCGTATCAGGTAGTTCGATACCCTAACCATCATGGCTGATGCGCGACATGGCGAGGAGGTGGCGCCCACTGCCGACGATCCGGACGACGACGACCGACAGTTGGTGGCGGCGGCGCGTGCGGCGGCCAAGCTGGCACGCCAGGTCACCATCCCCCTTGGTGAGATCGACCTCAGCCTCCCCCAGTACCGGGTCCTCGCCTTCCTGGACGAGGGTGGAGCCGCTCCATCGGACCTGGCCGGACGCCTGTCGGTGAGTCGCCCGTCGGTGACAGCCCTAATGGACGGCCTGATCACCCGCGGCCTGGTGGAACGCCATCCCGACCCCGAGGATGGCCGACGGGTCACCCACCACCTCACCGGTGACGGCCGAACCGCCCTGCAGCGCGCCGACCGGGCGGTCGGTGACCGGCTGGTGCTCATAGGCGCCCACGTGCACGCCGGCGACTCCCACCGTCTGATCGCCAGCCTCGCCCGCTTCGGCGAGGCCATCCGGGCCGCCCGGGCCGCCGGCGCCGCGTGAGCGCGGCATCGAAGCGCACCCCAACGGCAGCACACGTCGACCCGGACCCCTCGAAGGGCTGGTTCCGACGACTCCTGCCCGTCATCCGGGCCCGACGTGCAACCTTCATCGTGGTGCTGGTGACCGGGCTATCCGGCCTGGCACTCCAGGTATCGGTACCGATGGTCCTGCGTCGAGCGGTCGACGTCGCCGTGGACCAGCGTGCAGGTGGGCTGGAGGGCAACGTCCTCCTACTTGTCGTGATGGCCGCCGCCTCCTTCGGCCTCCGCTTCGCGTACAGGTACCTGCTCTTCGGGACGGCGTGTCGGATCGAGACCGACCTGAGGTCGCAGATCTACGACCACCTGACCAGGCTCTCGTTCTCGTTCTACGACCGGGTGGCGGGTGGGGAGGTCATATCGCGGGCCAATTCCGACATCCGCTCCATCCAGCTACTCCTGGCCTTCGGCCCGCTGGCCGGCCTCTCGGCGATCAGCTTCCTGATGGCCTTCGGGTTCATGCTCAGCATCCACGTCCCCCTGGCGCTCGTCACGGTGTCGACGATGCCGTTCGTGTACGTACTCGGACAGAGGCTCAGGGACCAGGTCTTTCCCCTCTCGTGGGTGACCCAGGGACGGATGGCCGAGGTGGCCATGGTCGTCGACGAGAACATCAACGGAACCCGGGTGGTGAAGTCGTTCGCTGCCGAGTCGGACCAGATCGCCCTGCTGTCCATGGTCGCCGACCGTCTCCGCTGGTCGGCGACCGCCCTCGTAGAGGCCCGGGCACGCTTCAATCCCCTCATCGAGGCGCTGCCACGACTGGGGATGGCCCTCGTCCTCCTCTATGGCGGGCACCTCGTGATCGACGGGGAGATCGGCGTCGGCTCGCTGCTGGCATTCAGCGCGTACGTGACGATGATCTCGGTGCCGTTCAGGATGTTCGGCTTCGTTCTGCTCCAGGCCCAGAGGGCGGCAGCCTCGGCCCTGCGCATCTACGAGATCCTGGACGAGAAGCCGGCGATAGTCGACAGGCCCGGGGCCCGACCCCTCTCCGCCCCCCGGGGAAGGGTCGAGTTCCGGAACGTCACGTTCAGGTACCCCGGGGACGCTGACGGGGAGTCGCCCGCAGTCCTGGATGGCTTCGACCTGGTCATCCAGCCCGGCGAGACGGTTGCCATCGTGGGCCGGACCGGATGCGGCAAGTCCACCGTGGCCCGACTCCTCCCACGCTTCTACGACGTCGACGGCGGAACGATCCTCATCGACGGCAACGACGTACGCGACCTCACCCTCGCCAGCCTCCGCACCCACGTCAGCCAGGTGCCTGACGAGGCGTTCCTGTTCTCCAGCACGCTCCACGACAACATCGCCTTCGGAAGGCCCGAGGCCCCGCGCCACGAGGTGTTGGCGGCAGCGCGCGTGGCCCAGGCCGACGGGTTCATCGGAAACCTCGAACACGGCTTCGACGAGGTGGTCGGCGAACGCGGCTACACCCTGTCGGGCGGACAGCGCCAACGGATCTCCATCGCCCGCACCGTGCTGGCCAACCCGGCGATCCTGATCCTGGACGATGCCACCAGCGCCGTGGACGTCCGGACCGAGGAGGGCATCCACCACGGCCTGGAAGGCCTCCTGGCTGGACGCACGACCATCGTCATTGCCCACCGGCTGTCCACGATCAGCCTCGCCGACCGGGTCGTCCTCATGGAGGGCGGCCGCATCGTCGCCGATGGGACCCATGCGCGCCTGCTGGCCACCGAACCCCGCTACAGGGCGATCGTCGCCCAGGTCGAGGGCCGGGAGGTGGGAGCCTGATGGGTGGCGGACACGGCTTCTTCACCGGACCCTCCTCGGTCCAGGCCAACGCTCAGGCCGGCCTGCCATTCGCCGAGGTGCCCGAGGAGCTCCGCAGCCGGATAGCCGACGTCCTCAGGAACGAACCGGAACACCCGCAACCCACGGTCCGGTTCTCGCACCGCGACTGGGATCGACGTCCGTTCGGGCTGAGGACCTTCCTGACTCCGCACGCCGGCGGACTCCTGGTGGCCCTGCTCCTCGTGCTGGCCGAGGTGGGCCTGCTCCACGTCGGACCACTCCTCACGCAGATCGGCATCGACCGCGGCGTCCTGGCCGGAGACCGGAGCGTGCTGTTCACCGTTGCCCTTGCCTACCTCTGTGCCGTAGGGCTCTCGACGGCTGCCTCCTGGTTCCGGACCCGCTTCACCGGCCGCCTGGGCGAACGCCTCGTGTACGAGCTACGGGTGAGGGTCTTCAGCCACTTCCAGCGCCAGTCCCTGGACTTCTTCACCCTCGAGAAGTCCGGCGTCCTGATGACCCGGATGACCAGCGACATCGAGGCCCTCACGGTGCTCATGCAGGAGGGCCTGGTCAACTTCTTCGTGCAGGGCATGACGCTGGTCGTCATCACCGCCTACCTGGTTTACCTGGACCCGACGCTCGCCCTGGTCTGCCTCCTGGCCGTGGTCCCGGTCAACGTCGTCCTCACGATGTGGTTCCGACGGGTTTCGCTCGTCGGCTACCTACGGGTACGGGACAGGATCGCCGACGTGCTGGCGAACCTCTCCGAGAGCCTGGCCGGCATACGGGTGATCACCGCCTTCAACCGCCGGGACCACGAGATGGCCCGTCACCAGCGGATCATCGACGCCCACCTGGACGCCAACCTCTACACCGGACGGGCCCAGGCACTGTTCGGGCCAGGAACCGAGTCCATAGGCATCCTGACCCAGGCCATCGTGCTGCTGGTCGGAGGCCGCATGGCGCTGCGGGGCGAGGTGTCGCTCGGCGAGCTGACGGCCTTCCTGCTCTTCCTGACGTCGTTCTTCGCCCCGGTCCAGACACTCGTCCAGTTGTACAACCAGTACCAGCAGGGCAGTGCCGCCGTGGTGAAGCTCCGGGAACTCCTGGCCAGGGAACCCAGCGTTCCAGAGCGGTCCGATGCCATTGACCTGCCACCGATCCGGGGGGCGATACGCCTGGCGGGGGTGACCTTCGGTTACGACCCTGACCACCTGGTGCTGCGTGACGTGGACCTGGAGCTGGCTCCGGGCGAGGTGCTCGCCGTGGTCGGCCCGACCGGCGCGGGCAAGTCGACCATCGCCAAGCTGATAACCCGTTTCTACGATCCGACGTTCGGACACGTCACCATCGACGGCTACGACCTCCGCGACGTCTCCATCGACTCGCTACGGAGCCAACTCGGCGTGGTCCCCCAGGAACCGTTCCTGTTCAACGGGACGATCCGGGACAACGTCGCCTTCGCCCGCCGCGACGCCACCGACGCGGAGGTCATGGATGCCTGCAGGGCGGTCGGCCTGCAGGGCCTGATGGACCGGATGCCGGACGGCATGGACACCCCGATCCACGAGCGTGGCGCCTCGCTCTCGGCAGGCGAACGCCAGCTGGTGGCCCTCGCCCGGGCGTTCCTGGCACGCCCCCGGGTGCTCGTCCTGGACGAGGCCACCTCGAACCTGGACCTGCTCTCCGAGTCGGTGATCGAGCAGGCCCTGGATTCGCTCCTGGAGGGTCGGACCGCCATCCTCATAGCGCACCGCCTGGCCACCGCCATGCGGGCCGACCGCATTGCGGTGGTGGACGATGGTCGGATCGTGGAGCACGGGACCCATGATGAGCTGGTGGCCCTCGGCGGGCATTATGCCGACATGGTCGATACCTGGCTGCGACACGCCGAGCACCTCCCGGCCGAGAGTTGAGCGGCCTGCAGCTGGCCTCCGGCCTCGTCGTCTACGCCATCGGATGCACCCTCCAGGGTGTGCTGGGATTCGGTGCAGGCCTGTTCGCCGTCCCGATCCTCGCCCTCATCCACCCGGACTTCGTTCCGGGGCCGGTCCTGATGCTGAACCCGCTGTTGAGCGGGCTGCTCAGCGTGCGGGAACGCGGATCGGTGGATCGGCAAGGCCTCAGGTGGGCGCTGACCGGTCGGGTGCCGGGGGTGCTGCTGGGGGTTGTCGCCCTGACCATGGTCGCCGAGGAGCGGCTCGGCGTGCTGTTCGGCGTGCTGCTGCTGCTCTCGGTGGCCCTGAAGATCAGTGGGGTGCACACCAGGCGCACCCCCCGGAGCCTCATGGTGGCCGGCGGGCTGAGCGGGTTCATGGGAACAACGGTGGCCGTCGGTGGGCCTCCCATCGCCCTGGCCTTCAACGACCTGCCGGGGCCGGTCATGCGAGCCACCCTCTCGACCTACTTCCTCGTCGGAACCACGATCTCCCTCGTCGTGCTGGCCCTCGCAGGCCATTTCGGGACGTCCGACATGGTGCTCGGAGCCTGGCTGGTGCTGCCCGCTCTGGTGGGGGTAGCGCTCTCAGGGCCGCTCCGGGCCCCGCTGGACCGCGGTTGGCTGGCGCCGGCCGTGTACGTCCTGTCCTCTGTCGCCGCCGTGGTCCTGCTGGTCCGGTCCCTCGCCTGACGGGCGGTCGGCCCGTCACATGCCGGCGCCTGGCCGTAGGGTCGGCGATGTGTCCGAGCCCGTCCTCCAACTCACCGGCGTCGGCCGACGAGTCGACCTGACCAGGATGCTGGGTGGGGTGGACTGGCGGATCGACCCGGGCCAGCACTGGGTGGTGCTCGGGCCCAACGGCTCGGGAAAGAGCACGCTGCTGAGGATCGCCGGCCTCCACCTGCACCCGACAGAGGGAACGGTACGCGTCCTTGGAGAGACCCTCGGCCGGACCGACGTCCGCAGGCTGAGGAGGCGGATCGGGTACGCGTCGGCCTCACTCGCCGACTCCTTCCGTCCCGGCATCACCGCCGGAGACGTGGTCATGACGGCGCTCCACGGGGCCCTCGAGCCGTGGTGGCACGACTACACGGACGACGACCGCGACCGGGCCCGCGCCCTGCTGGGCCGGATCGGGTGCGGGGACCGCGCCTGCCAGGCCTTCGGGACGCTGTCCTCAGGCGAGCGACAACGCGTCCTGCTGGCCAGGACCCTGATGCTCCAGCCGGACCTGCTGCTCCTGGACGAACCGACAGCCGCTCTGGACCTGGGTGGCCGGGAAGCCCTGGTGGCAACGCTGGCGGACCTGGCCGCGGACCCCTCCACGCCCCCGATGGTGCAGGTCACGCACCACGTGGAGGAGATCCCGCCGGGTTTCACGCACGCCCTCCTCCTGGAGGCGGGCCGGGTGGTCAACGCCGGCCCACTGGCCGACGTGGTCACGGAACAGGCCCTCTCCAGTTGCTACGGCCTGGACCTCCGCCTCACGCAGGCGGCAGGCCGATGGGCAGTCCGGGTGAACGGGTCCGGCCGCTGATGCTTCGCCACGCCCTCCTCATCACAGGTGGACCCGCCCCCCTCAACATCGGGGTGCTTCCCAAGGCCGACCTGGTCATCGCCGCAGACGAGGGCTTCGACAATGCCAGGTCCCTTGGGATCCACGTGGACCTACTGGTCGGCGACCTGGACTCGGCCTCTCCGGGGGCGGCGGATCAGGCACCGGACGAGACCGACCTGGAGTTGGCCCTCGCCGCGGCCCTGAATGCCGGCATGACGTCGGCGACCGTCGTGGGCACGATCGGCGGAAGGGTGGACCACGCGCTGGGAAACCTCCTGGTCGTTGCCGCAGACCGTTGGGCCGGCATCAGGATCGACCTCAGGATCGACGGCACGCGGGCCTGGGTGGTGCGCGACCGGGTGGAGATCCGCGGAACGGTCGATGACCTGGTCAGCCTGCTGGCCATCGGTGGTCAGGCGACCGGTGTCACCACCACCGGCCTGGCGTGGCCGCTGTCCGACAGCGTGCTGGATCCGGGGGCGGGCCTCGGCCTGTCCAACCGGATGGCCGACCCTACGGCGACGGTGGAGGTCGCCAGCGGGGTGGTCATCGTCTTCATGTCGACCACCAAGGGCCCCTAGCCGCCAAGGTCAGGTGCCGCACTGGTCGGTGGCGGGTTCGCCGGCCACCCGTGCCTCCAGCCACGCCGTGAGGTCGTCCAGGTATGCCGGAACGACCGAGCCGTGACCCTCTCCCTCGTAGACGCGCCGTTCCAACGGCGCGTGGTCGGCGAAGGCACACAACTGGGCGAACAGGGCTGCGCTGCTGACCACCGGGATCTGCTCGTCCTGATCGCCGTGGAGGATCACCACCGGCACCTGGTTCGGCAGCTGGTTGGTGTCGTTCTCCACGAGCCGGGCGTTCCACCCCGGGATGGCGAAGACGTCATCGACGCTGACCAGTTCCGCGTACGGGATCCCATTGAAGACGTCGAAGATGTGGCCGGTGCAACCCTTCTCGAGTTCGTCCAGGAGGTGGAGGTTGGCTGGGTTCATGACCCCCTCCAGGTCCAGCTCGTCGTAGGTGGCAGCGAGGCTGGCGGCCGCCATCACCAGGTAGCCCTGGAAGGCCGAACCCTGAAGGAAAGCGGACAGAAGCGGGAACTGGGATGGCGGTGCACCTGCGGCGACCCCGACCAGGTCCAGGTCGGGGGCTAGGTCCTGCCAGCGTTCGGCCACGTGCATCGCGGCGTGGCCTCCCTGGGAGTGTCCCCACACCACCAGTGGGCCGTCGGCTCCCACGCCGGGCATCGTCTGGGCAGCCCTGACTATGTCGAATACCCCGCGGGCCTCGCTCTCACCCACGATGTACGGGTGGATGCCCGGCCCGCCCATTCCCTCGTAGTCCGTCGCCGTCACCACCCAGCCGCGCTCCAGGAACGGAGCCATGACTGTCAGGGAGACGCCGTCCGGGAAGTCCAGCGAGGGGGCGCACTGGTCGGCCATTCCGGTGGTGCCGTGGGCGACCGAGAGCACGGGCCGCGGTCCGTCAGCGTCGCCGGACGGCGCGGCGATGATTCCGGTCACCTCGATTGGCTCGCCCGCCACCGACGTGGACCGGTAGACGACCCGCCAGGCCACGCCCAGGTCACCGATGTCCACCGGCTGGCTGGACAGCAACGTGCCGGGTACATCGGCGGTGGTCGTCGTCGGGACGGCGGTCGTGGGTGGTGCCGTCGTGGGTGGCACCGTCGTAGTTGGCGCGACCGTCGTGGGTGGCACCGTCGTGGTCGGCGCAGCCGTCGTGGTCGGCGCGACGGTCGTAGGGGGTGCCGTCGCCGGCGAAGCGGTGGTCGTCGCCGCGGCCACGGCAGCGGTGGTCGGAACCACCGCCCGTTCGGTCGACGAAGAGCAGCCCGACGCCAGCATGGCGGAGGCCAACAGGACTGAACGGATCACTTGGCTACGGCGCACTAGGCGTCCTTTCACGAATCGGGCTCCTCGCGAGTCTCTCCCGGTCCGTGCATGAACACTCAATCGAAGATGCGATCCTTGGGGGTTCGACGACTGTCTCGTAGTGCGCACCCGCTCTGCCGGGACACGACAGATCGCCACCGAGGGCAGCCATACGATGGGTAGGTGACCGCCTCCGCCACCATTCTGGACGCCATAGGCGACACCCCACTGCTGAAGCTCAACCGCGTGACCGACTCGCTCGATGCGGACATCTTCGTGAAGTGCGAGTTCATGAATCCGGGCGGGAGCATCAAGGACCGGATGGCCCTCTGCATGATCGAGGGGGCGGAACGACGAGGTGACCTTCAGCCCGGTGGGACCATCCTCGACCAGTCGACCGGCAATACGGGACCGGCACTCGCCTTCGTCGGCGCGGTGAAGGGCTACGACGTGAGCCTGTTCCTGCCAGCCCAGTTGTCGGGTTCCTACGACCCCACGGATCGCATTCGTCTAGCCCTGCAGTACGGCTGCGAGGTGACGCCCATCGATCTGGACGACCACATGGAGGGGGCCGGACATCTGAATGGTGTGGAACGGGCTGCGGCCTTCGTGGCCATTCGGATGAAGCAGTGCCACGACCTGCAACTGGGCGACCCCTCCGTCTGGTGGGCCAACCAGCTCTGCAACGTGGACAACACCAGGGCCCACAGGGAGCACACGGGTCGCGAGATCCTCCAGCAGGTGGACGGTCCGATCGACGGGTGGGTGGCCTCGGTCGGTACGGGAGGAACCCTGCTGGGCGTCGCCCAGGCCCTGGGTGTCGGGAACCCGGGAATGAAGGTGCATGGCGTGGTTCCAGTCGATGATCCACGACTCGAATGGGTGCGCACCCGGGCCATCCACCGGGTACTGGACCGACTCGGCGTACCCGACATGCGGTTCCTGATGGAGGACCTGCTCGAGGGCGGGGTCATGGATGCGGAGGTCACCGTGCAGGACGCCGACGCCAGGGAAATGGCCGACCGGCTCTGCCGCGAAGAGGGCCTGTACTGCGGTATGTCCTCTGGGGCCAACGTGCACGCAGCGATCGAGATGGCGCGGACGATGGGCGCGGGATCCAGGGTCGTGACCGTTCTGGTCGACAGGCGCGACCGCTACATCTCGGAGCACCCCGACGAGCACTACGTGGTCTGATCTCCTGGCAGGTAGTTGCCATGCCCCGGCCCACGAACGGGGTACGGGGATAACGCTGCCGGCTATCTCCTGCGGACGATCCACGCCTCCTCGGCCGGCCACTGCCTCGCCCAGTCCAGGTCCACGTACGGGAACCGGTTCTCCGCCGCGTCGGCAGGTGGCTGGATCTCGATGAGGTCCTCGATCTCGAACCCACACGACCGCAGTAGCCGAATCATCTCGCCGTGTGGGATGTGGAACTCGACTGCCGGATCACCGGGCCACTCGAAGCGGTTCATGCCGAACTGGGGACGCAACAACCGGTCACCCGCCGGGCTGGAGTCGTCCTCGGGGACGCAGAGCATCATGAGGTCCGAGTTCCCCAGGATCACCAGTCGGCCACCAGCCCGCAGCACCCGTGCCGCCTCCGGAAGCCATCGGTGGGGATCACACCAGATGGCTGCGCCGTACTCCGAGATTGCGAAGTCGAAGCTCTCGTCGTCGAACGGCAACCGTTCAGCGTCGCCGTGGACCAACGGGAAGCTCAGGTCGAACTCGTCCTGGAATCCTGCCGCTGTCGCCAACTGAAGCGTCGAGTTGTCGATCCCCACTGGACGTCCACCCCGACGGGCAAGCCACGCCGAGACGTAGGCCGTTCCGCAGCCCAGCTCCAGCGCGTCGCCTCCATCGAACGCTCCGAGTAGGCCCAAGTCGGACTCGGGAACGCCGTAGACACCCCAGTGGGGATGCTCAGCGGCCCAGCTTCGTCGACCCGGCTCCACCCAGTTGGGCGCATCGCCGTCCCACCAGGCCCGATTCGACAGCACATGGTCCACGGCCGGACGGTAGCCCCCGGTGCCTGGGCGACCCAGCTATGGCCCTGAACGCGAGGATGACCAGCCTTTCGGCTGGTCATCCATGGTGGACCGTACTGGACTCGAACCAGTGAACTCTCGCGTGTGAGGAGAGCGCTCTAGCCGGGAACCCTCTTCGCAGGTAGTCAGTCAGCACTCCTCAGAGGCCGCAGATTGGTGCGGGAGACCAGAGACGAGCCATCCACCAAGGGCTGTCCATGGACCAGCGACGGTGGCCCGTCGCTGGGGGTTCAGACAGCGCGGACGTTGAGGGCTTCCGGGCCCTTCTTGCCGGGGCCGACGTCGAACTCGACGTTCTGGCCTTCGTCCAGGCTGCGGTAGCCATCGCCCGCGATGTTGGAGTAGTGGACGAACACGTCCTCGCCTCCCTCAACGGAGATGAATCCGAAGCCCTTCTCGGAATTGAAAAATTTTACGGTGCCAGTAGGCATGATTTCACTTTCGTTGCTTGTTTGTAGAA
>LWDU01044233.1_pt1 | contig 30064 bp, 32 predicted proteins | sample 727161 | NCBI WGS metagenome assembly LWDU01 (sample SAMN04566230, study PRJNA314399) | hydrothermal vent metagenome | isolation source: deep sea hydrothermal plume seawater | place: Mexico: Gulf of California, Guaymas Basin | collected 2004-07-11
GTAGAAAAAGTTAGCACTGTAAATACAGATGTTGTACAGATTTTTTTTAAGTTCATTATGTTTCCGTTTATATATAAAACGGGCAATAGAGAGGATCTTTCAGAAATTGCAAAGACATAACTCACTACCCGTCGTAGTTGTTAATGATGTTCAATTTCAAACTTGTGCCGGACTTATCTATAGCAAGAATCACCGTTGCGAGGGCAGTATTGGATTTTAACCAATTTCCAGGGGTCTGAAACTTACGCTGATTATAATGTTTTTTTATATACAACAAGAGCAATTTAATAGGAAATATAAATTTATATAAATCACTATGTGTGGTTGATAATTTTGACGTTGAATCGTCAAAACTAAAGTTTCTTTATGGGCTATTAAATTGGTATAGATATTCCTTGTTCATGTAAAATATTTTCCTAAAAGAAAGAATTATTCAAACCCATAAAATCATACAAAGCAATTAAAAAATGAATCAAGTTTATAACTTTAGTGCGGGCCCATCCATGCTACCAGAACAGGTTATGAGGAAGATGCAGTCTGAACTTCTGGATTATAGAAATATGAAAGTTTCTGTTATGGAAGTCTCTCATAGAGGCCAAGACTTTATGGAACTATCACAGAAAGCAGAGCAAGATTTACGAGACTTGATGGGCATACCTGACAACTATAAAGTGTTGTTTTTACAGGGAGGAGCTTCAGCTCAATTTTCTATGGTGCCTATTAACCTATTGAGAGGTGGGTCGGTAGCAAATTACGCTAACACTGGTCGCTGGTCTGTAAAAGCTATCGCTGAAGCAAAGAGATATTGTGATGTTCATATTTGCACAGATAGTAAAGAAAATAGCTATAAAGATATAGCCGAGTTTGATTCTTGGAATATTGACACTAATGGTGCATACCTGCATTACACCCCTAATGAGACAATAGATGGACTAGAGTTCGACTATGTCCCCGAAGTTGACATGCCGGTTGTTGCAGATATGTCTTCAACTATACTTTCAAGGCCATGCGATGTATCTAAGTTTGGCGTGATTTATGCGGGAGCGCAAAAAAATATGGGCCTCTCTGGTTTAACAGTTGTGATTGTGCGAGATGACCTTATTGGCGAACCAGTTGATAAACAACCGGTTCTTTTCAATTACTCTACGCAGGCAAATAACCAATCAATGTATAACACTCCTTCCACTTTCTCTTGGTACGCTGCAGGTCTAGTTTTTGACTGGATTAAAGGGTTAGGTGGCTTAGAGTCTATGGCAAATATAAACAAAGAGAAGTCTCAAAAATTGTACTCTGAGATTGATAACTCTGAACTCTATTCAAACCAAGTCAACCCAAAGTACAGGTCTTGGATGAATGTCCCATTTGTTCTGGCAGATGATAGACTTGATAAATTGTTCCTTGAAAAGTCTTATAATGCTAACTTATTAGCCCTGAAAGGGCACAAAGCGGTGGGCGGTATGAGGGCTAGTATTTACAATGCAATGCCCATGGAAGGTATAAACGCTTTAGTTGAATTTATGTCTGATTTTGAGAAACAGTATGGCTAAAAAAACGTTAAAAGAATTGAGAGATGAAATTGATGCTCTGGATAAGGTTATCCAGTCTAATATTGGAGACAGGGCCAGATTAGCTTCTGCTGTTGCAGAAGTAAAAAAGGAATCTAAAAAACAAAGTGCATTTTATCGCCCAGAGCGTGAAGCAAAAATATTGCGCCAAATTATTGAAAGGAACGATAGCCTTCTAAAGGACAAAGATGTAGCCCATATCTTTCGTGAAATCATGTCCTCATGCCTCGCCCTTGAGCAGCCATTAAATATAGCTTATCTAGGGCCAGAAGGTACTTTCACCCAGGAAGCAGCTTTGAAGCATTTTGGGCACGCAGTCTCAACCCTAGACTGTGGAAGTATAGATGAAATCTTTTCGCAAGTTGAAAAGGGCAACACTGACTACGGTGTAGTTCCTATTGAGAACTCATCAAACGGAGTAATTGGTGGCACTATAGATATGCTCTATTCACAGAGCTTGAAGATTTGCGGTGAGGTTGAAATTTCAATCAAACATCAACTAATGATGTCTGACCAGTCACAGGAAATAAAAACAATTTACGCTCACCAGCAAGCATTGGACCAGTGCCAAAGATGGCTATCTAATCACTACCCTAACGTCCTATTGAAGGCCGTAGCATCAAATGCACTTGCTGCGCGCATAGTTAAGGATGAAAAAAATTCTGCTGCAATTGCTTCTGAGGCAGCTCTGGGTCTATATGACCTCGAAAGGGTTGCTAAAAACATAGAAGATAAGGCCGGGAACGTTACTCGTTTTTTAATTTTGGCAAAAGAAGATTCTCCTGAGTCAGGCACAGATAAAACATCTATTCTGGTATTGACTAAGCATGAATCAGGGGCCTTGGTAGATGTTCTTGACCCATTTAAACAACACAATGTCAATATGCTACAGCTTGCACGACACCCCATACCTGGTGTTAAGTGGGAGTACTTATTCTTGATTGACATCGAAGGCCATAAAAACGAAGAAAAAGTTAAAGAGGCCTTGTCTCAAGTTAGAGAAAGGGTGCTAAAGGTTGAAATATTAGGTTCATATCCTGTAGCTGTACTATGAACATTTGCGAAGGAATACTGTCGCTTAAGCCGTACCAGGGCGGTAAGCCTATAAGCGAATTGCAGAGAGAACTAGGACTGGATAAGGTAGTTAAGCTAGCAAGTAACGAAAACCCGATTGGTCCAGGACCAAAATCAATGGAAGCTATTGCAGAAGCTATCGATGAGGTGGGTCGCTATCCTGACGGTAACGGCTTTGAGTTAAAGAGAGCTATATCTAAGCGCCTTGGAATTGATAACAAATTAATTAGCCTAGGAAATGGATCCAATGAACTACTAGAGCTCATCGCTAGACTGTACCTTTGTAATTCAGATGACGAGGTGATATTTTCTCAATACTCATTCATAGTTTATTCATTAGTTTCACAGTCTCTGGGAGCCAAATCAATCGTTACTCCTGCAATTGATTTTGGGCACGACTTAAAATCTATGCTTTCTTCAATAACCAAGAATACAAAGTTAATTTATATCGCCAACCCTAATAACCCAACTGGCACTTTACTTTCTGATGATGAGGTATATGACTTTCTGTCTAATGTCCCAAGCTCAGTGGCTGTGGTTCTGGATCAGGCATATTTTGAGTATCTTGATATCGATGACAATGCCCTGGAGTGGTTGGATGAATTTAGCAATCTTATTATTACCCGAACCTTCTCAAAAGCATATGGTTTGGCAGGACTGAGAGTTGGTTACTCTTTATCAAGCCTTGAAATAGCCGACTACATTAATCGCGTTAGACAGCCATTCAATGTAAGTCATATCGCACAAAGCGCTGCGGTAGCAGCATTAACCGACGAAGCATTCATGGCTAGGTCTATTATGGCTAACAATAATGGCCTATTACAGCTGTCTCATGGGTTTGACAGATTGGGGTTGGTATACATACCATCTTCAGCTAACTTTATAGCCCTTAAGGTGAGTAATGCTGTTTCAGTTTATGAGAGTCTTTTGGTTAGAGGTTTTATAGTTAGGCCTGTGGAAATGGATAACTATTTAAGGGTCTCTGTCGGAACGAAAAACGAGAATGACGATTTTTTGGAAGCGCTAGAGTCAGTTTTGGGTGAAGAGTAATGAATAAGATTTGTGTTATTGGGGTCGGTCTGATTGGTGGATCTTTTGTTAGAGGCCTTAAGAAAGCAAATGCGGTAGACTTTGTTTGTGGCTTTGGAAAAACCGAAGACAGCCTAAGAAGGGCTAAAGATTTAGGTGTAATAGATGCATACACTTTTGATATTAGCGAAGCTGTTGAGGGAGCTGATATGGTGATTATTGCAACCCCTGTAGACAGTATTAAAGAGGTATTGTCACTTATAAAACCCTATGTTTCAGAGAGCACAATAATTTCAGATGTTGGCAGTACTAAGTTAAGCGTGATAAACAGTGCAATTTCAGTTTTTGGTGAACTACCAGCTAGATTTATTCCTGCCCACCCAATAGCAGGCAAGGAGAGGAGCGGGGTCGAATCTAGTGATGCAAATCTATTCAATAATAAGCGCGTTATTTTGACCCCTCAAGAAAACTCTGACAGTGACGCTCTAGAAAGTGTAACTAATTTATGGCAATCGTTAGGTGCCAAAGTGGAAACGATGAGCGCAAAACAGCACGACGATTTGTTGGCTATGACTTCTCACCTGCCGCACATGTTGGCATTCGGATTGATGGATTATTTAATTAACAATAACCCAAATGCTATAGATTATGCAGCTGGAGGTTTCAAAGATTTTTCTAGGATAGCATCTGGAGACAGTGTTATGTGGCGCGATATTTGTTTGAATAATGCAGAAGAAATTACCAAACATATCGAAGACTACCAAAAAACACTTAACAAGCTTTCGACTCTGATTGGCGAGCACAAATCTGAAGAGATTGAGAGGTTGTTTAATGAAGCCAAATTGGCAAGAGATAGTTGGCTAAGTAAAAGACACTAATAATATGTATGAGTAAATTTATTGCTAAGCCAGCGCACGAATTGTCAGGCAATATAAAGGTGCCTGGCGATAAGTCAATTTCACACAGGTCTGTTATGTTGGGCTCTATTGCTAATGGGGTAACAGAGGTGGAAGGGTTGCTAGACGGTGAAGACGTAATTTCAACTCTCGAAGCGTTCCAGTCAATGGGCGTAGAGATTAACAAAGAAGGGCAAAACCTCAAGATCCATGGGGTAGGAGTTAACGGTCTCAAAAAACCAGATGGAGCTTTGTTTTTAGGCAACTCTGGTACCTCAATGAGACTAATGTCAGGGATACTGGCGGCACAAACTTTTGATTCAGAGCTTTGTGGGGATGAGTCATTGTCAGGCAGACCTATGGGTAGGGTGATTTCCCCGTTAACCAAAATGGGTGCCGTTATTGATAGCAGAGACGGCAAACCTCCGCTAAAAATCAGAGGCGGTCAGAAACTTAAGGGATTGAATTATGACTTGCCGATCGCTTCAGCACAAGTCAAGTCTTGTGTTTTGTTAGCTGGAATATATGCCGATGGTGAAACCTGTGTATCAGAACCTGAAACAACAAGAGATCATACTGAGAGCATGCTCAAGGGTTTTGGTTATGAAGTTAGGGTTGAAAATAATAGAGTTTGCCTTAATGGTGGGGGAGAGCTACAGGCAAAAAATATTCGAGTACCAAGTGATATTTCATCTGCAGCATTTTTTATGGTCGCTGCAAGCATAGCTCCAAAAGCAGACATACTTTTGCAAGGAGTTAACGTTAACCCTACACGAACAGGCGTTATTGATATATTAAAATTAATGGGTGCAAATATAGTGCTATCGAATCAAAGAGAGGCTGGAGGCGAACTACTTGCCGATATACGAGTAAGATCATCAAACCTTAGAGGGATATCAATACCACATGAATTAATACCACTAGCGATAGACGAGTTCCCAGTAATTTTTATAGCTGCTAGTTGTGCTGTCGGGGAAACCAGGCTTACTGGTGCTAAGGAGTTAAGGGTTAAAGAGTCAGACCGTATTCAGGTTATGGCGGATGGTTTATGTGCCCTAGGGATTGAATGTGAAGTTCTTGATGATGGTATAGTTATAAATGGTGGAGAGTATATTAAGCCAAATAGTAGTATAAAGTCACACCATGACCACAGGATTTCTATGTCATTTGCGGTGGCCTCAGTCAGGTCAAAATTTGACATTGAAATTGAGGGTGTAGAGAATGTTAAAACTTCATTTCCAAATTTTGTCGAGCTGGCAAATTTAGCAGGAATGAATTTGGTTGAATCTTAAGGGTATCACTGAAACAAAAAAAGGCACCCATATGTTGCCTTTGTGTTCATAAGTAAAGTCAAATCTCAATAACCACCCTTACGTTTGGTTTCTGGTAACCCAGCAATTTTGCCTGCCTGCTTTGCAGGGCCCTTTGGAAATAAAGCATAAAGGGTTTTTGTTGTGAGCTTTTCAGGCCATTCATCTTTCAGACCTTTAACCATGTTGCGCTCATTCGGTTGATTTGAATTGTTGTTTATGTATTCGTCACGTAGAAAATGAATCAGCTTAAAACTATCTTCGGTCAAAGCAACACCTTCCTCTTCAGCCATCTCTTTAGCGATATCCTCATCCCAAGTATTAAGGTCAGTCAAGTAACCATGATCGTCTCTATCTAAATCAGCTAATGCCATCGTTATTTCCTCCAAAGTGAAATATATATAAAAAGATTTTATTATATAATATTATTTTTTTATTAGACCTTTATTTACTATGACTATTGATAGGGCACAGCCATTTTTCGCAATGGATGTAGTGGCTTTTTTGGCGCTATTTATCATGCTAGCTTTTGTTATTGTTGCAATTGACAGGATATTCTTTTACGACTCAACCATTGAAAAACCAAAGATAAAAGAATATTCATTGGTACGAAAGATCATATATTTCATATGCTTTCTAAAGCTTCATAAGAGCGAGAAATACGCAGGAAGACCAAAAATAGTTCAGTGGTCTGCAGAGTTTTTCCCTGTCCTGCTTTTGGTTTTTGTTTTCAGAAGCTTTATTTTTGAGCCATTCAGAATACCATCAAATTCAATGATGCCCACACTCTTAACTGGTGACTTTGTTCTTGTTAATAAATTCAGTTACGGGATACATGTTCCAGTTTTTAATACAAAAATAATTGAACTAGGGGAGCCAGATATTGGAGACGTAATAGTGTTTAGGTATCCAAATTATGAGAATAATTCAGACTACAATGGTGCAGACTTTATTAAGAGGGTTGTAGGCCTACCTGGAGACACTATTTCGTATTCGAGAGACCACTTAGTGGTAAATGATAAAAAAATACTATACAAAGAGTTGGGTAATTATTTGGGCTTTGATTCTGGAATTGAGATGACAGGCTTCAAGCACCGAAAGGAACTACTAAAGGACAACCCACACGACATCCTGCTTGACCCTAATAGGTACTCTAGGGGCGTGATAGATATACAGGTCCCCGATGGTCATTACTTTGTAATGGGAGACAACAGGTCAAGAAGTAGTGATAGTCGTTTTTGGGGATTTGTTCCTGAAGGTTACTTGCTTGGCAAGGCTGTAGGTGTTTGGATGCATTGGGACAAGTCCCTTAAGCTAGACAGAATTGGGGGCATAGAATAGCAAATACATATAGTTTAATTTTTAATTACTTTATATGTTTCACTATGTCGTTTAGTTCATCCGAAGTGTTGAAGTGAATAATAATTTTACCTTTGTTGTTTTTTGATTTTATTTCAGTTTTGTAGTTAAGCTTATTGCTGAGGGAATTAATTATTTTTTCTATGTGTGGCTCTATAAGTGTAACCTTTTTGACTTTACTGTTGAGTGTTCTTTTAACTAACTCTTCTGTCTGACGAACAGATAGGGCCCTATCAATTACTTTATTTGCAGTGCTTAGTTGTAGGGTGTTTTCTAGTGAAAGTAAAGCTCTTGCATGTCCCATCTCTATCTCGCCACTTCCGAGTAACTTCTTTACAGGCTCACTGAGATGTAATAGCCGTATAAGGTTACTGACACTAGATCGAGATCTGCCTACAACATGTGAGACCTCTTCATGAGTCATCTTGAAGTCTTCAATTAATTGAGACAAGGCGTTAGCCTCTTCCAAGGATGTGAGCGACTCTCTTTGAATGTTTTCAATCAAGCTGATAGCAAGAGCAACTCTGTCATCTATATCTCGAACTATAACTGGGACTTCTTTTAGTCCAGCGATTTGTGCCGCCCTCCATCTCCTCTCACCAGCAATAATTTCAAACTTATCGTAGGAAACCTTTCTAACTACGAGTGGCTGTATTACTCCCTGAGAGGTTATGGACTGAGCTAGTTCGTTTAATGTTTCGGTGTCAATATCGTCCCTTGGCTGGAATTTTCCTCTCTGAAGGGATTTGACATCCATCATAGTCATACCGTTGCTTGCAGAAGATTTGTTGCTAGAGGAGTGAGTCTGCCCTAACAATATGTCTAACCCTCTACCAAGTTTTGAAATTTTTGCCATTTAAATTTTTATTGTGTTTTTCTTAGCACTTCGCTTGCTAAGGATATATAAGAAACCGAACCTTTGGAGGTCCTGGCGTAATTAATTCCGGCCTGACCAAAACTAGGCGCTTCAGCTAATTTTACATTCCTAGGGATAATGGTTTTAAAAACTTTGTGTGAAAAGTATTGTAACAACTGAATCGACACCTCGTTCGATAAGTTGTTGCGACCATCATACATAGTTCTTACTAGACCTGTGATTTCAAGTTTGGGGTTAGTTGTTTCTTGAATTCTTTCAATTGTCTGGATGAGCGCACTGAGACCTTCTAGTGCGTAGTACTCGCACTGCATAGGAATAATTATTCCATCAGACGCTGTGAATGCATTTATAGTAAGCATATTCAGTGATGGAGGGCAATCGATTATTATGTAGTCATAATCACCAACAACAGGACCTATTGACTCTTTCAATCTGAATTCCGACTTAGGTTTACCTATAAGCTTAACCTCAGCAGCAACTAAGTCTGTATTTGAAGGTAGCACATCAATGTTGACTTGTTCAGAATAAATAATTGATTCATTCACACTGCACTCTTGTAGTAACAGCTCGCAGATTGAGTTATCTAAGTTGTACTTATCTATTCCACAACCCATAGTTGCGTTTCCTTGGGGGTCAATATCTATCAGTAATACGCGCTTTTTGATTGCCCTAAGAGATGCGCTTAGGTTTACGGCTGTTGTGGTCTTTCCGACCCCTCCTTTCTGGTTTGCAATAGAAAGTATAGTGGCCATTATTTGTTTAATATTGTCAAAGCCTTGAGAAGGTTGGATGCCTCGTGCACGAAGTAATCTTTCTTTAATTTTTCTATTATTTCTTTGTCTTCTTTGTTCTTTATATTTTCTTGAGATTCTATTATCTCTTCGCTAGATAATTTGGATGGGTCTTTAACTTTTAGATGGCCATCAAGATCCTTTTCTTTAGTGTCAAGTATGTCCGTTTCATTTTCATTTTCAAGACTAATATCCTCAAGTGTTATGTCTGGCTCAATCCCTTTAGCTTGTATAGACCTGCCCAATGGTGTGTAGTATCTTGCTGTAGTAAGCTTTAAACCGTAACCGTCATCTAGAGGTATTACTGTCTGAACTGAACCCTTACCGAAGGATGTATTGCCCATTATTATTGCGCGTGAGTGGTCTTGCAGTGCACCTGCAACGATTTCAGATGCAGAAGCAGAGCCCTCATTTATAAGTACAACGATTGGCAAATTTAGCATTATGTCACCGTTTTCAGCGTGATATTCAGTGTCAGTTCCAGGTATGCGCCCTTCAGTGTACACGACCAACCCTTCGGAATCCAAGAACAGGTCAGAAACACCTACAGCGCCGCTCAATATGCCACCAGGATTGTTTCTAAGATCCAGAATTAGCGATTTTATTTGACCATTATTCTTTGAATTTATATTGTTTAAAGTTTTTCTTACAAGCTCAGAAGTAGGGTCTTGGAAGCTTGAAATTCTAATGTAGCCTAAGTCTTTCTCAAGCAGAAACCCCTTCACAGAAATTATGGTGATTATTTCGCGAGATATGTTGACCACGAATGGCCTATTATTGTCGCGAACTATGGTAAGTTTAATAGGGGTTTCAGGTAACCCTCTCATGAGTTTTACCCCATCCTCAAGGGTCATTTCACTCACAAGCTTATCACCAATTTTTACAATTAAGTCTCCAGCCTGAATCCCTGCACGGTATGCAGGTGTATCATCTATTGGAGATATTACCTGTATAGCTTGACCTTTCTTAGTGATAACAATACCGATACCACCAAACTTTCCAACCGCAGACTCCATTAAGTCTTTTTGCTCTTTTGGCTCGAGGTAATTGGAGTGCGGATCAAGACCATTTACCATACCTTTGATTGCGTTACTAAACATATCTTTCGTATCAACTTCATCGACATAGAATTGTTGTATATAGTTGTATATGGAAAAAAACTCCTTTAACTTAGCATCCTCATCGTCGGTTTGTGCGAATGCTGAACTGTAGGTAAAAAACAATAATCCCAAAAAAATGTAAGTAAAATGTCGATATATGTTGTAGAATGTCATAATATAATTACTTTATAATAAAATTAATCTATAATATTTGAAATATGCTCAAGAGATAAATGGATTTTACTTGTTTTTGTGTTTGATTTAAAGGAGAAAGAATGATAAGGTTAAATGGTTTTTTATTAGTGTTTTTTACTATATTTACAAATATAACGGCGCTTAACGCTGACGAGCCTGTATATAACAACAATACCTCAGGACAAGCACCAGGACAACAACAGCAAGCTGTAACAGCTCCAGATTCAAATCAAGGCAATACAAGCCAGAGTAGCCCTGTAGAGGCAATTCAGTCATCAATTATAAAACTAAACCAATTAACGAGTGCCAGTATTTATTCTCCACAAATGATGATGAGCCTTATTGACGAAGAGGTTGCCCCAATGTTTGACTTTCATTACATCGCGCATGAAGTATTGTTAGCAGTAAACGCAAGCTCAGATGAAGATGTTGTTGCCTTTGTATCAAACAAACTAAAGATAAATATAATCACTACTCTACTTTCTAGGCTCGCCCAAGTAAACTCTACTTCTGTTCAATTTATTTCGGCTAGACCTATTATGGGTGGAAAAATAGCCGTACAACTTAAGGTTACAGGCTATTCCAGATACGGACTGTATCTAGACTTAATGTTCCACCAGGATAGCTATGATAACTGGAAAATTTTTGATATTGTCCTTAATCAAGACAGTCTAATTAATTATTATCAAAAAATGGTATCCGTAAAGTACAGGAGATACGGTTTTTATGGGATGCTTAGTAGAATTTAATTTTGGGGAAGAAAAATGAGTTATGTAATAAATTTATCTGAAAAAGAGGAAGACATTATAAGAGCTACCAATGCTTTGAAAGCTATGGCACACCCATTGCGTTTAAAGATCCTTTGTGCTCTAAAAGATGATGAGCTACCGGTCCTTGAGATTGTTGAGAAGGTCGGGTCTTCTCAATCTAACATATCACAACACATAGATATTCTAAGAACAAAAGATATTGTTGAGTCGCGGCGCGATGGCAACAAAATTCTATGCAAGGTCAAGGACAAAGAGATCTTAAATCTTGTAGCCAATATGCAAGATGTTTTCTGTAGGAAATAGTTAACTTACAAATTAATATTAGCTATTACCTTTTTTCTTCCAGGTAGGGTGCTGTTTCGTTCTACCAGTACCCTTGTAATAAATTACCTAAAAAACTTCAACCATACCTTGGTGTTATAGTTATGCGTCCGTAGCTCAGCTGGATAGAGTGTCGGCCTCCGAAGCCGAATGTCGGGTGTTCGAATCACCTCGGACGCACCAAATTTTATATAAGTAACTAGTTGGTTATCTGTTAAGTGAATTCCAACTACGTATAAATGCTTGTTCAGATAAGAACATCCACTCTCTTGGTTTTTTATGCTTTTCAAGGTATTGGCCTAATGAAAATATAAGACTTGGGTTTGATTCAATTAGAGCAACACCTTCTTCTGAATTTAATATATCAATGGCTTTATAAGTATTGATTTTAGTTAAAGCGAATGTAGGGCTAGGCAGACCCCATTTGATTGAGTATACATCTACCGACTCCTTGAACTTGCCTAAGGAATCATAGTTAAATCTATAACAATCTATCTCATCTGATCTACAAGAGATGGGCTTATTATCGATCCCAATATAGGCGCATGATATTAGATATATGCAAGCACATAGTAATATGGAATATTTATAGGACGTATTTTTCATTACAACTAAAAATTAAACGAGTATGTTACTTCTGCTTCAGTATTATTTAAGCTATCATCAACAGCAACAGCGGTTTGAATGTTTTTATATATTAAACCGGCAAAACTAGAATTCATGATTCCAGAGTCATTGTTGTGGTTTGTGTTGTTTGTTATGGTGTGTTTGATTGAAAAACTAAGGTCATCACTATAATTGTTTGTATAAGATAGACCTAAGTCAATTTGCCTGCCTGAGGGCTCAAGGCTTACTTTCTTGTTGGTATAGTTTATCTCTCCATCTCCTCTAGCTAGACTTGCTAATTTTATGTTCATCACTCCATCTGTTATTCTGTTTGGCTGATTTAGAAGGACAGATATTTTGTCATTACCAAATAGGCCTGTCTTGCTTGCAGCAAGACTAAAGCTGTTTGATTTTATGTTTTCTGCTGAACCTATAAAGCTGTTGCTTGGAGAGCTCATTGTACTATTTGCAATAGTGCTAACACCGGTCAATGTAACGTCGTTTTTCAGATGAGCCTGTGCCTTTATTGCTGTGAAAATGGTGTTTGAGTCAGATCCATCCAAAGAGAAAGCGTTTTGACCAGTAGAGCCAAGAAGCCTACCCTTGTCTTGTGTCACCCCTGTCATTAAAGTTAATGTGTTTTCGTCTGACTTACCTAGCTCAACGGATGCCGAGATTGTTTTTCTATCTTCTATATGAGAAGTGCTATCCAAAACCGTCGAAGTCATTCCTAGTAGCAGTCTAGAATCATCAAGATTATAGATAGCACCAATGCCTATACCATCTTCGGTCGTACCGAGGAACGATGTATAATTTTGTGATATGTCTATTGCAGAGTCTATATTTGAATCAAAGAAACTCTGCACAGGCAATGAGCTAGAGTTAATAGTGACAAAAGAGTTAATTTTGTCATTCTCAGTAAGAGTCGATATGACATTATCAAATTTTTTCTTCCATGTAATTTTATCCAAACCACTATCGTCAAATTCTAATGACGATAGCTCCGAAGATATATCAAACTTTTGCATATTATTTGAATCAGCGTCGACATGAAAAGACATATCATATTTAAAGCCACCGTCAAGGTCGTCATACGTATAGCCAGTCTCCCCCTTAAGGCCATTAACAAGAGAGTCTCCAAAAGATCTGGAAGTTGATAGTCGTGAATTCTCCAGTTGGTATGAAGAAGAGCTTTGAGTTGATCCGCCTGTAAACAGACGAGTGTATGCTGAAGACGTTATCGGGTTTAGTGCTGAGTAGATATCCATAATCCCGTGACCAAACTCAGTATTGAAGCCATGCTCAACCCCATTTCCAAATTTAACTGCGTTAGAATGACTAAAGAATGAGTTGTCTGCCGAGGCAAACAGTCTATCAGTTAATTGTGACGGATTGTGGTTTGGAAAAGCCTCAGCCAACAATGCAACAGCTCCAGATATTTGTGGAGCTACAAAGGATGTTCCTGATGCATTTGTCCAATAATAATTATTTCCATCGCTGCTATATGCGGCACCGTTCACCTGGTAACCGTCTGCACCTAAGCAGTATTCCCCTGTAGAACCGCAAGGTGCTGACTTTCTGGTGTAGGTTTCGTTGCCAGATGTTCCAGTAATTTCTACATTAACCGCAGAAATCCATGCCTCTTTTAGTTGTGAGAACAGTTCTGGCAGTGCTGCTTGAAAGTCAGCGTCTGTGTAGTCAGAGTCATTTGAGAGAGCATATACAACAACCCCGTGGTCTTGAAAATTATTGAGTGCTGTTATGTATGCGGTTGCAGAAGATTCGTTAGCTGTAAACCCGCTTGAATTCCATTTCTGAGCAATCCCATAATCGTTGGTCCAGCTATTGGAAGAAATATCAGACTTAAGTGTGTCAATTTGGTAATCCACCCCCCAGCTATTGTTTTGTGCAGTTGCAGTACTAGCATTGTCTGTTGCGTTTGCCCAATGTGTTGGGTAGTAGGTGTTACCACTTAAGTTAGTATAATCTGATATATGCAAGCTAGCGGAAGGTGCAACCCCCTGCATACCAGTACCGTCATCTTCCCCGGAGGCGACACTTGAAACGAATAATCCGTGGTCAGCACTTACAGACACACCTGTAGCAGTATCTAATGTACCGTATGTATTTATCGTTTTACTGTTTAACTCGTTATGGCTGTTATAGAACCCAGAATCCAGTATCGCTATAGTTTCTCCAGAACCGGTAAGGCCGTATCCGTAAGCTTTATGCGCATTAATTACTTCCAGAGGGTTTTGCGAGCTTGCAGCGCTCTCATAATTAATGTAGTCAAACTCAGATGTTGCAGCCAAGGTTGAAGCATTAGATGTACTATATGTAATAGAGGTTCCCGAGTTGAGTACAGTACCATTTGAGCGTTGAATTAGGCTAGAAGTAGAAGTACTACTTCCACCACCACAACCAGACACAAAAGATATGATAAAGCTTAGCAGAAGTAATCTAAATTTATTCTTCATAGTAATAATTTGAACTATTAGACTTCCTAATTAATTCATATGAGATAAAATTGATTTTGTCATGAAATATAATAGTCATTTTCCCAATATAGTAACCAATTTTAGAGTCATATAAAGCATGATATATCCATCCATTGACCCTGTAGCTCTTGATCTAGGTTTCGTTAAATTATACTGGTACGGTGTTATGTATTTGTTGGCTTTTTTATTGGCCTACCTTTTAGCAAAGTATAGGTCAAAAAATACCAATAACTGGACAAGCAAAACTACAGAAGACTTAATATTTTTTGGTGCAATAGGAGTCATCCTTGGTGGACGTATTGGGTATATGATTTTTTATAATTTTTCTGGCTTACTTGCCGACCCTTTGTCTATATTATTAATTCATAATGGCGGCATGTCTTTTCATGGCGGCTTCCTGGGTGTACTGCTGGCTATGCACCTTTTTAATCGTAAGCACGACATGAAGTTCTTTAGCACTATGGACTTTGTTGCGCCACTAGTACCTTTGGGCCTTTTATTTGGGAGGATAGGTAACTTTATTAATGGAGAGCTCTGGGGAAGGGCAACAACCAGTGAATGGGGTATGTACCTTCAAGGTGAGGGAGTTTACCGTTACCCATCACAATTGTACGAGGCGTTTTTGGAAGGACTAGTACTGTTTGTAGTTTTATGGCTTTATAGCTCTAAGGCCCGCCCTGTGATGTCGGTTTCAGCACTATTTCTGATCCTTTATGGTTTATTTAGGCTTATAGTTGAGTTTGTTAGAGAGCCAGATCAACAGCTTGGTTATTTGGCATTTAATTGGCTCACAATGGGTCAATTATTAAGCCTACCGATGATAATACTTGGCATAATATTATTCAGCATGGCACACAACAAAACGGAGACCGAGTGAAGCAGTACTTAGATTTTTTATCGCTAGTAAAAAGAACAGGTGTAGTTAAAACTGATAGGACAGGAACCGGCACCACGAGTATTTTTGGGCACCAAATGCGCTTTAACCTTAGTGACGGGTTTCCACTGGTAACTACCAAAAGAATACACATACCATCTGTTGTGCATGAGTTGTTATGGTTTATAAGTGGTGACACAAATATAAAGTATCTGAACGATAACGGCGTCAGAATTTGGAATGAGTGGGCTGACGATAACGGTGAACTGGGCCCTGTGTATGGCTCACAGTGGCGTAACTGGGTTAACTCTAGGGGCCAAAGTATTGACCAAATATCGCAAGCCATTGACCAAATTAAGAGCTCTCCAGACTCCAGAAGGATAATAGTATCGGCATGGAATGTTGGAGACTTGGAAAGAATGGCGCTGCCACCTTGCCATGCTTTTTTTCAGTTTTATGTAGCAGACGGTAAGCTTTCGTGCCAGCTATATCAGAGGAGCGCAGACATATTTCTAGGAGTGCCATTTAATATCGCTTCTTACGCTTTACTTACACACATGTTTGCTCAACAGTGCGACCTTGAGTTGGGTGACTTTGTTTGGAGTGGAGGTGACTGCCATATATATTCTAATCATCAGGAGCAGATAGAAACTCAGCTATCCAGGAACCCAAAGAGTTTACCAAGGCTCAATATAAAGCGCAGACCGAGAAGTATATTTGATTATAAATATGAAGACTTCGAATTCATTAACTATATACACGACGAAGCTATAAGAGCTCCGGTTGCGGTTTAGCTCACTTCCAAATATCTACAGTTATTCCTTGGTCTCTGAGTTTGTCAGATTTATCTTCTAGGTATCGTTGAAAGTTGGGTTGCTCAATGTAGGCAGAAGATAAGACATAACTAAAGATACCATGCAGATGGTACTCCTTAAACATTGCGTCCTTCCTGATTATCTCTACGCCCTCCTTATCAAAGAACACTATAGCAGGTTTATATGTAAGCTTAAGTTCGTCATACCACTCTGATGCGGTAGTTCTTTTGCCACCTGGAGTTAGAAGCTTTTCGCTGGATATGGCATTAAAACGAACTACCTGCATTTGACTTAACATTTCCTTGGTTTTGTCTAGCTTCATTAATGTGTTATGGAAAGTGTCGCATTCAGAACAGTTTGGTTGCTCAAAAAATACAGCTAGATATTTTTGTGCTGGAAGGGTGCTACTGCGGCTCAACATGTGTGGACCATTTTTAAAGATGGGGTTATCATTTAGTTGACCTGTGGTGTTATCATTTAGGCTATTGATATAACTAGCAAAGCTGTTCTCAGAGTATATTTTTTGTGACACATAGTCAAGAATGTGGTGCATTTTTTTAACTGACTGGTAGCCGTTCATTCTAAGAACTATGTCTCCATTGGAGTTTAAGAAAACGAGTGTAGGAGTGAACTGTACGCTCATGTATTCAGAGAACTCCTTCTCTATGAAATCGGTACCATTCCAATCAACAAGTTCCCTGTCGCCCCACATATTAATCTCAATTACATCGAAGTTATTATTTAACTTTGACACTAAACCGTCGTTATGAAAATTCTCCTCAACCAGATTAGAGCAGTACGGACAGCCGTTCTGCCAGAAATAAATCATGACGTGTCTGTTCTCCTCGTTTGCCTCCTCTATGTCGTCATTGAAATCTAGAAAACTGGTCTTGAACCAGTCTGGGAAAATTTCTACAGTCTTTGCACCTAGAAATTCACCCTTCTTAAGTTCTTCAGACGCAAAGGTGACTAATGAAAACAACAAGGATAGGATTAAAAGTGTTCGTTTCATGGTGTTTATTTATGATTGTTTGTCCGTCATAATTGCGTGTTATGGTAACCCAATTGTACACCTCAAATTATAATATAGTGAACACAACAATCATACCGCGGAAACGCTTTCTATGTCCTTTTGAGGAACAAATAGGCCACAACCCAATAATCTGTGATTGCCAATACCTAGCTCTTGTAGTGCTACAGATTCTGATTTTTTTAGGCTAGCTATCATCAATGACTTTGTATGGATAAAGCCATTCGGGGTACTTATTTTCCTTTCCAAGCCGGCCATCATCTTATTAGCGCTAACCCCAATTTCTTTTAACTGTTCGTATGATTTTTGTAAAAATTCGTCCTCACTTAGGCCTTCATTGCAGTCGACATATTTTGCAAAAAGGACCTGCATATCGCTCATAAGTTTTGGTTCAAGCTGCTTAACTATTTTTACCCTGTATTGGCCCATATCTAGTGTTCTGTTTGTTAACGATTGGATATCATTAAGTCTACTTTTGGGTAGCCTGATGCTTAACTTTGAGCGCTTTGATGGATAGAAAAAGCCTGACTCATGGTCCTGCTTCCAGCCATTACCATCGGCAACACTTATGTCATGAATTCCAGCGTCAACATCCTTTAACCATGGGAACAATTCTATTAGGGCCTGTGACAACATGTATGCGTGATCTATAGGTAGGATTTTGCAGTCTATATTAAATACCGCATCCTGGAAATCATCGGGCACTGTGTAGTGTTCCTCTTTTATATCTTCTTGCCAATACATAGATAGTTAAAAGCCATCTGTTAAGGTTTATAATAGTCCCTAATTATAAACTTGTTGTTACTGCATTTAACTGTTATAGAGTGGGGCAATTAATTTAACTAACTTAGATGAAAAAACTGCAACAAAAAATAAACTATAAGTTTAACGATTCCTCGCTACTTAAACAGGCACTAACACATAGAAGTGCCAACAAAAAAAACAACGAAAGGCTGGAGTTTTTGGGCGACAGTATTCTTGGTTTGGTAATATCTGCAGATTTGTATAACAGGTTTGGCCATGTCGACGAAGGAAAACTCTCCAGACTGAGGTCACAACTAGTAAGAGGAAAGACCTTAGCACAGATCGGAATCTCTTTAGATTTGTCTAGTTTCGTTATATTGGGTTCAGGGGAACTGAAGAGTGGCGGATACAGGAGGGAGTCTATACAGGCAGATGCTGTTGAGGCGATTTTTGGTGCCATTTATATAGACTCTGATTTCGAGACAGTCAAAAATGTTGTGCTTGGTCTTTATGAAGATTTACTAAACAATATCAACCCAAATGATTCATTAAAAGACTCAAAAACAGAGCTCCAAGAGTTTCTCCAGAAGAGGAGCATGAGCCTGCCTAAATATGACTTAGTCAGCACGGTTGGCAAAGACCACAAAGCTATATTCACTGTTAATTGCTTTTTAGCAGACCAAAAAATACAGGTTGAGAATAAAGCAACGAGCATAAAAAAGGCTGAACAGGAGTGCGCACAAATGTTATTGGAAAAACTTAAGGTATGACCTTTAAGTCCGGATTTATAGCTGTTGTTGGTAGGCCAAACGTAGGTAAATCGACTTTAATCAATGAGCTTATTGGTCAAAAGCTGTCTATAACGTCACATCGACCACAAACAACTCGACACAGAATCCATGCAATCGATACCACTGAAAATTATCAGATGGTGTTTGTAGATACCCCTGGAATTCATATAGGTAATAAAAAAGCAATAAATGCATATATGAATAGGGCTGCAAGCTCAACCATTAAAGATGTAGATGTGATAGTATGGTTAGTCGAATCAGGAAGGTGGACAAAGGAAGACTCAAGGGTTCTTGAGCATGTAAGACAAGTACAAGTTCCAGTGATTTTGTGTGTTAATAAAATTGACAAACTTAAATCTCCACAAGAGGTGTTACCTTTTCTAGAGGTTGTAGGTGAAAAATATAAACCTAGCGAGATGTTCCCACTATCCGCATTCAAAAAGAACGATACTAGAGCTTTGCGTGAACTATTATTGAAGTATATACCTAACCGGGATGCCATTTTCGACCCAGACTACGTAACAGACAGGAGTGAGAAGTTTATAGTGTCTGAGTTCGTAAGAGAGAAACTTATGAGGCACCTTGAGGATGAGCTACCGTACGACCTAACTGTGGAAATAAATAAGTACGAGCTTGACGGGAAAATGCAACGAATTTACGCAACTATTTATGTAGACAAGGCATCTCAAAAAACGATAGTAATAGGACAAAAAGGGGAAATGCTGAAAACAATAGGGACAGAAGCTAGAAAGAGTATCGAAGGGTTCCTTGAAAGAAAAGTTTTTTTACAGTTGTGGGTAAAGGTATCTAGCGGGTGGTCAGACGACAAGAAGGCATTGGCATCTCTTGGTTATGATTAATCTTTGTGTTCGTCATTAAGTTTGCTATAGAAGTCATTTAATTTAATGAGAAAAATTGAAACAGCATCTGCAGTACTGATCCATAGAAGAGCTTACAGGGATAGCTCACTCCTTCTAGATTTCTATACCAAGGAGCATGGAAGGGTTAGGCTAGTTGGAAGGGGTATAAGAAAATCTAAAACCAGCATTCAAATGTTTCAGCGCTTAAATATATCCTTCAGTGGCAAGGGTGAGCTGAAAACCTTGACTCAATGGGAGATTGACGACTCACCAAGAGAGATAAAGGGAGGCACACTCATACTGTGTATTTACATTAATGAGTTAATCTCTGTCCTTGTTCATGACAATGACCCGCACCCTGAACTATTTGATATATATATAGACTTCATTAATGTTATAGCCTCATTAAACAATAACCAACAGCTTTGGCTTTTGAGGCTGTTTGAGAGCAATATGTTGTCAGAACTTGGGTACGGTTTAGATTATAGAATTGACCTTAATGGAAACGAGATAGACGAAAATAAGAACTACGAATATAGGCAGCACCTCGGCTTTGATGAGAAAGTAGATGGTAAAATATCTGGCAAATTGTTGGGATCATTGGTTTCTTCAGATCTTGAAAGTTTGCCCGACGAAGGAATGCTCAAGGTTTGTAGGAACCTGAACAGAGAGAGACTGAATCTATTGTTAGGAAACAAAAAAATTAGGAGTCGAGAGCTGTTCTTTGTTAGTTAGAGTATCTAAAAGTGTTGTGATTCAGTAGGTTATTTAATTTGAGGTGGTGGTATGGATATTTTTTTAGGAGTTAATATTGATCATATAGCAACCCTAAGGGAGGCTAGAGGAACAAGTTACCCTTCGCCCGTTGAAGGGGCACTTATATGTGAAAGTGCTGGTGCAGACAGTATCACTCTTCATCTAAGGGAAGACAGAAGACACATAAAGGATCATGACGTTTTGGAGCTTAGGGACAGGTTGACAACCAAAATGAACTTGGAGATAGCTACCACTGAAGAGATGGTATCAATAGCCTGCGATATTCAGCCGAAGGATTGCTGTCTGGTTCCAGAAAAAAGACAAGAACTTACTACCGAGGGTGGTCTTGATGTTTTCTCTCAGGTCAGTAGAATGAAAGATGTGTGTGCTAGGCTCGCGGAATCTAATGTCACAGTGTCTTTGTTTATTGACGCTCAAAAAAAGCAAATCGACTCTGCAATGGAGTGTGGCGCTCCGGTAATAGAAATCCATACAGGGCACTACGCTGATGCCATGGACGGAGATGACATGGTGTCCGAGCTTGAAAGAATAAAAGATATGGCTAAGTATGCAAAATCTATAGGACTTCAAGTAAATGCTGGGCACGGCCTTACTATAGAAAACACTGCCCCAGTAGCGGAGCTAAGAGAGATAGTCGAACTTAATATAGGCCACTCAATCATTTCTAGGGCCGTTTTTATTGGCCTAGAAGGGGCTGTAAGAGAGATGAAAGATTTAATGTTAAAGAGTAGGGGTGCTAAGTGATATTTGGTGTTGGTACAGACATTATAAGTATTGAGAGGGTTTCCCATATACTTGAAAAAAATAAACAAGGATTTATTAAACGTGTTCTGTCTGACCATGAACAGGCTCTCTTTGCCAACAAGGCTGATAGTGCCTCTTACTGCGCAAAACGTTTCGCTGCGAAGGAGGCATTCGCAAAGGCTCTAGGTACTGGAATTGGTAGGACTGTAAGTTTTCAGGACCTGACCGTTAGGAACAATGAAAATGGGAAACCGTACTTCATTCCTAGTGAAAAATTAAGAATCTACCTGCTAGAAAAAAATATAAAACAAGCCCACCTAAGCCTTTCTGATGAGAAACACAATGCCGTAGCGTTTGTGGTACTTGAGATGGACGATAACGTTAATTAAGTATTACCAATCCATCACTCACAAATATCTATCGCGTTACTGATTGTTACCACGTCGTACGGCCTAATACCGTGACTTGAGTGCGATCTCAGAACATACGACCTACCCCTAAGTGCAGGAATACTGTTCATGTTTTGGGAGTACTGACTACTGATCATGTTGCTAATTAAAGATTTATCGCGAACAATAGAAACGTAGCAAGCGTCCTCATGTCTCATAGTATTAAGGTTCTTCAGGAATGGAGACTTCCATCTTAGGTTACCATAAAGAATTTTGGATTCTTCCAAGGTTTCAAACCCTGGCAATACACCTATAAAAGGCATACCACTAACCATGTTACTTATAAAGGCAACCTTAGATCCAAGGTGAGGAGATGAAACACTAATAAGCCCTTTAATGTTTGATGTGTTCTTCTTTGTCAGTAGCATTCTAGCTACAACCCCTCCAGTTGAGTGACCCACAAGTATGATCGGCTCATCATGCTTATTATTTATAGCATCTAGATGCCTAGAGAGAGTGTTTGCTTGGTACATTAGTGGTGCAGTACTTGGTAGAGGTAGTGAGTAAATGGTATGTTTACCAGCGTACTTTTTGTTTAGATTTTGATGTACCCCAGTACTGAACCAAACATTTGCATTACTATCATAACCATGCAGCAGTACAACTACATCCGCTGAAGCCATAAAGGAGACAAGAATTGACAAGGATGCTATTAATTTTTTCATACTAATTAAGTTTATACAAAATATAATCTTAATTATACAGTGATTAGCAAACTATATTAGTATTTATTAATACAGTTTAATGAATACCTAGTAACTATAAAGAGAAATATAGTTAACGCTAACGTCACTCTCTAGCTTGTAAATTTTTGTTAACGGGTTATATGTCATGCCTATCATATCTTTTAAGCAAAGGTCTGACTTGCGTGACCACTCATCTAGCTCAGATGGCTGGATAAATTTATCCCAGTCGTGTGTGCCCTGAGGCAACAGTTTGAGGATATATTCAGCACCTACAATTGCAAACAGGTAGGATTTTGGGTTACGATTAATTGTTGAAAAAAATATTTTTCCATCGCTATTAATAAGTTTAGAACAGGCATTCACTATAGAGCTTGGGTCGGGTACATGCTCCAACATTTCAAGACAAGTAACCACATCAAATTGACCGCTATCAGTTTTAGCAAGCTCCTCTGCGGGAATCTTTTTGTATTCTACATCTAGGCCTGACTCTAGTAGGTGTAGTTTTGCAACCTCTAGGCCAGCTTCTGCCATATCAATTCCGGTAACTGTGGCACCCTCTAGGGCCATTGATTCACATAAAATTCCACCACCACAACCAACATCCAGTATTTTTTTTCCTTTTAAAGTGCCACCGCAATGGTCTTTGATATATTTAAGTCTTAGTGGGTTTATGTCATGAAGGGTTTTAAATTCAGAGGTCTTGTCCCACCAACGAGATGCAAGTGCTGCGAACTTGTTTACCTCGTCAAAGTCGACATTGCTCATATAGTCATAACCTTACTCAGAACTTCGTCAACGTGGCCTTGAACTTTGACATTACTCCATCTTTCGATAACATTGCCTTCGCTATCTATAATAAATGTAGATCTATCAATACCCATATACTCTTTACCATATAACTTTTTGAGTTTAATAACGTCAAACAGTTTGCACAAGTGCTCGTCCGGGTCAGAAATTAATTCAAAGGTGAATCCTTGTTTAGATTTAAAGTTCTCGTGTGACTTTAGACTGTCCCTACTGACACCATAAATTACAGCATTCGAGTCAATGAATGATTTATGCTTTTTGGTAAAATCATTTCCCTCTATAGTGCAACCAGGGGTTGAATCTTTGGGGTAAAAGTACAGAACTATGGTTCTACCATCAGGGTCCGGTATGTTTACTTCAGTTCCGTTTGTGGCTTGGCATATGGTAGGTTTTATTTTATTCATTTAGTTGTTTTTTTAGTAAGTAAATAGAGAATTTGATAAATGTTAATTATAGCATTTATCTTTGCCATACAGAAGCAGAGCTAACAATAATGTTGACCGTTAGGTGGTAAAATTACTGTAACCATAGCTGAAACTATTTCTGAATACCTCTTTATAATTACTCAACCAAAAAGCCCTATTTTACTAAATGAAGAATATACGTAATTTTTCAATAATTGCACATATCGACCATGGAAAGTCAACCATTGCCGACAGGTTTATTCAGTATTGTGGTGGGCTAAGTGACCGCGAAATGTCTTCCCAGGTTCTTGACTCTATGGACATTGAGAAGGAGAGAGGTATAACAATTAAATCCCAAAGTGTGACTCTGGATTACAATTCGAGGGATGGACAAACGTATAAGCTAAATTTCATAGACACGCCAGGACATGTGGATTTCTCATATGAAGTTTCCAGGTCTCTGTCTGCATGTGAGGGTGCATTGCTTATAGTTGATGCTTCCCAGGGGGTTGAGGCGCAGACTGTTGCTAATTGCTATACAGCTCTTGACCAAGGCCTAGAGGTAGTTCCAGTTCTAAACAAGATTGATTTGCCAGCTGCAGAACCTGAGCGTGTAGTTGACGAGATCGAAGATGTTATTGGAGTGGAGGCGCATGATGCTGTCCATGCTAGTGCCAAGTCTGGAATAGGGATTGAAGATATTTTGGAGCAAATTGTTGAAAAGATTCCTGCTCCTGATGGCAGTATTGATGGCCCAGTAAAGGCACTAATTATTGATTCATGGTTTGACAATTACCTAGGTGTAGTTTCTCTAATAAGGGTTATAGATGGAGAAATTAAAGCCAAAACTAAGATTAAAGTTTTTTCCAACGGAGAGGAGTATTTGGTGGATGAGGTTGGAGTATTTACTCCAAAGCGCACTAAAACTTCCAGCCTAAGTGCTGGCGAGGTTGGATATCTGATAGCTAGCATTAAGGATATCGATGGGGCACCAGTAGGGGATACCATAACTACAAGCACTAACCCAGCACTCACTCCTCTCGATGGATTTAAACCGGTACAGCCTAGAGTCTTCGCAGGTCTATTTCCAGTCTCAGGTGAGGAGTATGAAAAGTTTAGGGACGCTCTGGCAAAACTAAGACTGAACGATGCCGCACTTCAGTATGAGCCAGAAAATTCTGATGCACTGGGGTTTGGTTTTCGTATCGGATTTCTGGGTTTGCTGCATATGGAGATTGTTCAGGAAAGACTTGAGAGGGAGTATGACCTTGACTTAATAACCACAGCCCCGACTGTGATATATGAAATATTGGACACTAAGGGCGCAACACATATGGTCGATAGCCCATCAAAGTTACCATCAAGCCATAGTATTGCTGAATTCAGAGAGCCCATAATTACTGCCAACATCCTTGTTACCAATGACTATGTGGGGCCAGTTATTAATCTGTGTGTAGAGAAGAGGGGTGTACAAAAAAACATTCAATATCTAGGTCGACAGGTGTCAATTGTTTATGAGTTGCCACTAAACGAAGTGGTCTTAGATTTTTTTGATAGGCTCAAGTCGGTTTCTCGAGGGTTTGCATCGATGGACTATCACTTCGAGCGTTACCAGGAGTCAGACCTTATAAGGCTTGACATCATGATTAACCAGGAATCTGTAGACGCTTTAGCACTAATCATTCATAGAAACGATTCTGTAAGGAAGGGACGAGAGTTGGCAGAAAAAATGAAAGAGCTTATTCCTAGGCAGATGTTTGATGTGGCTATACAGGCTTGCATTGGGTCAAAAATTATATCTAGGTCAAACGTTAAGGCGCTTAGAAAAAATGTCACCGCTAAATGCTATGGTGGCGACGTAAGCAGAAAAAGGAAGCTACTTGAGAAACAAAAGAAAGGCAAAAAGCGTATGCGTAGTATTGGTAGGGTTGACATACCGCAGGAGGCATTTCTTGCGGTACTACATATAGATTAATTAAGCTGTTTTTTTGACTGGACTAAAGATTCTAAACCAGTAAACCAGTCGGCATGATCTTCCGGACAAACCATAGCTGGTTCGATACCAGGTGACTCCATTGTGCTACCAAACGGAACTAGAACCCAGCCACGAGAAGTTTGTCTAGGTACCTTTGAACCACAAGTTTTGCAAAAGGAGTTACCAAAAACGTTTGGCGACGCCATAAGGTATTCTTTTCTGTGATCTTTTCCAGAGTTCCAGAAAAACTGATCGAGCTTAACAAAAAGGTTGCTAGCAAATGCTGAACCGGTCACCTTTCTACAGCGCGAGCATTGGCACATAGCGAAGCGTTCAAAAGGACCGCTCATGCTCCATGAAACTTTACCACAAAGGCATTCACCGCTTAATGTTTTTTTATTTATTGATATAAAATTCAGACTTACCTATGGAGTAATTATTAGATCAATCTTTCTATTACGAACTTAGATCCAAAGTAAGCAACAAGTAATACACCGAACCCTACCTGAGTTGCAAGTATTGCTTGCTTACCTCTCCATCCAAAAACCTTTCTCCCGACAACCAGAGCTGCAAAAATTACCCAGGCAACCAAGGATAATGTAGTTTTGTATATCAAGTGTTGTGCAAAGAAATCGTCGATAAAGAAAAAACCAGTAAGTAGAGAAAGTGTCAGCAAATAGAAGCCCATACGTAGGCTCTGAAACAATAAACCCTCCATAGTCTGTAGTGCAGGAAGTTTATTGATGAAGCCGTTAATTTTTCTTTCGTGAAGGTGGGTTTCTTGTATTTTTAATAGTACTGACTGGCATAAACTGAGGGCGAGTAGGGCGTAAGCAGTTATCGATAAGAAAACATGTGATGCTATACTTAGGGGTATTATCTTGTCGCCGCTGTCGGGGAAAACAATGCCAAAAAGTATGGTCATTGCTGCTATAGGGTAGACCAGAATGCCTAGTGCATGTACTGGCTTAGTGAACGAAGCAAGGAACAATAAGATAACGATAAGCCATGAAGAAAATGATGCGCTATTGGCTAAACCAAAAATGATACCGTCTTCACTCCAAAAGTTAGAAAAACCTATAGCCTGAGCGGTGATAGCGAAGCTAATCAATAGCGCTATAGTTTGCTGGTGCTGGTGCTGTATCTCGTCCTTAGTGAAATATCTAGCTAGGAGAAAGGATGAGATTAAAAATGCAACTACAGAGAGGTATGATAAAGCCATCAATAACTTTGATTTATTTAAAAGCTATATAATACGATACTTTTCTAATACTTTTCCTGAAAATGTTTGATAATTTAACTAAACGCCTTTCTGATAGCTTTAAATCTCTTCAAGGAAAGAGTAAGTTGTCGGAAGAAAATGTCAGGGATGCTATTCGCGAAGTCAGGAGGGCTCTTTTAGAGGCAGACGTCGCTATTGACGTTATAAAAGTTTTTCTTGAACAGGTACAAAAAGAAGCCATAGGTCTTAAGGTTAGAGAGGGTCTGAACCCTTCTCAGGAATTCATCAAACTGGTTGAGAGCGAACTTACCAAAGTAATCGGGTCTACTAACGAATCGTTACAATTAAACACGCAACCACCTGCAGTGGTGATGGTTGCAGGCCTACAGGGTGCAGGTAAGACTACATCTGTTGCCAAGTTGGCACTGTACCTTAAAGAAAGAGAAAAGAAAAAAGTACTAATGGTAAGTGCTGACGTATATAGGCCAGCAGCTATAGAGCAGTTAAGAGTGCTATCAGAGCAGGTCGGTGTAGACTTTTTTGCATCAACTATAAATCAAAGCCCTGAACGAATTGTGCAAGAAGCAAAGAGCTATGCTCAGAAACAGTTCTATGACGTACTACTTATAGATACAGCAGGTCGCCTACATGTAGACGAGCAGATGATGAGTGAGATCAAGGTACTGCAAAGAACAGCAAAACCAATTGAGACCTTGTTCGTTGTCGACTCAATGACAGGTCAGGATGCAGCCCATACCGCAAAATCATTTGCAGACGCTCTACCACTTACAGGTGTAATTCTGACAAAAACCGACGGTGATGCGAGGGGCGGTGCAGCTCTATCGGTGAGACATATAACTGGCAAGCCAATAAAATTTTTGGGGGTAGGGGAAAAGGTTGACGAGCTAGAACCGTTCCATCCTGATCGTATAGTGTCAAGACTACTAGGTATGGGGGATGTGTTATCACTAGTAGAAGAGATATCTCGAAAAGTGGACCATAAGAAGGCCCAACAATCTGCCAAAAAGATGGCCAAGGGACAGTTTGATTTGTCCGATATGCGTGACCAGTTATTGCAAATGGAGCAGATGGGCGGGATGGAGTCATTGATGGGCAAGTTACCAGGGATGGGGCAAATACCAGACAGTGTGAAGAATCAAATACTTGGAGGTGCACAGACCAAGCAAATGGTAGCCATCATTAACTCCATGACTACAAAAGAGCGTACACACATAAAGCTAATCAAAGGCTCAAGAAAGTCAAGGATTGCTAACGGGTCTGGCACCAATGTACAAGCAGTTAACAAGCTACTAAAGCAGTTCGAAAAAATGCAAAAACAGATGAAAAAAATGGGCGGCAGTAAGATGAAAAAGATGATGGCCCAGATGAATCAAATGCAGGAATCAGGACAGTCACCTGCAGGCATGCCAGACCTTTCTAAAATAACTAACGGGTTATCGGGAAATGGTGGAGGAAACAAGTTCCCCTTTTAATTTATTTTTTTTGTCAAAATATACAATATAGATCCAAATTATTAGCTAAAATCCACACAATATGATGGTTCAGTTTTTGGTATTTGTATATGAAAAGTTTTGTACTTAAGTTTGCCTTTATATTTATAGCTTTTTTCTCTATATGGGGGCTATCCTTTGCCGATGATAAGGCAGCTGAAACTGTACACCTTGCTTTGGTTGTGTCTTCCTCAAATGAGGTCAACATTAATGCAGTAAAGTTGGTAGTTAAAGGGATAAGCGCTATGGACGCTATTTCTGAGTTATTGGTAGTAGAAACTAAAGAAACGAGTTATGGCTCTATGATAATGTCAGTTGCTGGAGTGGAAGCTGTTGGAAGTAATTATTGGGCACTATATGTTGACGGTAAAATGTCTATAGTCGGGGCTCAGGATGTTGTACTAGATGAAGATACTTTTATTCGCTTGAACCTTGAGCCATTTTAAGGTAGTATTTAGTTAAATTTTATGGAGGATTGTTATGAATTTTGAAGACTACACATTAAAGTCAAGTTATTCTTATGTTGCAATATTGGTCGCCCTTATTGCGTTGGGAGTGGTTGCAAGAGTTTTACCTCATCCACCGAACTTTTCACCTATGGCCGCCATTGCTCTGTTCGCAGGTTTCGTTTTTATTAAGCGTTATATGGCATTCCTTGTGGTCATAGTTACTATGCTGTTGACTGACTACTTTGTTCTGGGCTCTTTATCTCCTGAATACTTCGCATCGGAAACCATGCTGGTTGTCTATTTGGCGTTGCTTTTCCCAATAATATTTAAGGGTTTTTTGCGTGCAAAGTTGAGTGGCCCTAGGGTTGCTATGACAGCAATAACTTGCTCTGTTGTGTTTTTTGTGTCTACTAACTTCGCTGTCTGGATGTTTTCTCCAATGTACGAGAAGACTTGGGCCGGCATAGTTCTTTGCTATACGATGGCAATCCCATTCTTTCATTACACTGTTATGGGCGATCTGCTTTGGTCTGGCCTTATTTTTGGCACATACTACCTAGTGAAGAATTATTATGAGGATGCGGCACCAGGTTTTAAAAGCTCGTTGCTGTTCAGTAATAATTAAACACTAAAGCAAAATTGTGCTTTTTAGCAAACCTTAAATAATCCAGACTCATTGTCTGGATTTTTATCTTCTATTTCCAGTTAATAAAATGAAGCTACACACTAAATGGATACTTATTACCATACTCTCTGTGGTCATTCTGAGTCCAGACTCTTTATTGGTTAGGTTGGCTGACTCCAATAGCTGGACACTAGTATTTTGGAGGGGTATAGGTTTCGGTATTGGGGTTTTGTTATACTTGATTACCGTTAACAGCAAGGGTTTGGTTAGTGACTTTTCAAGGATCGGCCATGTAGGCCTATTTGTAGCATTATTTTTTGGCATTAATTCAGTTACTTTTGTTTTGGCGCTGGAGTACACAACCATTGCCAATACACTAATAATAATAAGTAGCGCACCCATCATAACGGCTATCCTTGGGTGGTTTGTTTTGGGTGAAAGGGTAAGTATGCCAACTATCATAGCTATGCTTATAGTGCTGCTCGGTATCTACTTGGTTATGTATGAGAATTTTGGTAGTTTAAATACAAAGGGCGACCTTTTGGCCTTGTCCACAGCCATATTTATGAGCATAAGCTTTATTCTTATTAGAAAATATAAATCAGTCAGTATGGTCCCTGCTATGTCGATAGGAGGCTTTCTTTCCGCTATACTTGCTTTTCAATTTGCACCATCACTTATAGTTTCTTCTGGAGCTTTTTGGTATGTTGTTGCTATGTGTGGAGTTGTGACAGTGTCATTTACACTAATAACTATTGCTCCAAGATATATACCAGCAGCAGAGGTAGGAATGATTATGCCATTGGAGACTGTTTTGGCATCACTTCTTGCCTGGCTCATTATCAATGAAGAACCATCCAGCAATGCCATTATAGGAGGTGCAGTAGTGATATTGACATTGATTGTGCAT
>LWDU01034361.1_pt1 | contig 30042 bp, 29 predicted proteins | sample 727161 | NCBI WGS metagenome assembly LWDU01 (sample SAMN04566230, study PRJNA314399) | hydrothermal vent metagenome | isolation source: deep sea hydrothermal plume seawater | place: Mexico: Gulf of California, Guaymas Basin | collected 2004-07-11
AGTTTCTTCTGCCGCTGGAGCTGCTTTTCCTGCTGGAGTTTCTTCTGCCGCTGGAGCTGCTTTTTCTGCTGGAGTTTCTTCTGCCGCTGGAGCTGCTTTTCCTGCTGGAGTTTCTTCTTCCGCTGGAGCTGCTTCTGCTTTAGCTTTTTCGTCTGCAGCCACTAGTTTTGCATCTACTTCAGCCTGAGCTCTTTCTTGAGCCTTAGCTTTTGGTTTTGCTTTATTTGGATTATCTCTTTTTATATCTTCAATTATTTTTAGTTCAGATAAGAATTTTGTAACACGATCTGTAGATTGTGCTCCATTTTTTAACCAATGTTTTATTCTTTCTTCATTTAAAACTACTCTTTGATCATTATCTTTTGCTAAAAGTGGGTTATATGTTCCCAATCTTTCAATAAACCGTCCATCTCTAGGAGCTCTAGAATCAGCAAGAACTATTCTATAATGAGGTCTTTTTTTATTTCCACCACGACTCAATCTAATCTTTAACGGCATATTATTTCCTTTTCTATTGTTAGATTAATTATAAATATTATTTATCTTCTTCTAAATGGAAAAGATCCTGGATTAAAACCTTTTGGCATATCTAATCCTTGCATATTCATTGCATTTGACATATCCAAGTTCCCACCTTTTTTACCCATTTTTTTCATCATTAAAGTCATTTGTTTAAATTGTTTAACCAAACGATTTAAATCCTGAACTGTATTTCCTGAGCCATTTGCAATCCTTCTTTTACGTGACCCGTTTAATAAATTAGGATTAACTCTCTCCCTCTGTGTCATAGACAAAATCATTGAATCCATTCTGACTAAAATTTTATCATCTAGGCCCCCCACGGCCATTTGTTTTTTTATTTTTTGCGCACCCGGAAGCAAACTTAAAATTCCTTGCATACCTCCCATCTTTTTCATTTGATTAAGTTGTTTTCTGAAATCATCAAAATCAAATGTGCCTTTTGATATTTTTTTAGCTAAATCCTTAGCCTCTTCTTCTTTAACTTCACTCTGAGCTTTTTCAACTAAACTAACTACATCACCCATTCCTAAAATACGTGAAGCAATTCTGTCTGCCTTAAAAGTTTCAAACGCCTCTAATTTTTCCCCTGTCCCCATAAATTTTATTGGACAATTAGTAATACTAGACATACTTAAAGCTGCACCACCGCGGGCATCACCATCTACTCTTGTTAATATGATACTTGTCACATTTGATTTTTCTTTAAAGCTTTTTGCTACATTTGCAGCTTCTTGACCAGTCATCGCATCAGCTACTAAAAACACTTCAGAAGGATTAGAAGTTTTATAAACTTCACTTAACTCATTCATTAATTCATCATCTACACTTGTTCTTCCTGCTGTATCTAAAATTATAACATCATAACCACTTAGTTTAGCTAATTGGTATGACCTTTTAGTTATATCAACTGGCCCTTGATTTTTTTCAATTGGTAAGACATCTATGTTAGTCTGGTCTCCTAGTATCTGCAGCTGCTCCATAGCGGCAGGTCTTTGAACATCTAAGGATGCTAAAAGAACTTTTTTTCCTGAGTTTTTTAACATTAAACCCATTTTAGCAGCCGATGTAGTTTTTCCTGATCCTTGTAAACCTACAAGCATAATTGAAGATGGAGGAGATAATAATTTAATATCGTTTTCTTTATTTTCACCACCAAGTAATTCTGTTAATTTATCTTGAACAAGCTTTATTACCATTTGATCAGGTTTTATAGACTTTGTGATTTGCCGGCCTTTAGCTTCTAAAGTGATTTCAGATATAAATTGTTTAACTACATCAAGTGCAACATCAGCTTCTATTAAAGCTAATCTAACTTCTTTCATAGCATTTGCTATATCACTCTCAGATAGTGAGCCTCTTCCTCTGATTTTATCAAAAGCTGAAACTAATTTATCACTTAAACTATCAAACATTTGTCTCTCAATTCTATACAAATTCTTTTGCACCGGCGAACGAAATTCGAAGACCAGCGTGACTCCTCAAAGCCATTTAATTATATAAATTCTCTAAAATTACAGTATTTAGTACATCTTACTAGCTAAAACGTCAACTATTCTTTATATATTACTATTATAATATTAAAATTTGTATATAGATAAAACGATGAAAAAACCTTTTATAAAAATGCACGGTTTAGGAAATGATTTTGTAGTACTTGATTCTACAAAAAATCAATACAATATAAACAAAGCATCCATTCAATTAATATCAAACAGAAGATTTGGGGTAGGATGTGACCAAGTAATTGAAATGAGACATTCAAACAAAGAAGATATTTATATAAAAATTTATAATGCAGATGGAACTGAAGCTGAGGCTTGTGGAAATGCAGCTCGCTGTATTGCTGGACTTTTATTTGCGTCTTCTCCTAAAAAAGAAGTCTCTATAGAGACGGTAGCTGGCGTACTTAAAGCCGAATCTGAGGAAAATGGTTTGATAAAAGTTGATATGGGAAAACCCAAGTTCTTTTGGAAAGACATCCCTTTAAGTATGAATATTAATAAAATTAATTTTGAAGAATTAACATTAAAAAATGGACTAGCAATAAATATAGGAAATCCACATATAGTATTTTTTGTAAAAGATTTAGATGCTGTAGATATTAATAGGATTGGACCATTAATAGAAAATAATTCACTTTTTCCAGAAAAAGTAAATGTAGAAATTTGTCAGTTAAAAAACAGAAAAAAAATAAAGGTCTTAGTCTGGGAAAGAGGAGCTGGCAACACTTTAGCCTGCGGGTCTGGTGCATGTGCAGCATTAGTGGCTGCTTATAAAAACAGTCTTTCCGAACCACAAGCAGAAATTGTTTTAGATGGGGGATCCCTTAATATTACGTGGAATATAGGCTCAGATGAACACGTTATTATGAGTGGTCCTATTGCTGTATCGTTTTTGGGTGATTTAAGTACTTTAGGCATAGAAAAATGACAAAAACAATAAAAACAATCACCTTAGGTTGTAGACTAAATTCTTATGAAAGTGATATAATAAAAAATTATACCAATAGCTCCATTAACACAAATATTGTTTTAGTTAACACTTGTGCTGTTACTGCTGAAGCTGAAAGACAAGCAAGACAGCAAGTAAGAAAAGCAAGAAAAAATAATCCAGAAGCCTATATTATAGCAACAGGATGCGCAGTTGAATTAAACCAAACGGCTTGGAATAACATGCCTGAAGTAGATAAAATTATTCCTAATAAAAATAAACTTCAACCTTCATTATGGGGGCTCAAACCAGAAATTAATAGTAAAATAGCGATAAAAGAAGATGCTCCGCACTTACAAACTATTAAAAGAGATAAAGAAAAAACTAGAGCATTTATTAGGATACAAAATGGATGCAACCATTCTTGTACATTTTGTATAATTACAGTAGCTAGAGGTAATAGTATGAGTGTGCCTTCCGGATTAATTATAAATGAAATTAAAAAAACTGTTCACTCAGGAATACAAGAAATTATATTAACAGGTGTAGATTTAACATCTTATGGCGAAGACTTGCCAGGGAAAAGTAATTTAGGGAAATTAGTAAAAAAAATACTTAAACTAGTTCCAGAATTACCAAGACTAAGAATTTCCTCCCTCGATGCTGCAGAAATCGATGAAGATTTAATGGAAGTGTTCAAAAATGAGCAAAGACTAATGTCTCACCTTCATTTAAGCCTACAAAGTCATGATGATATAATACTAAAAAGAATGAAGCGACGTCATAGTACTCGGGATGCAGAAAACCTTATTAATAAACTTAAAGAAATAAGACCAAATATATTATTTGGTGCGGACTTAATTGCAGGATTTCCTACTGAAAGTGAACTGGCTTTTAAAAATACTTTAAATGCAATAAAAAAATTAAATCTTACTTTTCTTCATGTGTTTCCATATTCACCAAGGCCTGAAACACCTGCTGCAAGGATGCCTCAAATACCATTAAACATTAGAAAAGAGCGCGCTAAATCTTTAAGGGAATTGGGAGATAAGCAATTTAAACTAGAACTTAAAAAATCTATCAATACCTTTCATAATGTACTTGTAGAAACTGATACAGGTATAGGACATAGTGAAAACTTTTTAATTGTTAAAGTAAGAAAAGCAAAAGAAAGAAAAATTTATAAATGTAAAATTATAGGTATAGAAAATAATATGCTTATTGGTGATATTCATGAGCCTATTTAAAAAAAATTGGTTTTCAAAACTAACAGGCAAGAAAAATAAAGACATCGAAAAAGAGGCCGCTGAACTAGCAGCTAAAGAACAAGTACAAAAAGAGGCCGCTGAACTAGCAGCTAAAGAANNAACAAGTACAAAAAGAGGCCGCTGAACTAGCAGCTAAAGAACAAGTACAAAAAGAGGCCGCTGAACTAGCAGCTAAAGAAGAAGCAGAAGATTATGTCTTTAAAAGCTGGTTTTCTAGGCTAGGTTTAGGACTCTCTAAAACCTCTTCAAGAATAAGTGAAGGAATTACTAAGGCTTTAAAATCTGGACGTTTGGATGATGATGCCTTAGATCAAATCGAAGAAAACCTAATTTTAGCGGATGTTGGGACTAAAGCAGCAAATGAATTAATTGCTGCCTTAAAAAATGAAAAATTTGATAAAATTGATGATGTTGTTGTTAAGGAAAGAATGGCAGAAATAATTACTAAAAATATTTCTTCTCTATCTCAACCCTTAGATTTTCAGAAATCAGATACACCACAAGTTATTTTATTTTCTGGAGTCAATGGAGCTGGAAAAACTACTACTATTGCAAAAATAGCCTCTCAAGAAATCAAAAAAGGTAAAAAAGTTATTATTGCTGCCGCTGATACATTTAGAGCAGCGGCAGTTCAACAATTAGAAATTTGGGCTAAAAGAGTTGGTGCTGAATTAGTTTCTGGGCCAGAAGGTGGAGACCCAGCAGGAGTTGCGTTTAAAGCTTACGATAGAGCAGTAGAAAACAAAACTGATATTTTATTAATCGACACGGCAGGAAGACTTCAAACACAAACTAATTTAATGGAACAGTTAAAGAAAATTCATAGAGTTATAAACAAAAAAGATGAAAATGCCCCTCATCATAGAATTCTGATAATAGATGCAACAGCAGGACAAAATGTACAAAATCAAATAACTGCTTTTAGGGAGGCCATAGATATTAATGGCATTATCATAACGAAACTAGATACAAGCTCTAAAGGAGGGATAATTATTTCTATTAGCAATACTCATAAAATTCCAATCCATGCTATAGGAGTAGGAGAGCAACAAGAAGATTTAAATATTTTTGAAGCCGAACCTTATGCAAGAGCCATGCTAGGTTTAAAAATAACTTAAAATTAGGAGTAAAAATGAAGCCTATAATAAAATTAATAACTGACGTAGGACCATTAGCAGTATTTTTTATAGGAAATGCTAAATTTGGAATATTCTATGCAACTGCCGCATTTATGGCTGCAACAGCTGTAGCTATTCCCATTTCATGGAAAATAGAAGGAAAATTACCAATTATGCCAATCATTATAGCTGTATTTGTAGTATTCTTTGGCTCTTTAACACTTTTCTTTCAAGATGAAACTTTTATTAAAATTAAACCAACTATTGTAAACTTAGTATTTGCTTCTGGATTAATTATTTCTAGAACTTTTTTTCAAATTAATGTTTTAAAAATTATATTTGATAAAGCCTTTAATTTAAGTGAACGAGGCTGGAAGGTTTTAAATATACGTTGGTCATTTTTCTTTATTTTTTTAGCTATATTGAATGAAATAATGTGGAGAAATTATTCTACAGATACATGGGTAGCTTTTAAACTATTTGGAATAATGCCTTTAACAATCGTATGGACTCTTGCTCAAATGCCTCTAGTTTTAAAAGAAACTATTAAAAAATAATTAGTCTTTACTTATTTTGAATGGGCTAAATATTAAAAAAAATAAGCTTTTATTCTTATTATTAAGTTCTTTTAACCCAATAATTATATTGTCTCTTTTCTTAGACCTCTTATTATAAGTACCAAACAATTTATCCCAAACAGATAAATTGAAACCATAATTAGAATTTGTTTCCTTTTCTTCTTCGGAGTGGTGAATTCTATGCATATTAGGAGTAACTATTAATTTACGAAGAGCAATATCAAAACTTTTTGAAATTTTAATATTTCCATGATTAAATATAGAAGATGCATTTAATACAATCTCAAATATAATTACTAAAGCTACTGGAGGACCAATAACGGCTATTAATATTAATTTATAAATCATTGAAATAATTATTTCTAAGGGATGAAACCTAACACCTGTAGTAAAATCTACTTCTTCATCACTATGATGAATTTTATGAAATCTCCATAAAAAACTAATATGGTGGAATAGTAAGTGTTGGAGCCAAATTCCTAAATCTAATAATAAAAACGCTAAAATCAGAGCTATCCATATAGGAATATTAAAATAATTTAAAAACCCTATATTATATTGACTACAAATACCTGCGAAACTTACTGCTAAGACTGGGAATAAAAACCTTAGTGCTAGTGTATTTAAAAATGCAAAAGTAAAGTTAATTAACCATCTTTTATAAGTTTTAATACTTCTTCTGTAAATAGGAAAAATTGATTCTATAATAAATATAAATAATAAAAAGAAAAAAAAAGCACTTAATCTTAATATAGACTCATTATTTGTAATATAATCCATTTTTTTCCCTTTATAAAAATATAAGGCCTTTTTATTTTAAGTAAAATAATTTAAATATATTGTATATATTAAAATATATAGAAAAGATTATAAAATGGACACAAACCTTAAAGCTATTGCAGAAAAATCTAACGCCTGGCCCTTTCAAGAGGCACTTAGACTCTTAAAAAGCCTCAATGGTAAAACACCAGAAAAAGGATATGTTTTATTTGAAACTGGTTATGGGCCATCTGGCTTACCTCACATAGGTACATTTGGAGAGGTAGCAAGAACAATCTTAGTTAAAAATGCTTTCAGCGTAATATCTGATATACCTACAAAACTAATCGCATTCTCAGATGACATGGATGGACTTAGAAAAGTTCCTGATAATGTTCCAAATCAAGAAATGTTAGCACTTCATATAGATAAGCCTTTAACTGCCGTACCTGATCCATTTGAAAAATATAATAGCTTTGGAGAACATAATAATGAAAGACTAAAATCTTTTTTAAACCAATTTCAATTTGAATATGAATTTAAATCTTCTACAACATGCTATATAAATGGTGATTTTGACAATACTTTAATTAGTATTTTAAATAACTATGAAAAAATAATGAATGTTATGTTGCCTACTTTAGGAAAAGATAGACAGGCAACGTACAGTCCTTTTTTACCTATTTGTGAAGAAACAGGAAAGGTATTACAAGTGCCCATTAATAAAATTAATATAGACAACAACACAATTGAATACACGAATGAAAATGGAAATAAAATTACTACTGAAGTAACAAAAGGAAAATGCAAATTACAATGGAAAGCAGATTGGGCTATGCGGTGGGCAGCACTAGATGTTAATTACGAAATGAATGGTAAGGACCTAACTCCTACATTTGAACTTTCCAAAAATATTGTTCGAATAATTGGTGCTAAGCCACCTATTAATATGGTTTATGAGCTCTTTTTAGATCAAAATGGAGAAAAAATTTCTAAGTCTAGAGGTAATGGTTTATCTATTGAAGAATGGTTAGCATACGGCACTAAAGAAAGTCTTTCACTCTATATGTATCAAAATCCAAAACGCGCAAAAAGATTGCATTTTGGTACAATTCCAAAGCTAGTTGATGAATACTCAAGATATTTATCCAGTGCAAAAGAACAAAATCTTGAAAATAAAATAAAAAATCCAGTCTGGCATATTCATAATGGAAACATTCCTGCAACAAATCAAGAAATTAGTTATTCTATGTTATTAAACTTAGCTTCAGTTTGTAATGCGGCTAACTCAGATATTTTATGGGGTTTTGTATTAAAATACACTAATAATAATGATAAATCTGATCCATTAATGAGCAATTTAATAGATAAGGCGCTTCAATACTATAAAGACTTTATCGCTCCAAATAAAAAATATAAGAAACCCAATGAACAAGAAATAGCTGCTCTAACTAATTTAAAGCAACGGCTATCTAAAATTAAAAATATTAATGATCCTGAAAAAATTCAAAGTGAAGTTTATGAAGCAGGTAAAGAACATAACTATTCAGAATTAAAAGACTGGTTTTCTGCTCTATATGAAATACTCTTAGGACAAAAACAAGGACCAAGAATGGGTTCTTTTATTGTTATTTACGGATGTAATGAAACAACGAAATTAATTAATAAAGCAATAAAAGGAGAATTAGCTAATTAGGTAATAGACTTTTATAAAAAATTTCTTTTAGCTTATTTATTGCCAAGCTATCAAAATCTTTTATCAAAGACCTGGACATTTCCTGAATAAGATAATCTTTTTCTAGTAAAGAAATATTATCTCCTAACTCCTGACTTTTAAAAACTTTTATATCTACATAAGAAATCCTATTAGCATTTTCATCTAACAAATCAATAGTTATATCTAAATTCATTTCAATCTTAATTGCTGCATTAGATACAAAAATCTCTTCAATTTTCGCATTTTGGTTAATAAGAAAGGCTTTAATGCTAGCATTATTAACAATCACTTTTAAGTTCCCAGTATTATTAACTTTAACTGGTTTTAACCTAGCTAATGCCCATTCGTTTATTAAAGATATTAAGTTCTGTTTAACTAAATGGTCAATAAAAGGATAAGCTATATTACTAGTATATAAATAATCAATTATTAGATTTGAAGCATCTACATTAATAGATTTGTAATTATCAAAATTTATATTTTTAATTAAATAGTTCTCTTGACTAACACACCCACTCAAAAAAACCACAGAAAATAATATAATAATATATTTTTTAAAATTCATATATTTATAATATTGCTAAATTAACTTATCTGCAATAGCCCATGAAAGAATTGCCTTTTGAATATGTAGTCTATTTTCCGCTTCATCCCACACAACAGACCTAGGTCCATCAATAATTTCTTTTGTCACTTCCTGTCCTCTATGTGCTGGCAAACAATGCATAAATATTGCATGTTCTCTAGCCACTTTAAATAATTCTTCTTTTACTTGAAATTTATTAAAAATTCTTTCTGGATTATATATATCTTCGTCTCCCATGGATATCCACGTATCTGTCAATATTGCATCTGCATTTTTAGACGCTGTGATTGGATCATCAGTAATTTCTATGTCAGTATTATTATCCCTAGCCCATTTTATGATATCAGCTTGGGGTATTCTTCCTTTAGGACAGGCCAGTCTTATTTTAAAATTAAAAACTTTTGCTGCATGAATCCAAGAGTTAGCCACATTATTTCCATCACCAACCCATGTAATTGTTTTATTTTCTATATCTCCTAATTTTTCCTCAAATGTCATTATATCTGCAAAAGTCTGACAAGGATGACTTAAATTAGTTAAACCATTTATCACTGGAATATTAGAATGTTCTGCCATTTGTAATAAAGTTTCATGTTTGGACGCCCTAATCATTATGCCATCTAAATATCTTCCTAAAACTTTTGCTGTATCTGCAATAGTTTCCCCTCTCCCCATCTGCATAGACTTTGAATCTAGATAAATAGCTGAACCACCAAGCTCAGTCATAGCAACTTCAAAAGAGATACGAGTTCTCGTAGAAGGTTTTTCAAAAATCATTGCCAAAGTTCTTCCTAATAACGGTGCTCCTTCAACTAGTCCCCTACCTTTACTTTTATAGGATTTAGCTGTTTCTATAAGCTTTCTGGGTATCCCATTAGCTAAAATATTAATATCAATAAGATTTCTCATATTAGTTAACCTCTAATTTTTCTAGAGTATGCTTTAATATGTTTATACATGCGTCAGCATGCTCTGTAGTAATATTAAGAGGAGGTAATAAGCGCAAAATATTATTTGCAGCTGGCACACTTAATAAGCCTTCATTTCTTAAATTAGAACATAAATCTGCATTATTCATATTGCATATAATTCCTATCATCAAACCTTTTCCTCGAACACCTTTAATCAATTTAGGATATTGAGTTGATAGCAAATCAATTGTTTTTAATAAATTATTACCAATATTAATCACATTCTCTAAAATATTATTTTCTATTACTTGGGTAATCACTGATTTCGCTACACTAGTGGCTAAAAAGTTTCCTCCAAAAGTAGACCCATGTGTGCCTGGAGTCATCCCAGCTGCCGCCTTATTTGTTGCCACAACTGCACCTATCGGAAAACCTCCTCCTAAACCTTTAGCAATTGCCATAACATCAGGGGTTATTTCTTCCCACTGATAGGCAAATAGTTTTCCTGTTCTCCCTATACCAGTTTGAACTTCATCTAACGCTAATAATATTTCATTTTCTGAACACAAATTCCTTAAATTTTTTAAAAAGCCCTCAGGTGCTATATTGATTCCGGCTTCACCTTGAATAGGCTCTACTAAAATAGCTGCAGTATTTTTATTAATAAATTTTGCAATTTCTTCAATATCTCCAAAAGGCACTCTTATAAAACCAGATGTATTTACACCAAAGCCTTCTTTATGGTTTTCATTATCACCTGCTGCTAATGTTCCCAATGTTCTTCCATGAAATGCACTACTACAAACTAATATATCTGTTTTATTCTTATTTCCATTATTATAATGATAACGTCTACATAATTTAATAGTCCCTTCTATAGATTCAGCTCCAGAATTACAAAAAAATACACTTTCTCCAAAAGAATTTTTGCATATTAATTCTGCTAAATCACTTTGAGGCTTTATTTTATATAAATTAGACGTATGCCATACTTTTTTAGACTGCTCTATTAGAGTATTAATCAACTCATTATTTGAATGTCCTAAAGTATTTACAGCTATACCTGTAGCAAAATCTAAGTATTTTTTACCCTCTACACTAAAAAGCCATGGGCCCTCACCTCTCTCAAAAGAAAGATCTATACGGCCATATGTAGACATTATATTAAACATTTATTTCCTTCATGTAAAAAGTCTAAAAGTGTATCAGAAAAAACCTATAAAAGCTATGAATATTTATTATTTATGCTTTTAATTTAAATCCAGATTTAAGCATTATAATTATTACTGCATATAAAAATATGTTTAAAACCAATAAAATTATACCACCTAAATAAATATTTGAATCAGCATAACCTATCATTGAAAAACGAAAACCATCTATCATATAAAAAAATGGGTTTAATTGACTAATTAAGTAAAAATTCTTTGGAAGAATTGTAATAGAGTAAAATGTTCCAGATAATAATGAAAGTGGCGTTACAATAAAATTTGTTATAGCAGCTACATGATCAAACTTACTAGCCCATATGCCTGTGATTAACCCTAATAAACCCATAAATGAGCATGATAGAATTGAAAAATATATTAAAGTGAAAGGATTATATATTTTAAGAGGTACAAAAAATAGGACTAATAAAGTTACAGAAGCTCCAACGAATAATCCTCTACATATAGCACCTGCTAAAAAAGCTGAGGCAAATTCTATAGCTGTTAATGGAGGCAATAACAAATCAGCAATATTGCCAGCTACTTTCGCACTTAATAAAGAAGAAGAAGTATTACCAAAAGCATTTTGAATCATTGCCATTATGATTAAACCGGGTGCTAAAAATTCTAAAAATGGTATGTCTTGAACTAATTTTGAAGCCCTACCTAAAGCCATTGAAAAAATTATTAAAAATAATAAAGTAGTGAGCGCAGGACCCAAAATAGTCTGTAAATATATTTTTAAAAATCTCATTACTTCTCTTTTAAAGAGTGTATAAACGCCAATCCAATTAACTGAATTTATACCTTCTTTAGACCTTTCAGAAATAAATTTATTTTTTGAGGTAGCTTTATTTTTTTGCATGCAAATATATAACCTGTTAAATTATGATAAGTATACTAAATTATATATGTAAAAAATTCTTTATTGGTAATAGTATGAAAATATATCATAATCCTAGATGTTCAAAATCAAGAGCAACACTTAATATTATTTTAGAATATAATATTAAACCTGAAATACATCTATATTTAAATAACCCTTTATCTATAGAAGAAATTAAATATATCCTAAAACTACTTGACACTTCACCAAATAAAATAATTAGAAGAAATGAAGAAGTATACAAAACACTTAATTTAAAAAATGCTAATGAAGAAACATTAATTAAAATGATAAATGAATATCCTATACTTCTTGAAAGACCCATAGTTGTCTCAAAAAATCATGCCATAATAGGAAGACCCCCTGAAAATGTTATACAATTAATTTCTAATACTACTTAAAGTTATAGCTTGTACTTTTAAGCCTTTAGTAACTTTCCAACCATTTAAAACTTCTTTAGTAGGCATTACTTTCTTACCTGGCCTTTGTAAAATATTAATTTTTACTGCATTATGAGCACATTTTATAATTAAGGAAGCATCTACTATAACACCATTATCTATTTTATCATTATTTTCAATAATCTCTGCATCAATAATTTTAATCGTTTCATCTTTTATTCGACATTTAGCCCCAGGAAAAGGGCTTAGTGCTTTAATATGATTGACTATTTCTAAAGCTTTTTTATTCCATTCTATAATTTCATCATTTTTATAAATTTTATTAGCATAAGTAATGCCTTCTTTACTTTGTGGAATAGGTTTCAATAAATTATTAGCATACTGTAAAATTGCTTTTTGTAATAATTCTGCACCTCTTAAAGATAATTCATTAGTTAGATCATTTGCATTATTTCTGGGATTAATATTAACTACCAAAGAAGATATAACTGCTCCAGTATCCAGGCCTTCATCCATTAATATAACTGACACTCCTGTCTGCCTATCACCTGACATAATTGCCCTTTGTATAGGTGCAGCTCCTCGCCAACGAGGTAATAATGATGCATGTAAATTAATACATCCTAATCTAGGTAAATTTATTACAGCCGCTGGCAAAATATATCCAAATGCAACGACAATAATCATATCTAAATTTAAAGTTTTTAAAAATTCAATATTATCTTTTAAATTATTAGAAAATAAGACTTTTAAACCAACACTCTCTGCGTATTCATGCACTGGCTGTTTTTGTGTTTTTTTTCCTCTATTGGCTGGCTTAGGAGCTTGTGTAAATACCACAGAAACTTCATGACCAGCTTCAATAATTGCTTTTAAGCTAGGAATTGAGAATTGAGGACTTCCCATAAAACATAATTTAATTTTTTTATACATTAATATATTATATAGGTTTATTTAAATTTTTCTTAAATTTTTGCATTTTTTTCATAACAATCTGTCTTTTTAATCGAGATATATAAGAAGTAAATAAAGTGCCCACTAAATGATCTATTTCATGCTGAACACATACTGCCTCAAAACCGTTAAAAATTTTTTCTTTACTTTGCCCATCTATATCTAAAAAATTTACTTTTACAAATTCAGGTCTTGACACTTTAAAGTATTGATCTGGAAATGATAAACATCCTTCTTCATATAACTTAAAGTCTTCTGATTGAGCCATTATACTTGGGTTTATCAAAATAATAGGTTTATACATATTATCTTTATTAGAACAATCTATTACCAAAATTTGTAAAGATTTATTAATCTGTGGAGCCGCTAAACCCACTCCATTATTTTCATACATAGTATCAAACATATTATGAACTAAAGATTTTATTGACTTATCTACATTATCAACTTTGTCCGCTGTTTTATTTAAAACAGCTGAAGGAGCAAAAACTATGTCCAGTATACTCATAATAAAAACTATTAATAATTTTATTTAATTAAAACTATCCCTATATAAATTAAAGAAATACATTTAAAATATAAAATAATAAACTATATTATTTTATTATAAAAGGTAAAAATATATGAATGAATTAAATCTTTTTATAATGCTAGGTACTGGCATTGTATGTCTGCTGATTTTTAGTTTAATTATATATATAATGCAAAAAAGAGGGTACGAATTATTAGAATCAAAAGTCAATAATAATAAAATCAATAATGAGACAGAATTAGAATATAGAGAAAGAAGATTATCTTTATTGGTAGAACCTTTAACTAACGAACTTCAAAAACTAAATAACAATGTAAATGATATAGAAAAAAATAGAATAGAATCTTATGGAAGATTATCGGAACAAGTTGATATTCTTGCAAATGGAACTCGTCAATTAGAACAAGCTCTAAGATCTCCAACTTCTAGGGGAAAATGGGGTGAAGTTCAGTTACAAAGAATTTTAGAATTAGCCGGAATGTCAGAACACGTTGATTTTAATTTACAAAAAGGATTATCTGAAGGTGGAGGAAGACCAGATGCAGTAATTCATCTTCCTGGAAACCGCTCTTTAGCAATTGACGCAAAAACACCACTTTCTGCTTATATTGAGTATACTGAAGCAAAATCGGAATTAGAGAAAGATGAAAAACTTAAAAAACATGCCCACAATATTAAAACTACTGCAAGAATATTAGGACAGAAGGAATATCAAAACTCAATCGAAGGAGATTTAGATTTCGTTATTATGTTCATACCTGGCGATCATTTTTTTTCTGCTGCAATAAAAATTGACCCAGATATTTTTGAGAATGCACTTAAAAACAATGTATTAATCTGTACACCAGCCACTCTAATAGCACTCTTAAAAGGTGTCTCTTTTAATTGGCAACAAGATAAACTTGCCAAAAATATTAAAGAAATTGCTATTCATTCTCAAGAATTACAAAGAAGAGTTTTAAAGTTCTTTGAACATATGGACGGAATAAAAAAAAGCTTAGAGTCTGCAGGTGATAATTATGATAAAGCAATCGGATCGATAGAAAATAGAATGATTCCTCAAATAGAAAAAATATCAAAGCTAGGAATCATGGAAAACATAAATATTAAAAATGCCCCTAAGAAAACAAGACTTAGCTTAAAAAAAAAATTAAAAAATAAATAATTTATTTATCACCACTTAATATCCTTCTGGAATCTAATGCTGCACCAATAGTGCCATCATCTAAATAATCAAGTTCACCTCCTATTGGGATTCCTTGAGCTAATCTGGAAATAATTATATCCTTTCCTTCTAATAAGTCAGTAATATAAAAACTAGTTGTTTGTCCAGCTAACGTAGCTGAAGTAGCTAATATTACTTCCTTTATATTATTTATTTTAATATTTTCTAGGAGATCTTTAATTCTTAAGTCTTCTGGCTTTATTCCATCTATGGCACTTAGGACTCCTCCTAATACATGATAACGGCCCTTGTAATTACTAGAACGTTCTAAAGCCCATAAATCAGCTATATCTTCTACAACACAAATAATATTTTTATCCCGTTTCTCATCTTTACATATACCACATATTATATCAGCATCAATATTGCCACATATAGAACATAATCGTATACTCTCAGAAACTTGTATAAGCGAATTAGCTAAAGGTAACATTAACTTCTCAGGATTTTTAATTAAATTTAAAACACTTCTTCTTGCAGAACGTGGGCCCAATCCAGGTATTTTTGACATTAACTTAATTAAATTTTTAATCTCTGCTGATTCCATTTTTATAAAAAATTTTTCATATCAAATGGTAAGGGTATGCCGCCTGTGGCTTTATTCATTTCTGATTCACAAAAATCGTCTGCTTTTTTCTTAGCCTCAAAATAAGCTGATTTGATAGCATTCTCTAAATCACTCTTATTATCATTATTTTCTTGCACAATTGATATATCAAGTAACGCACCTTTACCAGTAACTTTAACTTTACCATCATAACTTTCTCCAAAAAATGATGTATTATCTATATTTTTCTTTAACTCTGAAAATTTTGTCTTCATTTCTTGCGCTTGTTTAAGCATACTAAACATATTCTTCATATAAATTAATCTTTCTTAAATTACTTATTCTTTTTTATTTCTATTATCTTAGAATTTTCAAACCCATCTATTATAGATTTAACTAATAAATTGTCTTTAATCATATTTTTAACTGCATTATTATCAATCTCTGTTTTTTCTGAAATTGAATTATATTTTATTTCATTTTCCACAACTTCAATTCTCCAATTATTTTTGGTTAAAGCGAGTAATGATTTTCTAATTTTTTTTAAGATATCATCATATTCTTTTAAAACAAAACTAAGCTTTATATAATATGGCTTATATTCAATTACCCGTATGCTATCTATTAGCAGAGTATAGAAAGATAATTCTTTATTTGCTTTAACTAAATATAATAGGTCCTCAAATGTTTCAAATTTATTATCACTAATAAGCTCATGTGACACTTTCTGTGTTAAAATATCTTGAGTGTTATTACTATTTAAATCAGTTTTTTTTTTTAGTAAATTTGATTGTTCTATCAAATTTTTAAGATCAGGAAGATTTGCTGCATAAGTTATTCTTAATAAAATCATTTCAGTAGCTTCCTTTACAGAATAAGTTGCTTGTATTTCTGAATGACCTTTAAGTAATAATTGCCAACATTTAGTTACTGAAGGAATATTTAAATTTGTAGCACTTTTTAGGGCTCTTTTAGCTTCAAATTCTGACATATTTTGAGAAGCATCTAAACTAGGTATAGCAATAGCTCTAGTAACATTATGACAAACAACCATTAATTCTTCTATCAATAATATAGGATCAGATCCAGCATTTAATAATGATTCAAAATTATTAATCACGTTTAAAGAATTTCCCTCCATCAAAGAATCAAATAGATCCCAAACTTTGGACTTATCTGAAAGTCCTAGCATAGTTTTAACAGATTCTTCTTTTATGTCATTATTACTAATACTAATTGCCTGATCTAATAGACTTAATGCATCTCTAACACTTCCATCACTTGATCTAACAATTAAATTAAGTGACTCCACATCAATTAAAACTTTTTCATTTTCTGCAATATTTTTAAGATGCTTAACTAATTCAACATTTGAAACCCTTCTCAAATCAAATTTTTGACACCTTGATAATACAGTTACTGGAATTTTTCTAATTTCAGTTGTACAGAATATAAACTTTGTATGCTCTGGCGGTTCCTCTAATGTTTTTAACAAAGCATTAAAAGCAGCAGTAGACAACATATGTACTTCATCAATAATATAAATACGATACCTTCCTACAGATGGTTTATATCTAACACCCTCTGTTAATTCCCTCATATCATCTACACCAGTATGTGAAGCAGCATCTATTTCTATAATATCTACATGCCTATCATTTTTTGCAGCTATACATGATTCACACTCCCCACAAGGATCTATAGTAGGTTTTTCATTTTTAATACAATTTAACCCTTTAGAAACTATTCTAGCTGTTGTAGTTTTTCCCACTCCTCTCACACCATTAAATAAAAAAGCATGTGCTACTCTATTCAATTCAAAAGAGTTACTAAGAATTCTTACCATAGCATCTTGTCCGATTAAATCTTTGAAGGTTTTCGGCCTATATCTCCTGGCTAATACTCTATATTGATTAGATCCATTTTTTTCATCAATTTCTAATTGAGTATTATTCAAGTTAATATCTTCCAGTTAAAATGTATATTTTTCAGAAAGGAGACCGAAACAACCCGTGCACAAAATGCTGCGGCTGCTTCTTTTCAGACCTGACCGAGTTCACAAAAGACACGTCCATTTCAGTCTCCCATTTCTATTATAAACAATTATTAAATTAGATCCAACAAAGATAATAAAATTTATTTAGAAAAATTGATTATATTATTATATATCGTTAAAATCTTTTTTTAACATGGAATCTTAAATGGCATATAACACATTACTTAATAATAAAGATGTTGATAAGGCATCTTATTTAAGAGAACAAGATATTTTTAACCATAAAGATTTTAATAAAGATAAAATAAAACTTGCTGTAATTTGGGATAACAAATTTCCAGTAAATATAATTAATGATAAAAATTATTTGACTTTATGGGTTTCTGGGGAGGAAGCATTTGATTTAATAAAAAATTCTAATTCCTTAATATTTTTGGGTTTATTAAAAGGATTATTTTATTTTTCTATAAATATGCAAAATAAACCTAAAAATACAGATAAATATTATGATTTAAGAACGCTAAACCCATTACTTAATAATTTTGATTTAACACTTCTAACCACAGCTCAAGGCATCAATTATTGGCATAAAAAAAATATATATTGTGGAATTTGCGGCATTTTAACAAAAAATGATGATTATGGTAATTCAAGAATTTGTACAAAAACTGAGTGTAGAAATAAGATTTTTCCTAGATTAGATCCTGCTGTTATTATGCTTATTACCTTCAAAGATAGTTGCTTACTAGGAAGACAAAAAATATGGCCCAAAGGTATGCACTCTACTCTAGCCGGATTTGTAGAACATGGAGAAACTATTGAACAAGCCGTGGAAAGAGAAACTTTTGAAGAAACAGGAGTGAGGATTAAAAATGTACAATACAAATATTCTCAGGCGTGGCCATTCCCTTCATCATTGATGTTAGGGTTTCACGCTGAAGCAATAGATAAAAGTCTTACTATAAATTATTCAGAATTAGAAACAGCAAATTGGTTTAGCAAAGATTATTTAAGATCTAGCCCAGAAAATACAGAATTTAAAATGCCAGGAAAAATCTCTATAGCCCGTAAATTAATTAAAGATTGGTTAAATTAAAAACTAACTATTTTGTCTATTTACATCCCCTTTATAAACACCAAGTATTCTTACTTCTTTAGAAAAAAAGCCTAGTTCTTCCAAGGCAAGTTGAACAGAAGAGTTTGATGGATGACCTGCTATATCAATATAAAATTGAGCAGAGGTAAAGCTTTTATCTAACATATAACTCTCCAATTTTAAAATATTAACTCTGTTAGTAGCAAATCCCCCTAAAGCCTTATATAAAGAAGCAGGTATATTTCTAAGAGTAAAAATACAGCTAGTTAATATTAAACCATCATTTGGATCTGGATCATTAGATTCAGAGCTCAAAACAACAAAGCGTGTAATATTATTTTTTGAGTCTTGAATATTACTAGATAACGTTTTTAAACCATGAATCTGTCCTGCTAAACTTGACGCGATAGCTGCACATTTTATATCATTATTTTTTATAATATATGCTGCAGCTCCTGCAGTATCTCCCATAGTTATAGGTGACCATCCATATTTATTTATAAAGTTTCTACATTGAGATAAGGCCTGATTATGACTAGATATAGAAACTATATCAGAAATATTAGAACCCTCTAAACCTAAAAGTTGGTGATTAACTCTATAAAAATACTCTTTAACAATATGTAAAGAAGAGTCCTTTAATAAATTATGGATATCTGCTACACGGCCTGCTCTAGAATTTTCAATAGGTATCATTGCATACTTTGTTGTACCATTAATTACTGCCTCAAAGGCATCTTCAAAGTTTGCACAAGATACAGTTTGCATTTCTGGAAAAACTTCTGTACATGCCATTTCAGAATATGCGCCAGATTGTCCCTGAAATGCTATGCTATTTAAATTACTTTTAGACAATTTAGTCATTACTCCTAATTTAATTTTTAATCTTTATTGTTTATAATATAATCACATGCTTTTTTAAAGTCAGCTAAATTATCAACACCAATAGGAAATTCATCTACTATACCTACTTTTATATCCATATTAGCTTCCAAAGCTCTTAATTGCTCTAGACTCTCCCTTAGCTCCAACTCAGAGGCTTTAAGTTTTATAAACTTTTCTAAAGACTCTCTACTATAAGCATATATTCCTATATGATGGAACAATGGACCATTACCATAAGGAATAGGGGCCCTAGAAAAATATAAAGCTTTTCCATATGAATCATTATTATTTTTAGAAATAGCTACTTTTACTACGTTAGGGTCCATTTTCTCATCGTCATCTTTAATTTCATTTGCCAATGTAAAAATATCAGAATTAATTGAATTTTTATAATTAATTAAACTATTTATTGCCCTAGAGGAAATTGTTGGCATATCCCCCTGCAAATTAATAATTGTTTCTATTTTTTTTAAAGGATCAATTTTTGTTAAAGCTTCAAATATTCTATCTGATCCAGAAGTATGGTCAGGTTTCGTATTAACAACATTAATATCATAATATTTAGCAGCTTCATATACTTCTTTATCACAACAAGCTATAAGAACCTCCCCTGCTTTAGACTCTCTGGCTTTAATTGCCACTCTAATTACCATAGGGATTCCTTCCATATCTAAAAGGGGTTTCCCAGGCAATCTTGATGATTGCATTCTACTAGGTATAATTATTAAAGTTTTTTTCATCATTTAATCTAAATTTTTGTTTATATTCTACTTGATAAATTCATAATAATAACATATTTCAATTCTAGAAGCTAAACTTCAAAGTATACATATATAAATATTAAAAGAAAGAGCATAATTTAATGTCTAGTTTTGAAATTAATAAGATCATGGGTTCAATATTCTTAGTTATTTTACTCCTTTTAATAATTAAAAATTTAGGTAATGTTTTATACCTAGAAAAAGACACGACTCATAATAGTGTCAGCGAAGAAATACATAAACATACAGCAAATAAAGAAGCACACGTTAATGTTGATTCAGAAAATATTATAATAGATATAGAAGAAAAATTAAAAAATGCTGACCTTGATGCAGGAAAATTACTTTCAAAAAAATGTATCACATGTCATTCTTTCAAGAAAAATGGGCCTAATAAAATTGGTCCAAATTTATATAATGTATATTTAAGAGAAATAGCTTCATTAGAAAGTTTTAAATATTCTAAAGCCTTAATTAATATTAAAGATCAATGGAATAGTAATAATTTAGATAATTTTTTGTCAAACCCTAAGAAATGGGCATCTGGGACAAAAATGATTTTTGTGGGTATTAAAAAAGATAAAGATAGGGCTAATATAATTAAATACTTGCAAAGTCTTGAATAGATAAATTATATAAATACTATGTTCATTATCAATAAATATATTTTAATAAATATAAAAATTCTAATAAGCATATTATTGCTAATAAATATAGCTAAAGCTGAAGATAAGAATAATTACGTTCACGCTATTTCAGTATTTGATGAAATTAAGTATGATAAAAATTTTAAACATTTTGATTATGTAAACCCTGCTGCCCCTAAAGGAGGGAAAATACGTCTTGCAGAAAGAGGCAGCTTTGATTCTTTAAATCAATTTATATTAAAAGGGCTGCCGGCGGTTGGATTAGATAGCATTTATGAAAGCTTGCTGGTAACTTCACTAGATGAACCTTTGACAGCCTATGGCTTACTCGCAAAAGCTCTAAAAATATCTCCTGACAAATCCTCTATTACTTTTTATATGCATCAAAATGCGAAGTGGCATGATAATGTACCTATTACTGCAAGTGATGTAGAATGGACCTTTAATAATATTCTAAAAAAAGGACACCCTTCCTACAAATCATATTACTCTGATATTAAAGATATTGAAATTATTAATTCATTTACTATTAAATTTACTTTTAAAAATACAAATAATCGTGAATTACCAATTATTATTGGTCAAATGAAAATTCTCCCTAAACATTTTTGGAAAGATATAGACTTTAATTCTTCTGGATTTCTTATTCCGTTAGGATCAGGGCCTTATAAAATAAAAAATGTTAATGCTGGTAAAAATATTACATATCAACGAATACAAGACCATTGGGCTAAAAATCATTCTATTTATATAGGACAAAATAATTTTGATATTATCCAATATGATTATTATAGAGATAGTAATGTCATGATAGAAGCTCTTAAAGCTAAAGAATATGATTTTAGACCTGAAAATATTTCTAAAGAATGGGCAACCGCATATAATGATTTAAAAAAAAATTCTTCTTTTATTAAAGAAGAAATAGATCATGAATTACCGCAAGGTATGCAGGCTTTTGTTTATAATACTAGAAAGGAAATATTTCAAAATATACACCTTAGAAAAGCTCTTTCTTTAGCTTTTGACTTTGAATGGACAAATAAAACATTATTTTATGGGCAATATATTAGAAGTACTTCCTATTTTTCTAATTCTGAGCTTGCTTCTTCTGATCTTCCCTCAGAAGGAGAATTGAATATATTAGAAAAATATAAAAATATGATCCCATCAGAGGTATTTTCTACTAGTTATTCCCCTGGCTTGACTGATGGTTCAGGAAATAACAGAAAAAATTTACGTGAAGCAATCAAAATTCTTAAAAATGCAAATTATACATTAGACAATAACACTTTAAGAAACCCGGCAGGCAGAGCGATTAAATTTGAAATTCTTTTGGTTAGCCCTGCTTTTGAAAGAATAGTTGCTCCATTTATTAAAAACATGAGTAAACTAGGAGTTAAAGCAACCATAAGAATAGTTGATACTGCTCAATACAAAAATAGATTAGATAATTATGATTTTGAAATGGTAGTAATGTCTCGAGGGCAAAGTTTAAATCCAGGAAATGAACAAAGAAACTACTGGTCATCTGAAAGTGCAGATATAAATGGTAGCGCTAATTGGATAGGCATAAAAAATAAAATTGTAGATGAACTAATAGAATTAATCATTCATGCCTCTAATAGGAAGGAATTAATATTCTATACTAAAGCCTTAGACAGAATTTTGCTTCATAATCACTATGTTATTCCACATTGGCATATAAAAAAATGGCGACTAGCATATTGGAATAAATTAAAAAGACCTATTAATATACCTAAATATAATTTAGGCTTTCCAGAAACTTGGTGGTACAATTTTAATTCTACAGATAATTAATTAAAAATATATGTAACATGATATCTTATTTTCTTAGACGCTTAATACTTATTATTCCTACTTTATTTGGAATAATATTACTTAATTTTCTAATTATACAATTCGCTCCAGGTGGGCCCGTAGAAAGTACTATTGCAAGACTTCAAGGTATAGACGTAGGCGCTACAGAACGAGTTTCTGGAGGAATGAAAGATGGATTAGACAATCAAAATAATTTTATGTCTTCTAATAATAAATATGTTGGTGCACAGGGCTTAGACCCAAGTATAATAGCTGAAATAGAAAAAATGTATGGTTTTGATCAGCCTCCTCATATTAGATTTTATAAAATGATTAAAAACTATTTAGTTTTTGATTTTGGTGAATCATTTTTTCAAGATAGAAAAGTAATAGATATAGTTATAGAAAAGCTTCCTGTATCTATTTCTCTAGGCCTTTGGACAACCTTATTAATATATTTAATTTCTATCCCATTAGGAGTATATAAAGCAGTGAATGATGGAAGAAAATTTGATGTTTGGTCAAGCGTGGTGGTAATAATTGGCAATGCAGTACCATCATTTTTGTTTGCTATTTTACTTATTATACTTTTTGCAGGTGGACGATATTTAGATATTTTTCCTCTAAGAGGGATAATATCTGAAAATTGGGGTGAGCTTAACAGCTTTGAAAAGATATTAGATTATATTTGGCATATTACATTACCTATATTTTCCTTGGTAATTGGGGGATTTGCAAGCTTAACTATGTTAACTAAAAACTCTTTTCTAGATCAAATAAACCAGCAATATGTTTTAACCGCACGTTCAAAAGGTAACACTGAAAATAAAATTTTATATGGGCATATTTTTAGAAATGCAATGCTAATTATAATAGCAGGATTTCCAACAGCATTTATAAGTATATTATTCACAGGTGCTTTATTGACAGAAATAATATTTTCTTTAGATGGTCTTGGCTTACTTGGATTTGAAGCTGCAATTAATCGAGACTACCCTGTAATGTTTGCAACTCTATATGTTTTTACCTTATTAGGGCTTTTTATGAATATTATTGGAGACTTAGCCATGACTTTAGTTGATCCAAGAATAGATTTTGAAAAAAGATAGTAAATTAACATGATAAACATCAATCAAAGAAAAATACTTAATTTTAAAAAAAATAAACGAGGATTATACTCGCTTTACATACTTATTTTACTCTTATTTGTTACTTTACCTGCAGAATTCATAGCAAATGATAAACCTTTATTAATAAAATATCATAATGATTATTATTTTCCAATTTTAAAAAAATATGCTGAAACGGTCTTTGGTGGAGATTTTGAGACTACAACCGACTATAGAGATACTTATGTGATTGAACTTATAGAAAATAATGGTTGGATAATATGGCCTTTAATACCATTTAACCATCAGACAGTTAATTATAACTTACAAGAGCCTGCACCTTCTCCTCCTAGTTATGAAAATCTTTTAGGAACAGATGACCAAGCAAGAGATGTATTAGCAAGGCTAATATACGGTTTTAGGATTTCTATTCTTTTTGGAATATTATTAACATTTTTTTCCTCAATCATTGGAATAACATTTGGAGCAATTCAAGGTTATCTTGGAGGATTGACAGATTTAATAGGACAGCGGTTTATAGAGATATGGAGCGGTATGCCAGTTTTATATCTATTAATTATTGTTGGTTCCATCATTACTCCTAATTTTTGGATACTTTTAATACTTTTATTATTATTTAGCTGGATGAATTTAGTTGGTGTAGTTAGAGCAGAGTTTTTAAGAGCTAGAAATTTTGATTATGTAAAAGCCGCAAAGTGCTTAGGAATGACAGATTATAGAATAATTATTAAACATCTATTACCCAATGCAATGGTTGCAACAATTACCTATTTACCTTTTATATTAGCAGCATCAGTAACTACTCTAACAAGTTTAGATTTTTTAGGTTTTGGATTGCCCCCTGGGAGTGCATCACTTGGAGAACTACTCAATCAAGGTAAAAATAATTTACAAGCACCATGGCTTGGAATTACTGGATTTATTGCTATAAGTATTTTACTTTCTTTACTAGTATTTATTGGTGAAGCCATTAGAGATGCATTTGATCCGAGGAAAATTAACTAATGAAAAAAAATAAATTAATTACTCCTTTAATTTTAGCTGGTGGTTCTGGTACAAGATTATGGCCAATTTCTAGAAAAGATAAACCAAAACAATTTTTAGAAATATTTGATTCTTTTTCATTATTACAATTAACTACTTTAAGATGTAAAAATGCCATTTTTAATGAACCAATATTTATTGTAGGGGAGCAACATAGATTTATAGTTGCAGAACAATTAAGACTAATAGGCTTGGAAAATCCGCATATTATATTAGAACCAGAGCCCAAAAATACAACAGCAGCCATTACTATAGGTGCTTTATACTCAAAAAATATTAAACAATTAGAACCTTTACTAGTTTTACCTTCAGATCATCATATTGAGAACACCAAAGAATTTGTATCTTTAATGCATAAAGTAATCACATGCAATATAGAGAACAGATTAATATGCTTCGGTATTCAACCTACTTCCCCAGAAATTAAATATGGCTATATCCTAAAGAAAAAAACAATTAACAATAATTTATTAATACAAAAAATTAACAAATTTGAAGAAAAACCTAGCTATATTAAAGCTAAAAACCTTATTAAACGTGGGGCTTTATGGAATTCAGGGATGTTTTTATTTAGTGCTAACTCTATAATAAATGAAGTAAAACTACATTACCCTTTAATATATAATAATGTTGCATTATCTTTAAAAAACGCTGAACTAGATATGGGTTTTATTAGATTAGATACTAAGTCATTCAAAAAAATAACTTCTATATCAATTGACCATGCAATATTTGAGAAAACAAATAATAGTTTTGTTGTTCCTGCAAATTTAAATTGGAACGACCTTGGCACATATAACTCTTTATGGGATATAGGAAAAAAAGATAAAAGCAATAATGTTATCAATGGTGATGTCATTATAGATAATGTAAAAAATTCTTATATATATTCAGATAAAAACTTACTTACAGTCTCAAATATCGAAGATGTTAGTGTAGTCGCAACTCAAAATGCCATACTTGTTACAAGTGTAAAAAAATCAAATGAAAATAAATCTTTAATAAATATATTAGAAAAAAATAAAAGAAACGAATTAATTGAGCATGTAATTACTCATAAACCGTGGGGATACTTTGAAAATATTAGTTCAAACAAAACTCATAAAATTAAAAAATTAACTGTTATGCCAGGCAAAAAACTTTCTTTACAAAGCCATAACAAAAGATCAGAGCACTGGGTAGTAATTTCAGGGGTAGCCCACGTTACAAAAGGTGAAAAAGAGTTTATTTTAAATAAAGATGAATCAACATTTATTCCAGTAAAGATAAAACATCGATTGGCAAATATGTCTAAAGTTCCCCTTATAATTATAGAAGTGCAGACTGGAAAGTACTTTGGAGAAGATGATATTAAAAGGTTTGACGATATTTATGGAAGAATAAAATAATTCATGAGTAAAGAATTACTTCAAATTTCTAATCTTAATGTATCATTCTTGAACCCTAATGGAAATATAACTGCTGTGGATAGCTTATCTTTAAGTATAAAAAAGGGAGAAACAGTTGCAATAGTAGGTGAAAGTGGCTCCGGAAAATCAACTACAGCACTCTCTATTTTAGGACTTTTACCATATCCAATAGCTTTTCACAGCAAAGGAAGTGTTATATTTAAAAATAAAGAATTATTAAATGCTAATATCAATGTTTTACAAAAAATTCGTGGTTCTAAAATTGGTATGATTTTTCAAGAGCCTATGATGTCATTAAACCCAGTACATTTAATAAAAAAACAAATAAGAGAATCTATCACTTTGCACCAAAAGCTCTCTAATATTAAAATTAATAATCGAATTTTAGAACTGCTAGATTTAGTAGGACTAGATAATGCAAACAAACATCTTAATAATTATCCTCATCAGTTATCGGGAGGCCAAAGACAAAGAGTAATGATTGCTATAGCTATAGCTAATAGCCCTGATTTACTTATTGCAGATGAACCTACTACAGCACTAGATTTAACTATTCAATCACAAATTCTTAAACTCTTGAAAGATATACAAAAAAAGCTTGGTATGAGTATATTGCTCATTACTCATGATTTAAATATTGTTAAACACATGGCAAAAAGTGTTTATATTATGCAAAATGCCAACTTAGTTGAATTTGGTCCAGTGAAAAATATACTTTTTAAACCTAAAGAAAAATATACTAAAAGCCTTTTAAAGGCTGAACCTAAAACATTAAAAAGGAATAAAAATTTCTCTCCAGGAGTTAAAATCTTAACTATTAAAAATATAAAAGTATATTTTCCTATAAAAAAAGGTATTTTCAAAAAAACAATTGATTATTTTAAGGCTGTAGATGATGTATCATTTTTTCTTAATAAAGGCACTACTTTAGGCATTGTAGGAGAATCTGGTTCAGGAAAAACAACTTTAGCCCAAGCAATTCTTAAATTAATACCATCAAGTGGTGAAATAAAATTTAAAAATACTAACATTAATGGAAATAATAATAGTTTTTATAGAAAAAATCTTCAATTTGTATTCCAAGACCCATTCTCATCTTTAAGTCCTAGACTTTCTGTTTATGAAATAATTGCAGAAGGATTGGAGGTAAATAATATAGGTAGAAATAATAAGTGTAGAGAAAAACTAGTTGTAAAAGCATTAAAAGATGTAGGAATGGATAGCAATTGCCTACACAAGTACCCGCATGAGTTCTCTGGAGGTCAAAGACAAAGGATATCAATTGCAAGGGCTATAATTCTTAAACCTCAAGTGATAATACTTGATGAGCCTACTTCAGCATTAGATATGAATACGCAACTCCAAATTATTAATCTGCTTTTAGATTTACAGACTACTAGAAAGTTATCTTATATTTTTATCAGTCACGACTTAAAAGTTATAAAGGCTTTATCAGATAAAGTTTTAGTAATGAAAGATGGAAGAATTATAGAATATGGTGATGCTAATATTATTTTAAAGCATCCAAATGAAAGCTATACGAAATCATTAATTAAATCTGCATTAAATTAGGAATTATTCATTATGACAAATAAAAAATTTCAAGCTATAAATGTTGTTTTTTATTCTCAATGGGACTCATATGAAAAGTGGAAGAATATACTTTTAAAACAAAATATTAACCTTTATCAGTGGCCTGACGATTTTATTAAAAATAAATATTATCCTAATATAAATACTGCTTTGGTTTGGGACCCACCAGAAGAAATGTGGAAATTTTTTCCTAAACTTAAAATTATACAATCTTTAGGAGCAGGTGTTGACCATATTCTTAATAAATCATACCCGAAAGATGCACATATAATAAAATTAAGTGACCCAAATTTAAGTAATCAAATGGCAGATTATATTTTGATGTCCGTACTTATGTGTCATAGAAAAATTTTTCAATATTCAATTAATAAAAAAAACAAAAATTGGAATCAAATAATACCTTTTGATAAAGATAATTTTGGTATTACCATTTTAGGGTACGGAACTATTGCCAGGATAGTTATAAAAAAACTAAAATATATGGGTTTTAATATTAAAGTATGGAGTAAAACTAAACGTAATCCTAAAAATATTCAATATTACTATGGATCTAGACAATTACATAAGAGCATTAAGAACTCTTCATGTTTAATCTCTTTATTACCTAATACTTCTGAAACGAATAATATAATTGGACTATCAGAATTTAACTTATTAAGGAAAGAATGTTATTTTATCAATGTAGGTAGAGGTATGACGGTAAATGAACAAGAACTTATTTATGCTTTAAGTAATGCAATATTAAGTGGTGCAATATTAGATGTGTTTTCTAAGGAACCACTAAATAAAAAAAGTAAGCTATGGGGTCTAAATAATGTATTTATAACCCCCCATATTGCTGGAATTACTAATGCGACTGATTTTACTGCTAGCTTGCTGAAAAAAAATTTTCATGCATTAATAAGTAATAAAAAAATACAGAATAAAATTATCAATACTAGAGGCTATTAATATATTCTTTTATTAGCTGATAAATTGACCTTACCCCTAGAATGTCGCCTCCTTTAGAATGCCCAGGCCTATTTTTATCACTCCAGGCATATGTATCAATATGAATCCAGTTAGTGCTGGATTTTACAAACTTATTTAAAAATAAAGCCGCAATTATAGCACCTGCAAAAGAACCTTGCGATATATTATTAGTATCAGCAACCTCACTGTTTAGCCAAGATTCGTATGGAGAATGTAATGGCAAACGCCACAATGGGTCATATTCTTTAATACTTATCTTATTTATCAATGACGCTAATTCTTCTGAATGTGTAAAATAAGCTGGTAAGTCTGGTCCTAAAGCTACTCTTGCTGCTCCCGTTAAGGTTGCAAAGTCTATTAGTAATTTAGGTTTGAAACTATCCGCATATGTAAGCGTATCTGCTAGAATTAATCTTCCTTCCGCATCTGTATTACCTATTTCAACAGTTATACCAAATCTACTATTATAAACATCCCCAGGCCTCATAGAAGAAGGCCCAATATCATTATTAACGGCAGGTATTAATACTTTAAGATTAACCCTTAATTTACATTGAATGATTATATGGGCTAAACTTAAAACAGAAGCAGCCCCTCCCATATCTTTTTTCATATTACGCATAAATTGGGACGGCTTTAAATCAAGACCTCCTGTGTCAAAACATACTCCCTTACCTACAAGAATAACTAATGGATCAACTGCTTTTCCCCAATTGAACTCTAGTAGTCTAGGCTCCTCTATAGAGCCTTTACCTACCGCATGAATAAGTGGAAAAAAGTTTTTAATTTCTAGATTCTTAATTATACTATATTTAGCTTTATGATAATCAGCAAAATCTATAAATGATCTTTCCAGAGCCTCAGGCCCCATATCTGAAGAAGGTATATTTATTAGCTCTTTCCCATAATAAATCCCACTTAAGATACTAGAAGTAATAGTATTTTTTACATTATTGCTTAAAAGAATGCTTTTTAAATTTTTATAATTGTTAAATTTATATTGCTCTAAACCCCAACCTAAATAGAAATAATCCTCATGTTTAAGCTTG
>LWDU01041402.1_pt1 | contig 29994 bp, 36 predicted proteins | sample 727161 | NCBI WGS metagenome assembly LWDU01 (sample SAMN04566230, study PRJNA314399) | hydrothermal vent metagenome | isolation source: deep sea hydrothermal plume seawater | place: Mexico: Gulf of California, Guaymas Basin | collected 2004-07-11
TTGCCGGAGATGTGGGCCAGAACGTTGTGGCCATTCTCCAACTCGACCCGGAACATGGCGTTGGGCAGGGGTTCCAGAACCTTGCCCTCCATCACGATCGCGTCTTCTTTGGGCTTCTGCAGTGTGATGCTCCTGATAGTCACGTACTGGATTCCGGAATGAATTCTCCGGGGCCTGAGGTCCGACGCCGTGGGCGGAGACCCGGCACAGGCCAGTGGAGAACGCTATCGCCGCCCCTCGTGTGGTCCAACACGCGAGGGCCGGAGCGACCGACAAAACCGCAGGTCACGACGCGTCCAAGAGGCTCAGACGGGCATCGATCACCGCCGAGAGGCGACCGAACACCACGTCCTCGTCGCCGATGCCGTCGACTACGTCCAACAGCCCCCGGTCGGCGAACCAGGCCAGCAGGGGAGCGGTCTCGGCCTCGTACAGGTCGAGTCGACGCCTGATCGCCTCCTCGGTGTCATCGGCCCGGCCCCGGGCCAGCATGCGGGCCGTGACCTCGTCCACGGGAACGTCCAGGTTCACCGCCCCGTCCAGGGTCGTGCCGGCCTCGGCCAGGAATCCCTCCATGGCGGCCGCCTGGTCGGGCGTACGGGGATAGCCGTCAAGGAGGAAGCCGTGCTCGGCCACGTCGGGCTGGGCCAGTCGCTCCGCCACGATCCCGTTGATGAGGTCGTCGCCCACGAGGTCACCGGCGTCCATCAGGGCACCGGCCCGGCGACCCAACTCGGTACCGGCGGCCACCGCCGCACGCAGCATGTCGCCGGTGGAGACGTGGACGGGGTTGTAGGCCTCGACCAGACGGGCTGCCTGGGTTCCCTTGCCCGACCCCTGGCGGCCGAGGATCACCAGATGCACCGCTGCCATGGCTACTTGAGGAAGCCCTCGTAGTTGCGCATCGTCAACTGGGAATCGACCTGCTTCATCGTCTCGAGCGAGACACCGGCAGCGATCAGGATCGAGATGCCGATGAAGCCGAACCCGGCAGCGCCCCCCGAGCCGACGCCGGCGCTGGTATCCAGGAAGACGTTGATGAGGATCGATGGGATCAGTGCCACGCCGGCGATGAAGAGGGCGCCGGGCAGGGTGATGCGAGCCAGGATCTTGGCCAGGTAGCGCTCGGTCTGGTAGCCGGGACGGATGCCGGGCACGAACCCACCCTGCTTGCGGATGGTGTCGGCCTGCTTCACCGGGTCGAAGGTGATCGCCGTGTAGAAGTACGCGAAGCCCACGATCAGGAGGCCTGTGATCGTGAAGTAGAAGATGTTGTCCGGCTGGGCCAGGTTGTCGTCGATCCAACGGCGGAAGCCATCCCACGGGAGGGCTGCGGCGATCAGCACCGGCAGGTAGAGAACCGACGAGGCGAAGATGATCGGGATCACGCCCGACTGGTTCACCTTCAGGGGGATGTAGGTGTTCTGGCCGCCGTACATCCGACGCCCGACCACCCGCTTGGCGAACTGCACCGGGATGCGGCGCTGGCCCTGCTCCACGAACACGATCGCGGTCACCAGGCCGACCAGGACGGCCAGCACGATGAACAGGGCCACGGTGCCGTTCTCCGCCTGGATCAGGGATCCCTGGGCCGGGAAGCCGCTCACGATGGAGATCATGATCAGCAGCGACATGCCGTTGCCGATCCCCTTCTGGGTGATGAGCTCGCCTATCCACATGAGGAGGGCGGTGCCGGCTGTGAGGGTCAGCACGACCACGCTCACGGTGCCGATGTGGAAGTCGGGAAGCAGGTTGGCTCCGGACTGTCCTGAGATCGAGTTGCCCCGGTCATTGAAGAGGAAGGCGAAGCTGGTGGACTGGATGACGGCGATCACAACCGTCAGGTAACGGGTCCACTGGGTGATCTTGCGCTGTCCGACGGCCCCCTGCTGCTGCCACTGCTCGATGCGCGGTACGACCACGCCGAGCACCTGCATGATGATCGACGCCGTGATGTAGGGCATGACGCCCAGGGCGAACACGGCGAAGCTGGTCAGCGAACCACCGGAGAAGAGCTGGAGGAACGCCAGCACGCCACCCTGGTCGGCACGATCGCGCAGCAACTGCACCTGCTCCACGTCGATCCCCGGGGCGGGCATGAACGCACCGATCCGGTAGAGCAGGATCATGACGAGGGTGAAGACGATCCGCTTGCGCAGATCGGCCACCCTGAACATGTTCAGCATGCTGGAGAGCACGTGGACTCCTGTCGATCGTCTGGGGGTCAGGTACCGGTCGGGTTCTGACCGGTCAGCGGTTCATCAGGGCGTTGCCGGATGCGGGCGGACGTACCGCGAACGGCAGCGGCAGCTTTTCCATGCTGCCGCCGGCGGCGGTGATGGCGGCCTCGGCCGATGCCGAGAAGGCATGCGCCCTGACGGTCACCGCACGGGTCAGGACACCGCGGCCCAGCACCTTCACCAGTGACTTCTTGCCGACCAGGCCCTTGGCGTACAGGGCCTCGGGCGAGACCTCGTCCAGCCCACAGGCTTCGAGGGTGTCGAGGTTCACGGCCTGGTACTCCACGCGGAACGGGTTCTTGAAGCCCTTCAGCTTCGGGATGCGCTGGAGAAGTGGCATCTGGCCACCCTCGAAGCCGACCCGGACGGTGTTGCGGGCCCGCTGGCCCTTCATGCCACGGCCAGCGGTCTTGGCGCCCTTGCCACCGATGCCGCGGGCGACGCGCTTGGCCCGCTTCCTGGACCCCGGTGCCGGCTGTAGATCGTGGACCTTCATATCAATCGACCTCCTTGACCTCGACCAGGTGCGGGACCCGGGCGATCATGCCCCTGATCTCGCCGCGGTCGGGCAGGGTGTTGCTGCGACCGATGCGTCCCAGACCGAGGGCGCGGAGCGTTCCGCGTGCCTTGGGCTTGGCGCCGATGCCGCTACGGACCTGTGTGACGATGAGCTGTGCCATCTCACTCACCATCCGAACCGCTGGAAGCGCCGACACCGGCTTCGGTGCGACGGTATGCCTCCAGCAGGGCGGCCGGTACGAACTCCTCCGCATCCAGGCCGCGGAGCCGGGCGATCTCGTCGGGACGCCGAAGTGCCTTCAGGCCGGCGACGGTGGCGCGGGCCACGTTGATGTGGTTCGCAGAACCCTGTGACTTGCAGAGGATGTCGTGGACACCGGCCTCTTCCAGGATGGCGCGGGCGGCTCCGCCGGCGATCACCCCGGTACCGGGAGCGGCGGGTCGCAGCATCACACGACCAGCACCTGCGACCCCCATCACGGGGTGGATGATCGTGGAACCGGTCAGCGGCACGCTGAACAGGTTGCGCTTGGCCTCCTCGGTCCCCTTCTGGATCGCCAGGGGGACCTCCTTGGCCTTGCCGTAGCCCAGGCCGACACGACCTGCACCGTCACCGATCACCACCAGGGCGGTGAACGAGAACCTGCGGCCGCCCTTGACCACCTTGGCCACGCGGTTGATGTGGATTACGCGGGACTCCCTGAGGGATGCCTCGTCGTTCCTGTTCGGTGCCATCAGAACTCCAATCCGGCGTCACGGGCGGCATCGGCGAGCGCCGCTACCCGTCCGTGGTACTTGTAGCCACCGCGGTCGAACACCACGGCGGCGATCCCGGCGTCACGGGCACGCTCGGCCACGAGACGACCGACCTCGGTCGCTGCGGCCACCCCGGTGACCCCATCAGCGACACCAGCCTGCTGCGTTGATACCGCTGCGACCGTGCTTCCGGCCTGGTCGTCGATGACCTGGGCCGTGATGTGACGGGCAGAACGGAACACCACCAGACGGGGCCGCGTGGCGGTCCCCTGGACCGACTTGCGGACCCGACGGTGACGGCGCTGACGCGCCCTGGAACGATCTACCTTGCTCACTTCGCAGCCTTTCCGGCCTTGCGGACCACGTGTTCGCCGAGGTAGCGCACGCCCTTGCCCTTGTAGGGCTCGGGCTTGCGGAGCGCCCGGATGTCAGCGGCCACCTGGCCGACGACCTGCTTGTCGGGGCCGGACACGATGATGCGTGTGGGCTCGGGAACGTCGAAGGAGATTCCCGCCGGCGCCTTGACCTCGATCGAGTGGCTGAAGCCGAGCTGCATCTCGAGGACATCCGTGCCCTTTGCGATGCAGCGGTAGCCGATGCCGATGATCTGGAGTTCCTTGGCGAAGCCCTCGGACACACCCAGGACCATGTTGTTCACCAACGACCGTGTCAGGCCGTGCATCGCCCGGTTGCGGCGCTCGTCATTCGGACGCTCGACGACGATCTCCTCGCCATCCCGACGCACGGTGATCTCGCCACCGACCTGGAGGTCGAGGGACCCCTTGGGGCCCTTGACGCTGACCTGCCGGCCGTCGATGGAAACCTCGACACCCGATGGCACCGTGATCGGTGCCCTTCCGATTCTGGACATGTGCTGTCTCCCCTACCAGACGTAGCAGAGGACCTCGCCGCCGATTCTCCGGCGGCGAGCCTCACGGTCGCTCATCAGCCCACGGCTGGTCGAGATCACGGCTACACCGAGACCACCCAGTACCCGCGGGATCGTGTTGGAAGCGCGATAGATGCGCAGGCCGGGCTTGGAAACCCGCTTCACACCGCTGATGACGCGCTCCCTGTCTGCGGAGTACTTCATCTCGATGGTCAGCACCTTGCCGGGGCCGGTGGTCGAGTCGGACACCGCGTAGTCGCGGATGTAGCCCTCGCTCTTGAGGATGTCGGCCAGCGCGATCTTCTGCTTGGACGATGGCATCTTCACGCCATCGTGCATCGCCTGGTTGGCGTTGCGGATACGCGTCAGCATGTCAGCGACGGGATCGGTCATTGTCATCTCAGATCCTCCTCACCAGCTCGACTTCTTGAGCCCGGGGATCTCTCCCGCGTGGACCATGCTCCGAAGGCAGATACGACAGAGGTTGAAGGCGCGGTAGACCGAACGCGGGCGGCCGCAACGGCGGCAACGCGTGTAGGCCCGAACCTTGAACTTCGGGGTCTTCTGCTGCTTGTTGACCAGCGCTTTCTTGGCCACTACTGCCCTTCCTTCCGGAATGGGAACTTGAACGCAGCGAGCAGTGCACGCCCACTTGCGTCGTCGGATGCGGACGTCACGAGCGTGATGTCCATTCCCCGGGTCCGATCGACCTTGTCGTAGTCGACCTCCGGGAAGATGAGCTGCTCGGTCACGCCGAACGTGTAGTTCCCGTTGCCGTCGAACGACCGGGGGTTGAGGCCCCGAAAGTCGCGGATCCGGGGGATCGCCAGCGTGATCAGGCGATCCAGGAACTCGTACATGCGGTCACCACGGAGGGTCACCTTGGCCCCGATGGCCTGGCCCTCACGGAGCTTGAAGTTCGAGATGGAGGTCCGGGCCCGGGTGATGATGGGCTTCTGGCCGGTGATGGCCTCCAGGTCGCTCACAGCTCCATCCAGGAGCTTGGCCTGCTGGGCGGCGTCGCCGACGCCCATGTTGACCACGATCTTCTCCAGACGCGGAACCTGCATCACGTTGGCCAGGCCCAGCTCTTCCTGCAGCGCACCACGGAGTTCGGCCGAGTAGAGCTCGCGCAGTCGCACGCTCGCCGTCATGGTGTCAGCCATCCAGATCCACCCCCGTCCGCCTGCAGATCCGGACCTTGTCGCCGGCATCGTTGAACCGGTACCCGACGCGGGTGGGCCGACCATCCGAGGGGCTCAGCACGGCGACGTTCGAGACGTCCAGCGGCATGGCCTTGTCGATGATGCCGCCCTGAATGGTGGCGCTGGTCGACTTCTGGTGGCGCTTGGCGATGTTCACGCCTTCCACGATCACCTTCCTGTCCGCAGGGATGGCCCGGCTGACCTTGCCCTCCCTGCCCCTGTCCTTGCCCGCCAGGATGCGGACCTTGTCACCCTTCCTGATCTTCATCTCAAAGCACCTCCGGGGCGAGCGAGACGATCCGCATGAACTTGTGGTCCCGCAACTCACGCCCCACGGGGCCGAAGATGCGGGTGCCACGCGGCTGGTCCTGGTCGTTGATGAGTACCGCGGCGTTCTCGTCGAAACGGATGTACGAGCCATCGGGACGGCGGCAGGCCTTCTTGGTACGGACGACGACGCACTTGACGACCTCGCCCTTCTTGACTGCTGCACCCGGGTTGGCGACCTTGACCGTGGCGACGAAGACGTCGCCGATCGAGGCGTAGCGGCGCTTCGAGCCGCCCAGCACCTTGATGCACAGCACCTCGCGGGCGCCCGAGTTGTCTGCGATCTTGAGACGGGTCTCCTGCTGGATCATTACTTCGCCCTCTCGAGGATCTCGAGCAGGCGCCAGCGCTTCAGCTTGGACAGCGGGCGGGTCTCCTGGACACGCACGCGGTCTCCCACGTTCATCTGGTTCTCCTCGTCATGGACGTGGAGGCGCTTGGTCCGCTGCACGGTCTTGGCGTAGCGACGGTGCCGCACGCGGTCGACCGTCTCCACAACTGCCGTCTTGTCCTGGACATCGGACACCACGACGCCCTCACGCACCTTGCGGCGGTTCGGACGTTCGGTCGTCGCTTCGTTCGTATCGGCCATCAGTCGGCCACCTCCTCGCCGGCGGCCTCAAGGGCCTCGGCGGCGTCGATCTCACGGGCCCGCAGCTCTGTCAGCACGCGGGCGACCTCCTTCTTGACCCGACCCATCCGGGCGTGGTTCTCCAACTGGCCGGTGACCAGCTGGAAGCGGAGGTTGAACAGTTCTTCCTTGGCATCGCCGAGCCGCTCCCGCAGGTCGGTGTCGCCGAGGTCGGCGAGGGACTTGTTCTTCGCCATGGCTAGAAGCCCTCCTCACGGACGATGAAGCGAGCCTTGATCGGCAGCTTCTGGATGGCACGGTCGAGGGCCTCACGGGCAACGACCGCGTCGTGGTAGGACAGCTCGAAAAGCACCCGACCCGGCTTGACCACGGCCACCCACTTCTCGGGGTTGCCCTTGCCTGATCCCATACGGGTCTCAGCCGGCTTCTCGGTGACGGGCTTGTCGGGGAAGACGTTGATCCAGACCTTGCCACCACGCTTGATGTGACGGGTCATGGCGATACGGGCAGCCTCGATCTGACGAGCGGTGATCCAGCCCGGCTCGAGGGCCTGGATGCCGTACTCGCCGAACGTGATCTCGGTCTGTCCCTTGGAGTTGCCCTTCAGCCGCCCGCGATGCTGCTTGCGATGGCGGACCTTCTTCGGCATCAGCACGGTCAGTCACCATCCCCGCCGCGGAAGTGCGGCGTCTCATGGGCCTCACGCGTGGAAGCCTCGATGGCCTCCTCCTCAGCCAGGAGCTTCTCGAACGCGGCGTCGCCCTCCTTGACCAGCGGAGCCGGATCGGCTTCGACCGTGGTCGTCTGGGCGTCGGTCGACTGCACGACCTCGGTGGCCTCGGTGCGCCGCCGTGCTGCGGCCGACGAGACGACGGTGCGGGGCTTGGTCTGCCCTGACGTCTCGCCCACCGCCATGGCGGCCTCCTTGGAGATCTTGTCCTCCAGCACGCTCTTGTAGGGCAGGATGTCGCCCCGGTAGATCCAGACCTTCACGCCGATGCGGCCGTAGGTGGTCCGGGACTCACGGAAGCCGTAGTCGATGTCGGCCCTGAGCGTGTGCAACGGCACACGGCCCTCGCGGTACCACTCGGTCCTGGACATCTCGGCTCCACCCAGACGCCCCGAGCACTGGACCCGGATACCGAGGGCACCGGCCTTCTGGGCGTTCTGGACAGCGCGCTTCATGGCCCGCCGGAAGGCGACACGACCAGCCAACTGGTCGGCCACGCCCTGGGCGATCAGCGCCGCGTCGAGCTCCGGCTCCTTGATCTCCTGGATGTTCAGCTGGACTGCGTTGTTGCCGGTGATCTGGCCCAGGCCGGCCCGCAGACGGTCGGCCTCGCTTCCCTTCCGGCCGATGACGATCCCCGGTCGAGCGGTGTGCACATCGACGCGGACCTTGTCGCGGGTGCGCTCGACCTCCACGCGGCTGATCGCAGCGTGGGGCAGTTCGGTCATGAGGTAGTCGCGGACCTTCCAGTCCTGGAGCAGCCAGTCGGAGTACTCCTTCCGTGTGGCGAACCACCGTGACTTCCAGTCGGTGGTGATACCCAGGCGGAAGCCGTACGGATTGACCTTCTGGCCCATCAGTTGGCCTCTTTCTCAGCGTCGTCAGCCGACTCGTCGGCTTCGTCCATGTCGGTGGCGTCTTCGGCCACCGACCCATCGACCCCATCTGAGGCCTCAGCGGTGTCAGGCTCCGCTGCCGTCTTCGAGTCTTCGGAGCTCACGGCGTCCGCCGCTACCTCGTCGTGGTCGTGGTCATGCGCAGCCTCTTCAGCAGCGGCCTCTTCAGCCGCAGCCTCTTCAGCAGCGGCCGCCCGGCTCCGCTCGACGCGCTGGCGTCGGGCCTCCGCGGCATGTGCGCTGGACCCGACCCGACCCTTGGCGGCATCGCGCTCGCGCATGGTCTCGAGCGTGGCCTCGTCGTACCTCGTCACGATGATCGTGATGTGGCAGGTCCGCTTGTTGATGCGGGTGGCACGTCCACGTGCACGCGGCCGCCAACGCTTCAGCGTCGGACCCTCGTCGGCGTAGCAGGTGGAGATGAAGAGCTCCTCGGCCGGGATCCCGTCGTTGTTCTCGGCATTGGCCACGGCCGATTCGAGCAGCTTGCCGACCACGTCGGACACGGAACGCTCGGAGAACGCCAGGATCTCGGCGGCCCGCCCGTATGACTCGCCGCGAACGAGGTTGAGCAGCTCGCGTGCCTTGGAGGCCGACACCCGGACGTACCGGACGACTGCCCGGGTCCCCGGACGTTCATTGGTCTTGGTGGCGACCATCAGCGATTGCCGCCCTTCTCCTGGCCGGCGTGGGACCGGAAGGTGCGCGTCGGGGCGAACTCTCCCAGCTTGTGGCCGACCATCGACTCGGTCACGTACACAGGCACGTGCTTGCGACCGTCGTGGACACCGATCGTGTGGCCGACCATGTCGGGCACGATGGTGGACCTGCGGGACCAGGTCCTGATGACCCTCTTCTCGCCTGACGCGTTCAGGGCGTCCACCTTCTTGAGAAGATGGTCGTCCACGAACGGACCCTTCTTGAGACTCCTCGGCATCGCCGATTACCTCCGCGATCCGCGCCGACGACGGCGACGCACGATCAACTTGTCGGACTGCTTGCCCCGCTTACGGGTACGACCCTCGGGCTTGCCCCAGGGCGAGACCGGATGGCGGCCACCGGACGTCTTGCCCTCCCCACCACCAAGTGGGTGGTCGACGGGGTTCATGACGACACCACGCGACTGGGGGCGAACGCCCTTCCAGCGGTTACGACCGGCCTTGCCGATCTTGGTGAGCTCGTGTTCCTGGTTGCCGACCTCGCCGACCGTTGCACGGCAGTCGAGGCGGATACGCCTCATCTCCGTGCTGGGAAGGCGCAGGGTGGCGTAGTCGCCCTCCTTGGCCACCAGCTGGATGCTGGAACCGGCGCTGCGGGCCATCTTGCCGCCAGCGCCGGGCTGCATCTCGACGTTGTGGACGACCGTTCCTACCGGGATGTAGCGCAGTGGCAGGGCGTTGCCGGCCTTGATCTCGCTGCCCTGACCGGACTGCAGGGTCTCGCCGACCTCCACGCCCTTCGGGGCGAGGATGTAGCGCTTCTCACCATCGTGGTAGTGCAGCAGCAGGATGCGGCAGCTGCGGTTCGGGTCGTACTCGAGGGCGGCGACCTTTGCCGGCACGCCGTCCTTGTTGCGCCGGAAGTCGATGACCCGGTACTGGCGCTTGTGGCCACCACCACGGTGACGGGACGTCATGCGTCCGTAGTTGTTGCGACCACCGGTGCTGGTCTTCTTCTCGGTGAGCGACCGTTCAGGCCTGGTCTTCGTGATGTCCGAGAAGTCGGCGACGGTCTGGAACCGGCGGCCGGGACTGGTCGGCTTGCGCTTGCGCTGTGGCATGGGTCTAGACCTCGAACAACTCGATCGACTCACCCTCGACGAGGGTGACGTATGCCCGCTTGACGTCCGGGCGCTTGCCGAAGGTGGGCAGGCCACGGTTCCGCTTGCGCTTGCCCTCGCGGTTGAGGGTGTTCACCTTCAGGACCTTCACGTCGAAGATCGACTCGACGGCGTCGCGGATCTCGGGCTTCGAAGCGGACCTGGCGACCTCGAAGGTGTAGACGTGATCCTCCATGAGGGCGTAGGACTTCTCCGACACGACCGGCTTCACGATTACGTCACGGGCGTCCTTCACTCTTCCTCCTCCCCGCTGGGATCGGTGTCAACCTGGGCCGCAGGCTCCACCGGTGCCGGGGTGGCCGGCGCCGGTGTTGAGAAGGAGGGCAGGGTCGCACGGGTGAACACGATGTAGTCGCACACCAGGACGTCGTATGCGTTCAACTCGCCGGGTGACAGCACGTGCACCTCGGGCAGGTTGGCGAAGCTCTTCCAGGTGTTCTCGTCGCCACGCTCCGCCACGACCAGGGATCGTCCCTGCACACCGAGGGTGACCAGCGCCGCCATGGCGGCCTTCGTCCTGGGTACTTCGAAGTTCCAGTCGTCGACCACGACTACCCGACCCTCGGCTGCACGATCGCTCAGGGCCGAACGAAGGGCCAGGCGGATCATCTTCCTTGGGGTCTTCTGGGCGTAACTACGGGGCTTGGGGCCCAGGGCCACGCCACCACCACGCCACTGTGGCGAACGGATGGAGCCCTGGCGGGCACGACCGGTGCCCTTCTGGGCCCACGGCTTGGCACCGCCACCACGGGACTCGGCCCGCGTCAGCGTGCTCTGCGTACCCGACCGGCGGGCCGCCAACTGGGCGGTGACCACCTGGTGCATGACGGCGACGTTCGGCTGGATGCCGAACGTGTGCTCGTCCAACTCGACGGAGCCTGCCGCTGCGCCCATCGGGCTGAGAACGTCGATCTTCGCCATCACCGGGCTCCCTTCACGGCATCGCGGATCAGGACGGTCGCACCACGGCCGCCGGGCACCGAACCGCGGACCAGGAGCAGGTCACGCTCGACGTCGGCCTGCACGATCTCGAGGTTCAGCATCGTCGTCTTCTGGTTTCCCATTCGACCCGGCATTTTCTTGCCCTTGAACACCCTCGAAGGGGTGGCGCACTGGCCGATGGCTCCGGGCTTGCGATGGACCTTGTGGGCTCCGTGCGAGGCGCGCTGGCCCTTGAAGCCGTGGCGCTTCATGACGCCTGCGAAGCCCTTGCCCTTGCTGACTGCGGTCACGTCGACGTGCCCCAGATCGGCCAGCGACTCCACCGTGATCTCCTGCCCGACCTCGTAGCCGTCGACGTCGTCCAGGCGCAGCTCGACGAGCCGATCCCCGGTGTCCACGCCACCGGCGGCGAAGTGGCCGGCCTCCGGGCGGTTCAACTTTGCAGCGTCCCTGTTGCCGTAGGTCACCTGAAGGGCGGTGTAGCCGTCCCGTTCGGTGGTCTTGATCTGCACGACGCGGTTGGGCGTTACACGCAGCACGGTGACAGGCAGGACCCGGTTGTCCTCGTCCCACACCTGTGTCATGCCGACCTTGATGCCGACGAGTGCCTTGTTGGCCATGATGGCTCCTGCGACTGGCGCCGGAGGACTCCCCCGGCGGCTGGCCCGTTGGTGGGCCGCTCACGCGAACGCTCCGCACAGGCATGGCCCGGCGGAGCGGTGATTCGGTTGTGCCGTTCGGTTCACCGGATCCCGTGGAACCCGGCGCCTAAACGGACGTCAGTTGGCGACCCCGGACCCTCCGGAGCGCAGGGGACAACGATACGGCCGTTGGGGTGCAGCCACAACCATGAGGGTGTGATCCCGACCCTGTGGCTCGCGCCACGCTGCATCCCCATGACCTACAGGACCGACCGGTAGCGTCGCTCGGGTAGTGGGATCGCAGCCGTTCCCGCTACGCCAACCCATGACCAAGCAGGCTTCCGAGACGACGACCCTCCCACCGTGGGCGAGGCGGGCCGTCCTCAGCCTGCTCGTGGGCATCGCCGGCCTCTGGTACCTGCGTGGCGTCGTCTCGGCCCTGCGACCACTGCTCATGGTCCTGCTGGTGTCCCTGTTCCTATCGTTCGCCCTCGAACCGGCCGTGAACAGGCTGGAACGGCGCGGGATGCGCCGAGGCCCGGGCACGTTCCTGGTACTGGCCATCATGGTCGGCGCCCTCGGTGGCTTCGGCATCCAGGTCGGGAGCCTCCTGGCCGAACAGGTGACGGATTTCAGCGAGAACGTGCCCTCCTACCTCGCGGAGATCGATAGCTGGCTGGAGGACTCGTTCGGGATCGAGCACGCCACCGCCGACCTCAGGTCCGAATACGACTCCGGTGCCCTGGCGAAGCGCCTCAGCGAGGTGGCCGAGGACCTGGCGAGGTTCGGAACCACCGTAGTCAACGTCCTCTTCAACCTGTTCACCGTCGGCCTGTTCACGTTCTACCTGGTGGCCGAGGGTCCGAAGCTGCGCCGGATCATCTGTTCCTTCCTGCCTGAGCGACACCAACGCCACGTGCTGGAAGTCTGGGACCTGGCCATAGAGAAGACCGGTGGCTACATCCTCTCCCGGAGCCTCCTGGCCCTGGCCTCGTCGTTGGTCCACTGGGCGGCGTTCGAGGCCATCGGACTGCCCTCGTCGCTGGCCCTCGCCCTCTGGGTCGGCGTCATGTCCCAGTTCGTGCCCGTGGTCGGTACCTACATCGCAGGCGCCCTCCCGCTGGTCATCGCACTGCTGGGCGACCCGGCGGACGCCCTCTGGGTGATGGCGGCCGTGGCCGCCTACCAGCAGGTGGAGAACTACCTGCTGGCACCCAGGATCACCGCCCACACCATGCAGCTCCACGTGGCGGTCGCCTTCGGAGCGGTGATAGCCGGCTCAGCCGTACTGGGAGTGGTCGGTGCCCTGCTGGCCCTTCCCGCGGCGGCGACCATCCAGTCGGTGATTGCCGCCGAAGCGGAGCGCCACGAGGTGGTCGAGCACCTGATCGCCGAGAGCAGCCTCCGGCGGGGCCACGGCGAACGGCCGCCCTCCGACTGACCGCCGTGGGTTGAACGACCCCGTAACGAACGGGAGCGCCCCCGAGGGGGCGCTCCGTGGTTCATGTCGGCCTACGGGGCCGACCCTGCGAATTCAGACCTGCTGGATCTTGATCTCGATGTCCACACCAGCCGGGAGGTCGAGGCGCTGCAGCGAGTCGACCGTCTTGGGCGAGGGATTCAGGATGTCGAGCAGGCGCTTGTGGATGCGCATCTCGAAGTGCTCCCGGGAGTCCTTGTCCTTGAAGGGACCGCGGATGACCGTGTAGCGGTGCTTCTCGGTAGGCAGCGGTATGGGTCCCCTGAGGTCGGCCTGGGTGCGTCGGACCGTCTCGACGATCTTCTTCGCCGACTGGTCTATGACCTGGTGGTCATAGGCCTTCAACCGGATCCGGATCCTCTGTCCTGCAGCCATCGTGTCCTACTACTTCAGGATCTTGGTGACGGCGCCAGCGCCCACCGTACGGCCACCCTCACGGATGGCGAAGCGCAGGCCCTCGTCCATGGCGATCGGAGCGATGAGCTCGACCGTCATGGTCGTGTTGTCGCCGGGCATCGATGTTGCCGGTCACGTCGGTGGTCCGGAAGTAGAACTGCGGACGGTAGTTGGAGAAGAACGGCTTGTGACGGCCACCCTCTGCCTTGTTCAGAACGTACACCTCGGCCTCGAAGTGGGTGTGCGGGGTGATCGAACCGGGCTTGGCGAGGACCTGGCCGCGCTGGACCTGCTCCTTGTCGATGCCACGCAGCAGGGCGCCGATGTTGTCTCCGGCGCGCCCCTCGTCGAGGAGCTTGCGGAACATCTCGACACCGGTGCAGACCGTGGTCTGGGTGTCCTTGAGGCCGATGATCTCGATGCTGTCGCCCGTGTTCACGACGCCCTGTTCCACACGACCGGTCACAACGGTGCCACGACCGGTGATCGAGAAGACGTCCTCTATGGGCATCAGGAACGGCTTGTCCACGTCACGCTCAGGCTGCGGGATGTACTCGTCCACCTGGTTCATGAGCTCGGCGACCTGGTCGGCGGCGTCCGAGTCGCCCTCTAGTGCCTTCAGCGCCGAGACCCTCACGATCGGGGTGTCGTCACCCGGGAACTCGTACTCGTCCAGGAGCTCCCGGACCTCCATCTCGACCAGCTCGAGGAGTTCCTCGTCGTCGACCATGTCGCACTTGTTGAGGGCGACCACGATCTTCGGAACGCCGACCTGGCGAGCCAGCAGGACGTGCTCACGGGTCTGGGGCATCGGGCCGTCTGCGGCCGACACCACCAGGATCGCACCGTCCACCTGGGCGGCGCCGGTGATCATGTTCTTGATGTAGTCGGCGTGGCCCGGCATGTCGACGTNNNGAGAGGACCTTGGTGATCGCCGCGGTCAGAGTGGTCTTCCCGTGGTCGATGTGTCCCATCGTTCCCACGTTCACGTGGGGCTTGTTCCGCTCGAAGTGGGCCTTGGCCATTGCGCTGCTTCCTTGGGTTATTTTCAGAGTTTTCCGGACGGACTACTGGAGCTCACTCACCGTGGATACGGCGGGTGATCTCCTCCTGTACCGACCCGGGGGTCTGCTGGTACGAGTCGAACTGCATGGTGTAGGTCGCACGACCCTGGGTCCGCGACCGGAGATCGGTAGCGTACCCGAACATCTCGGACAGTGGCACCTGTGCGCTGACTACCTGGTTGCCGCCACGGGCCTCCATCTGGCCCACCCGACCGCGCCGGGAGTTGAGGTCGCCGACCACGTCGCCCATGTAATTCTCGGGCGTGACGACCTCCACGGTCATCACAGGCTCGAGCAGGACGGGCTTCGCCATGCGCATCGCCTCCCGGAACCAGGCCTGGGCGGCGATCTTGAACGCCATCTCCGAGGAATCGACGTCATGCGACTTGCCGTCGTTCAGGCTCACCTTCAGGCCGAGGACCTGGAAGCCGGCCAACGGGCCGTTGGTGGTGGCCAGCTGGATGCCGGCGTCGACCGAGGGGATGTACTCCTTGGGGATGCGACCACCTCGCACGTTGTCCTCGAACAGGTAGGTGGACCCGTCCTCGGTATACGGCTCGAGGCTGGCCACGATCTCGGCGAACTGGCCCGAGCCGCCGGTCTGCTTCTTGTGGGTGTAGCGGTGGTTCAGGACCGCCTTCGTGATGGTCTCGCGGTATGCGACCTGCGGACGGCCCACGTTCGCATCCACCCGGAACTCTCGGAGCATGCGGTCGACCAGGACCTCCAGGTGGAGTTCGCCCATGCCGCCGATGATGGTCTGGCCCGTCTCCTCGTCACTACGGACGGTGAAGGTCGGGTCCTCCTCGGCCAGGGCACCCAGGGCCTTGCCCATCTTGTCCTGGTCAGCCTTCGAGCGGGGCTCCACGGCGACGTGGATGACCGGCTCAGGGAACTCCAGCTGCTCCAGCACGATCGGGTGGCCGGGATCACAGAGGGTGTCGCCGGTCCGGGTGTTCTTCAGCCCGATGCCTGCCACGATGTCGCCGGTCCGCACCTCGTCACGATCTTCACGGTCGTTGGCGTGCATCTCGAGGATGCGGCCGATGCGCTCCTTGTTCCCGGTGCGGGTGTTCAGGACGGCGGAGCCCTTCTCGAGCAGGCCGCTGTACGCACGGAAGTAGATGAGCTTGCCGACGTGGGGGTCGGTCATGATCTTGAACGCAAGTGCGGAGAAGGGCGCATCGTCGTCGGGGTCACGCTGGACCGCATCACCCGTCCGGGGATGGACGCCCTCGACGGGAGGAAGGTCGACGGGCGACGGCAGGTAGTCCACGACAGCGTCCAGGAGGGTCTGCACGCCCTTGTTCTTGAAGGCGGACCCGGTCAGGATCGGCACGCAGAGGCCCGCCAGGGTGCCGGTGCGGACGGCGGAACGAACGTCGGCGGCGGTGATCTCCTCGTCGCCCACGAACTTCTCGAGGATGTTCTCATCGAACTCGGAGAGCACGTCGATCAGCCCGGTCCGGAACTCCTCGGCCTTCTCCACCAGGTCCTCGGGAATGTCCACGACGTCCCAGGTGGCACCCAGGTCCTCGCCCTGCCAGACGAGGGCGTTCATCTCGACCAGGTCCACGATGCCGACGAACTCGGACTCGGCACCGATGGGCAGCTGGACCACCGCCGTGTTGCAGCCGAGCCGATCCTGGATGGTGTCCAGCACGTAGTAGAAGTCGGCACCGGTGCGATCCATCTTGTTGATGAAGCACATCCGGGGCACCTGGTACTTGTCGGCCTGGCGCCACACCGTCTCGGTCTGGGGCTCCACCCCGGCCACGCCGTCGAACACGGCTACGGCTCCATCCAGCACCCGCAGCGAACGCTCCACCTCGACCGTGAAGTCCACATGGCCCGGCGTGTCGATGATGTTGATGCGGTGGTCCCGCCAGAAGCAGCTGGTGGCCGCGGAGGTGATGGTGATGCCCCGCTCCTGCTCCTGCTCCATCCAGTCCATGGTGGCAGCGCCGTCGTGGACCTCACCGATCTTGTAGTTGACACCGGTGTAGTAGAGGATCCGCTCGGTCGCATGATCCCGATGTTCCGGGTCCTCTGGAGTGGGTGTCGCTTTGCCATGGGATAACTCGTCGTTCGCTGTTCGTTCGGAATCGGTGTCGCTGGACTTTCCGGGCTGCAGGCTCGGGTCGGACTACCGAACCGGCCACAGGGGCTGGACGACAGGACCGACGAGCGCGGCTTCCTGGATCAGGCGGAGGGGTGCCCGGAGGGGCTGCTCACCAGCGGTAGTGGGCGAACGCCTTGTTGGCGTCGGCCATCTTGTGGAGGTCCTCACGGCGCTTGACCGAGGACCCGATGCCGTTGGAGGCATCCATGATCTCGTTGGCCAACCGTTCGGCCATCGTGCGCTCACGACGGTCACGGGAGTAGTTGACCAGCCAGCGCAGGGCGAGGGTGTTGGCCCGTCGGGGGCGAACCTCGACCGGCACCTGGTAGGTGGCACCACCCACACGGCGGCTCCGGACCTCCAACTGGGGACGGACGTTCTCGATCGCCCGCTTAAGCGTGCCGACCGGCTCGCTCCCGGTCTTTTCCTCAACCGTGGAGAGCGCCGCGTAGACGATGCGTTCGGCCGTCGAGCGCTTGCCGCGCTGCAGCACCTTGTTGACCAGCTGGGTAACCGCTGTGGACCGGTAGACGGGGTCCGGGATCATTTCACGACGTACGGCAGGGCCCTTGCGTGGCACGGTCAGCCTTCCTTCTTCGCGCCGTAACGGCTGCGAGCCTGGCGCCGCTGGCTGACGCCGGAGGTGTCCAGCGTTCCACGGATCACCTTGTAGCGGACGCCGGGCAGGTCCTTCACACGACCGCCACGCACGAGCACGATCGAGTGCTCCTGGAGGTTGTGACCCTCGCCCGGGATATAGGCCGTCACCTCGACACCGCTGGTGAGGCGGACACGCGCCACCTTGCGGAGGGCGGAGTTCGGCTTCTTCGGCGTAGTGGTGTAGACGCGGGTGCAGACACCACGCCGCTGCGGCGCGCCCTTCAGGGCCGGTGTGGCCTCCTTGCGGCGCTTTGACTTGCGGCCCTTGCGGACCAACTGCTGGATGGTGGGCACTTATCTACCTCGTTGAGAGAAATAACGGTGGTTTCGATGGGTCGACCGGGATGCGGCACCGGTCAGCGCACGAGTCTATGGGCGGGTCTCCCCCACTCACAAACGTGTCCGACAGGCCGGGCTGGAGTCACACGATCGTCTAGACGGCCTCAGGTGCCTCGCTGCCGGGAGCCTCGACGGCGCCAGCCAGGTCGATCACGTCGGCCTCGTAGGCGCCAGCGAAGGTGTCCTCGCCCTGACCGGGTTGGGTGGCCAGCCATTCGGCGAGGTCCTGCTCCTCGTCGACCGACGAGTAGAAGTCCATCGGCTTGTAGTCCGGCGCGTGGGTGTCAACCCGTCGGTACTCCTCCATGCCGGTACCAGCGGGCACCAGCTTGCCGATGATGATGTTCTCCTTCAGGCCGATGAGCTTGTCGCTCCGGCACTCGATGGCCGCCTCGGTGAGCACACGGGTCGTCTCCTGGAAGGAGGCCGCCGAGAGCCACGAGTCGGTGGCCAGGGAGGCCTTGGTGATTCCCATCAGCTCGGGACGGCCCTCAGCCGGACGTCGTCCCTCTGCAACGAGGGTGCGGTTCGTCTCAGCGAACATCCGCTGGTCGACCTGCTCGCCGGGGAGGAAGTCCGACTCGCCGGGATCGTTGATCCTCACGCGCCGGGTCATCTGCCTCACGATGAGCTCGATGTGCTTGTCGTGGATGGACACGCCCTGGTCCCTGTAGACCTTCTGGACCTCTTCCACGAGGTACTGCTGGGTCTCGCGGACGCCCTTGATCTCGAGGAGCTCCTTGGGGTCGCGGGGGCCCTCGACGATGGCATCACCTGCCTTCACCTCGTCACCGTCGGCAACCTCCAGACGGGGCACCCCGGGGATCGTGTAGACCTCCTCGGTGCCGTCATCGGCAACCACGGTGATCTCGCGACCACGGCCCTCGTCCTCACCGATCCGGACGACTCCGGAGATGCGGGCCAGCGTGGCCTTGCCCTTCGGGGTCCGTGCCTCGAACAGCTCCACGACCCTCGGAAGACCACCTGCGAGGTCCTTGCCGACGACGCCTCCGGTGTGGAAGGTACGCATGGTCAGCTGGGTGCCGGGCTCGCCGATCGACTGTGCGGCGATGACGCCGACGGCCTCACCGACCTCGATGTCCTTGCCGGTGGCCAACGACATGCCGTAGCTGGCCGCCGACACGCCCGTGGCCGAGTCGTCGGTCAGGGGGGACAGGACGCGGACCCTGTCCACCTCCGGATCGTCCCGCATCAACTGCATCTCGATCTCGCCGACGATCATGCCGGCCGCCAGGACCCGTCGACCGCCCTTGGCCTCGGGGTGGACGATGCCCTTACCCTCCGGATCGGCGACCACGACCTCGTCGGCCAGGGTACGGCTGAAGAGGCGTGTCTCAAGGTAGAAGCGCTGGTTCTCCAGGTCGGAGCGGACGCCATCGATCCAGATGCCGCGGACCGCGCCCTCGGCTTCGAAGGGATCGTTCTCGTTGATGATGAGTTCCTGGGACACGTCGACCAGACGACGGGTCAGGTAGCCGGAGTCAGCCGTACGCAGGGCGGTGTCGACCAGGCCCTTCCTGGCGCCCGGCGTGGAGATGAAGTACTCCAGCATCGTCAGGCCCTCACGGAAGTTGGACTTGATCGGGCGCGGGATCATGTCACCACGCGGGTTGGCCACGAGGCCACGCATGCCGGCGATCTGGCGAACCTGCATCATGTTCCCGCGGGCACCGGACTTGACCATCATGTCGATCGGGTTGGACGGGTCCGCCTCGAGCGCCTTGATCATCACCTGGGTCACCTCCGAGGTGGCCGAGTTCCAGATCTCGACCTCCTTCTGGCGGCGCTCACCGTCGGTGATGATGCCCCGCCGGAACTGGGCCTCGACCTTCTCGGCGTCCTTCTCGTGGCGCTCCAGGATCTCGACCTTCTCGGGCGGGGTCTTGACGTCGTCGATGGACACGGTGAGGCCCGAGCGGCTGGCGTACTCGAAGCAGACGTCCTTCAGGTCGTCGAGGCATCTGGCCACCACCATCTTGGGGTAGTGGCGCGCCAGGTCGTCGACGATGAGGCCGAGTTCCCTCTTGCCGATCTGCTGGTTCACGAAGGTGATCTGCTTGCCCGGCAGGCCAGCCACCTCGATCGGGGTGATGGCCTTGCGCGGCAGGGCGGCGTTGAAGATGACCCGACCCGGTGTCGTCGTGTGCCACGTGGCAGACACGCCGTTGGCGGGCGTCTCGATGAGCTCCGGGTACTCGTCGGACCGGAACTGGATGCGGGCGTGGAGGTGCACGACCCCGCTCTCGACAGCCCACTGGAGGTCGTCCAGGTTCCGGAAGACCTTGCCCTCGCCAACCTGGCCCTCGGTCTCGGTGGTCATGTAGTAGGCGCCGATGACCATGTCCTGGGTCGGCGTCACCAGCGGTCGGCCATGGGCCGGGCTGAGGACGTTGTTCGCCGACAGCATCAGGACCCTGGCCTCAGCCTGGGCCTCCGACGAGAGCGGCAGGTGGACGGCCATCTGGTCGCCGTCGAAGTCGGCGTTGAACGCCGCGCAGACCAACGGGTGGATGCGGATCGCCTTGCCCTCCACGAGCACCGGCTCGAAGGCCTGGATGCCCAGCCGGTGCAGGGTCGGAGCACGGTTCAGCAGCACCGGGTGCTCGCTGACGACGTCCTCCAGGATGGTCCAGACCTGGGGCTTGCGCCGTTCGACCATGCGCTTGGCCGACTTGATGTTCTGGGCGAGGCCCTCGTCGACCAGCTTCTTCATGACGAACGGCTTGAACAGCTCCAGGGCCATGACCTTGGGCAGGCCGCACTGGTGGAACTTCAGCGACGGACCGGCCACGATGACCGAACGACCCGAGTAGTCGACGCGCTTGCCGAGGAGGTTCTGGCGGAACCGCCCCTGCTTGCCCTTCAACATGTCGGACAGCGACTTCAGCGGGCGGTTGCCGGGCCCGGTCACGGGGCGACCCCGTCGACCGTTGTCGAACAGGGCGTCGACCGCCTCCTGGAGCATCCGCTTCTCGTTGTTCACGATGATGCCCGGAGCACCCAGGTCGAGGAGGCGCTTCAGCCTGTTGTTCCGGTTGATGACCCGGCGGTAGAGATCGTTCAGGTCGGACGTGGCGAAGCGGCCACCGTCGAGCTGCACCATCGGTCGCAACTCCGGCGGAATGACCGGGACGACGTCCAGGATCATGGCGCTCGGCTCGTTCACGCGTCGGCCGTGCTCGTCACGACGGTTGAAGGCCGCCACGATCTTGAGGCGCTTGATGGCCTTCTGCTTGCGCTGTGCGCTGAGCGGCTTCTGACCCTCCGGAGGATCGATCATCACCCGGAGCTTCACCTCTTCGTTGTCGAAGTCGATGCGGTCGATCAGGTGGGCCAGGGCGGCGGCGCCCATTCCACCCTCGAAGTACTCGCCCCAGCGGTCCTCCAGCTCGCGCCAGAGCATGTCCTCCTCGATGATCTGACGGGAGAACAGGCTGGTGAACTCGTCCCAGGCCCGGTTCAGCACATCGAGCTCCTGCTCGTACTGCTCGCCGATGAACTGGAGGTCCTTGTCGGTCGCCTTGGCCCTGGCCTTCAGGTCGGCCTCCTTGGAACCCTCGGCCTCCATCTCGGCCAACTCGGACTCCAGGTCCTCCTGGCGACGGTTCAGCTCGCGATCGCGCTCCTCCTCGATGGCGAGGCGCTCCTCGGCCAACTCGGCCTCCAACTCGGGGAGGTCCTGGTGACGCTTGTCCTCGTCCACCCAGACGACCAGGTTGGCGGCGAAGTAGATGACCTTCTCCAGCTGCTTGGCCTTCAGCTCCTCACGGGGTTCGGTGCCCATGAGCAGGTAGGCCAGCCACGAACGGGTTCCCCTCAGGTACCAGATGTGTACCGCCGGTGCGGCCAGCTCGATGTGGCCCATGCGGTCGCGCCGGAACCGCACCGCTCGCAGATGATGCCCTTGAAGCGGACCCTCTTGTACTTGCCGCAGTAGCACTCCCAGTCCTTGGTGGGACCGAAGATCTTCTCGCAGAAGAGCCCGTCCTTCTCCGGCTTGAGGGTGCGGTAGTTGATGGTCTCCGGCTTCTTGACCTCGCCGTTGGACCACATGCGGATGCCGTCCGCCGTAGCGAGGCCGATGCGGATCTGGTCGAATTCGTTGACGTCGAGCACTGTTTCTTCCTGCGTCTAGTTCTTGCTGGCGTGCGGGTCAGTGGACGAGGCCGGCTGCGCGGCGCTCGTCATCTTCATCGGAACCCCGCTCCGGGCGGGACAGGTCAATGCCGAGCTCCTCGGCGGCGCGGTATACGTCCTCATCGAAGTCGCGCATCTCGATCTCGCGACCGTTCTCGGCCAGGACCTCCACGTTCAGGCAGAGGGACTGCATCTCCTTGATGAGGACCTTGAAGCTCTCCGGAATGCCCGGCTTGGGGATGTTGTGGCCGTTCACGATGGCCTCGTATAGCTTCACCCGTCCGAGGACGTCGTCCGACTTGATGGTCAGGAGTTCCTGGAGGCAGTAGGCGGCTCCGTAGGCCTCCAGTGCCCAGACCTCCATCTCGCCGAACCTCTGACCGCCGAACTGCGCCTTTCCACCCAGCGGCTGCTGGGTGATCATCGAGTACGGGCCGGTGGAGCGTGCGTGGACCTTGTCGTCGATCAGGTGGGCCAGCTTCAGGATGTAGACGTACCCGACCATGATCGGGCTGTCGTAGATCTCGCCGGTCCGACCGTTGTAGAGGTTGGTCTTGCCGTCCAACTGGACCAGCCGCTCGCCGTCGACCGTCTCCGGACGGATGTTGCCGAGGATCTTCTGGATCGTGGGGTGCCGGCCTGCCCGGTCCTCCTCGTCCCAGTGGGCGCCGTCGAAGACGGGCGTGGCCACGTGGATCGACGGAAGGGTCGACGGGCGGGTCTTCTTCTCGATGCCGCGGACCGGTTCATCGCCGACTGACTCGTCGCCGATCTCCCAGCCCCAGCGGGCGCAGTATCCGAGATGGGCCTCCAGGACCTGTCCCACGTTCATCCGCGAGGGAACGCCCAGCGGGTTCAGGAGGATGTCCACCGGGGTGCCGTCAGCCATGTAGGGCATGTCCTCGATCGGGAGGATCTTGGAGATGACGCCCTTGTTGCCGTGACGGCCGGCCAACTTGTCGCCCACGCTGATCTTGCGCTTCTGGGCCACGTAGACGCGGACCAGCTGGTTGACGCCGGGCGGCAGCTCGTCGCCGTCGTCGCGGTTGAACACCTCGACGTCGATGACCTTGCCGGTCTCACCGTGCGGAACCTTCAGGGAGGTGTCACGCACCTCACGGGCCTTCTCACCGAAGATCGCCCTCAGCAGGCGTTCCTCCGGAGTCAACTCGGTCTCGCCCTTGGGTGTGACCTTGCCGACGAGGACGTCGCCGGGCGAGACCTCTGCGCCCACGCGGATGATTCCCAGGTCATCCAGGTCGGCCAGGATCTCGTCAGGGAGGTTCGGGATGTCCCGGGTGATCTCCTCGGGTCCGAGCTTCGTGTCACGGGCGTCGATGTCGTGCTCGTGTATGTGGATCGACGTCAGCACGTCGTCCTTGACCAGGCGCTCCGAGAGGATGATGACATGAAGGCCACGAGGAGGTTCTTGCCGAGCGCCAGCTCGCCACCATCAGTCGACGAGCTGTCGGCCAGCAGCTGGCCCTCCTTCACCTTCTGACCGGGAACGACCCTGATCTTCTGGTTGATGCAGGTGTCCTGGTTGGACCGGACGTACTTGAGCAACGGGTGCTCGACCGTGCCGGCCTTCTTGTAGTCCATCGTCACCGAGGTGCCGTCGACGGCCACGACCGTGCCGTCCTCGCGGGCCAGCAGCATGTCGGCTGCGTCGTGGGCCGCGCTGGCCTCGATGCCCGTACCGATGTACGGGGCCTCGGCCTGGATCAGCGGGACCGCCTGACGCTGCATGTTGGCGCCCATGAGGGCCCGGTTGGCGTCGTCGTGCTCGAGGAACGGGATCAGCGCCGTGGCGACCGAGACGATCTGCTTGGGCGAGACGTCCATGAGCTGGACCTCTGCCGGCGGCACGTACGAGATCTCCGTGGTGGCACCGAAGAACACGTCCCTCTCCAACTGGAGTCGGAGGTCCTGCAGCGAGGCTGCCTGAGGTGAGCGACGCACGAGGATGCGTTCGTTGCGGAAGGTGGAGTCCGGGTTGAGGGGAGCGTTCGCCTGGGCGACCACGTACTCCTCCTCCTCGTCGGCTGCCAGGTAGACGATCTCGTCGGTGACCCGGCCATCGGTGACGATCCGGTACGGCGACTCGATGAAGCCGAACGGGTTGACCCGTCCATAGGTGGCCAGGCCTCCGATGAGGCCGATGTTGGGTCCCTCAGGGGTCTCGATCGGACACATACGGCCGTAGTGCGAGAAGTGGACGTCACGGACCTCGAAGCCGGCGCGCTCACGCGACAGGCCACCGGGGCCCAGCGCCGAGAGGCGACGACGGTGGGTGAGACCTGACAACGGGTTCACCTGGTCCATGAACTGCGAGAGCTGGCTGGTGCCGAAGAACTCCTTGATGGCAGCCACCACCGGGCGGATGTTGATCAGCGAGGTGGGCGTGATGGACTCCACGTCCTGGGTGGTCATCCGCTCCCGGACGACCCTCTCCATGCGCGACAGGCCGATTCGGAGCTGGTTCTGGATCAGTTCGCCCACCGACCGGATGCGGCGGTTGGCGAAGTGGTCCTGGTCGTCGAGGCGGTAGCCGGGCTCGCCCTTGGCGAGGTGCAGCAGGTAGGTGCAGGTGGCGAGGACCTCGGACCGGGTGAGTACCTGGGAGTCGGGGTCGGGGCGCTCCAGCTCGATGCCGAAGAGCTTCTCGATCTTCTCGATCTCCGGACCCAACTTGCGGTTCAGCTTGTAGCGACCGACCCGGGAGAGGTCGTAGCGGCGCGACTCGAAGAAGGCGTTGCGCAGGTATGCGCGGGCGGCTTCCACCGACGCCGGCTCACCGGGACGTACCCGCTTGTAGATCTCCAGGAGGGACTCCTCCTGGGTGGGAGCGATGTCCTTGTCCTTCTCCCACTGCCCCTCGAGGTAGTCGAAGTGACGGACGAAACGGTCCAGGAAGCCGGGCTCGTTCTCCTCGTCGTAGCCCAACGCCCGAAGGAGCGTGAACATCGAGAGGCGACGCTTGCGGGCCACCCGGGTACCGGCGGTGACGTCCTTGCCGGGCTTCTGCTCGACGTCGAACTCGATCCACTCACCACGGTAGGGATGGATGGTCCCGGTCACCAGCTGGTGCTTGGCCAGGTTGCGGAGGCGGTACCTGTCGCCGGGCTGGAAGATGACGCCGGGTGACCGGACGAGCTGGGATACGACGACACGCTCGGTGCCGTTGATCACGAAGGTGCCCTTCTCGGTCATCACCGGGAAGTCCCCCATGAAGACCGTCTGCTCCTTGATCTCGCCGGTGTTGGCGTTCATGAAGCGTGCCCGGACGAAGACCGGGGCGGAGAAGGTCATGTCCTTCTCCTTGCACTCCTCCACCGTGAACTTGGGCGGCGGGCACAGGTCCTCGTCGTCGGGATCGAACTCCAGGTCGAGCGTGAGCGTCTCGCTGAAGTCGGTTATGGGGCTGAGGTCCCGAAACGTGTCGGCAATGCCCTCATCGAGGAACCAACGGAATGACTTCCGCTGGATGTCGATGAGGTGCGGCAGGGGGAGTACTTCCTCCAGATTGCCGAACGAGTAGCGGTCCCGGACGATGGGGCGTGAAGACACCTAGAACTCCTGGCCAAGAGTCACGGACGAGGGCGAACCGTTGCTACATGAACGACAGGCATAACCACGGCAACGCAGGATCCTAACGGACACGCGTAGGCCAGAGCAACCTCAAAGGGCAGCGCGAACGAACCCCGAAGGGTTGGTCCGACCAGAACGGTAGGGGTCCACCGCGTCGCGGTCAAGGACCGTCATGGAACCGGCACGGTCCCGTTTCCCGCCACCTGGACCCAGGCAGGGCCCCTCCCGGTCGCAGGATCGGGAGGAAAACGCTGAGACCCCCGGGGCGAACCCCGGGGGTCTCAGGCATCCGGCGGTCTGGCCGCCGAGACGACTACTTGACTTCGACGCTGGCGCCTGCGGCCTCGAGGGACTCCTTGGCCCTGTCGGCATCCTCCTTGGAGGCGCCCTACCAGGTCCTTGGCGTCCTTCAGGCCGAGGTTGGTGAGCGAACGCACCTCCTTGATGACCTGGATCTTCTTGTCGCCGACCTCGGTCAGGACGACGTCGAAGGCGGTCTGCTCCTCCTCCTCGCCACCGGCATCACCGGCGGGAGCGGCGGCTGCGACGGCCACCGGGGCCGCTGCGGTAACGCCGAACTTCTCCTCGAAGTCCTTCAGGAGCTCGCTCAGCTCGAGCACGCTCATCCCGGCGATCGCGTCCAGGATCTCCTCTTTGGTCGCCATGGTCACTCCTCTTCCTCGTTGTCGTTTTCGGTGTCGGTGGCTTCGTCAACGGCGGGCGCCTCTTCAGCGACCTCCGCATCGGCTTCGTCAACGGCGGGCGCCTCTTCAGCGACCTCCGCATCGGCTTCGTCAGCAGCGGGCGCCTCGACGGATGCCGGAGCGCCGGGCGCACCGCCCTCGTCGATCAGGGCCTGCAGCCCATACGCCAGGTTCTGGGGAAGGGCGTTCAGGAGTGCGGCGAACTGCTGCATCGGAGCAGCCAGCGCCCCGGCCAACATGGCCAGCAACTCGTCGCGGGGGGCGATCTCGGCCAGGGCCAGGATCTCCTCCACCGTGAGGCGCTTCTCGTCCAGCAGGCCACCCTTGATGACCAACGCCTCGTTTGCCTTCGCGAAGTCCTTCAGGGCCTTGGCGATGGACACTGGATCACCGGCCGAACCATCCGGCCGTTCACCTATGAAGGCGATCGCGGTGGGGCCGGTCAACAGGTCCTCCAGCTCGAGGCCCAGCTCGTCGACGGCCAGGCGGACGAGGGTGTTCTTGTACACCTTGTACTCACCGCCGGCCTCGCGAAGTGCCTTGCGAAGTTCGGCCATGGCCGGAACGTCAAGACCTCGATACTCGGTCAGGATCGCAGTATCGCTGGCCGACAACTTCTCTCGAACCTCGTCGACTACCGCGACCTTGTCAGCTCGGGGCTCCCCCACGCTCACACCTCCTCATTCGTCTTCTCGGTAGGCGGTGGATGCCGCCGCTGGTCTCTATGGCTGTCGCCGGCCGAAGCCGGCCACACGCACCGGAGACCAGGGCCGGGAGGACCCGGCTCCGATCAGGAGGACTCCCCTGCTCGGGCGGTACCTGCGCCGTGATCCGTGGATCTGACGGCACCGGAACTCGTTCTGCGCACGGGGCGCAACCCGGAGGTCTTCGGTGAGCGTGTCGATTGTGTTGGTCAGGATATCGGCGGCGCCCATCGGCACCACCCGCGCCCCCGACCGGGGCGCACGACCTTCTACTACTCGTCGACCCGCCCAGGATCGATCCTGATGCCGGGACCCATCGTGGAGGAGACCGACACCTTCCTGAAGTAGCGGCCCTTGGCCGACGACGGCTTGAGGCGATTCAACTCCTCCACAGCGGCAGCCAGGTTCGCCGCCAGGTCGGAGGCCTCGAAGCCCGCCTTCCCGATGGGCAGGTGGACATTGCCGTACCGGTCGGTGCGGAACTCCACCTTGCCGCCCTTGAACTCGGTGACGGCCTTGGCGACGTCATCGGTCACGGTGCCGGACTTCGGGTTGGGCATCAGGCCCCGCGGGCCGAGGGAACGGCCCAACTTGCCAACGGTCGGCATCATGTCCGGCGTGGCGATGGCCACGTCGAAGTCCAGCATGCCGCCCTCCACCTCGGCGGCCAGTTCCTCGGCCCCGACATGGTCGGCGCCGGCCTCACGGGCGGCCGCAGCGGCCTCGCCCTGGGCGAACACGGCGACACGCACGTCCCGACCGGTTCCGGCCGGTAGGGCGACGGTGCCACGGATCATCTCCTCGGCCTTACGCGGATCCACGCTCAGCCTGACGACCAGGTCGATGCCCTCGTTGAACTTCCCACCAGCCAGCGACGCCGCCAACTCCAGTGCCTCGGAACCCGAATACGCCTGGTTCCGGTCGTACCGCGTGATCGCATCCTTGTAGTGCTTGCCCGTACTACCCATTTCGCCTACTCCCGGCTCCCTCGGCTCGGTCGTTTCCTCCAGCGGGGCGAGGTACTCCCCTGTCCCGGAACCACCCTCGGGTGGCGACCTTCGATTCGATCTGTGGTTGCGTGCAGTCCGGCCCTCAGGCGACCGCTATGCCCATGCTCCGTGCGGTTCCCGCCACCTGCATCCTGGCGCCCTCGATGTCGATGGCGTTCAGGTCCGGCATCTTGGCCTCGGCGATCTCGGTCACCTGGTCCCAGGTGATCGACCCGGCCTCTTCACGACCGGGGTTGTCCGACGCCTTGTCCAGGCCTGCCGCCTGACGGATCAGGAACGAGGTGGGAGGGGTCCTGGTCACGAACGTGAAGGACCGGTCCTCGTATATGGAGATCTCGACCGGGACGATCTGGCCGCGCTTGTCCTCGGTCCTGGCGTTGTACTCCTTGCAGAAGTCCATGATCGCCACACCGTGCGGGCCCAGGGCGGTTCCGACCGGCGGGGCCGGCGAAGCCTGGCCCGCAGGGATCTGGATCTTCACGACCGTGAGGACCTTCTTCTTAGCCATCGTTCTCTACTCGTGTCTCGTGGTCGGTGCCATCAGGCCCGGAACGTCTGTTCCTGGACATCGATCGGCGGGGATCTATCGGGGGAAGGTACAAGTCTGGTGCGACACACCGCGATCGGCAACCCGTGCCGTCGGTGGTGCCGGTCACCCCTACAGCTGGGCCACCTGCGCGAACTCCAGCTCGACCGGGGTCTCCCGGCCGAAGATGTTCACAAGGACCTTGACCTTCAGCTGGTCCTCGTTTATCTCGACGATGGCACCGGAGAAGTCAGCGAACGGACCCTCCTTCACCCGGACCGTCTCGCCGACGTCGTAGCCGAACCTGGCCTTTGACCGCTTCGGAACAACGTCATGGCTCTCGTCGGCAACGGGGAGGAAGGTCTCGACCTCGCGCCGACCCAACCGGGACGGCTTGCCGCCGGCACCGACGAAGTTGACGATGCCGGGCGTGTCGCGAATGGCTCCCCATGCCTCGTCGTCCAGGTAGCAGCGCACCAGCAGGTAGCCGGGGAAGACCTTCTTCGAGACCGTGACCTTCTTGCCGTTCCGGAACTCGTCGACGTCCTCCATCGGGATCTCGACCTCGAGGATCCGGTCCTCGAGGTGCATCGAGGCGGCGCGGGCCTGGAGGTTCTGGCGGACCTTCTTCTCGTAACCGGACTGGGTATGGACCACGTACCAGTTTCCCGGGCGGTCGAACGCGCTCTCGCGCTTCGGGGCCGGCTCGTCGACGTCGAAGAGGTCGTCCTCGTCCAGCACCTCGACATCAACGGTGGGTGGATCCGGCTCGGAGGGCTCGTCAGCGGCATCGCCGCTCGGCAGCATCTCAGCCGCCGCCTCGGACGTCAGGCCGCCCTCGGGCAGTTCCTCCACGATCGGCTCGGCCTGGACCACCGTGCCGGTGGGCAGGAGGTCAGCGGCGTCATCGGCCGCATCGGTGGTGACCTCGGATTCTTCGGTGGTGCTCATCAGACGTCGAACAACTCCAGGACGGATTCGGAAAAGATCCAGTCGAGACTGGCCACCACGAGCGTGATGACGATGATTGTGATGATCACGACCGTCGTGTAGTTGCCGGTCTCGGAACGCGAAGGCCATGCCACCTTGCGTAGTTCGGCCCGGACCTCCCGACCGAACTGGACGAACCCGGTCCGCTCCTCGGCAGGACGCTGCTGCTGCTGGCGACGCTGGCCTCTCCCTGGCGCTGCAGCATGCGCTTCTGCTCGCGGTTCATGGACATGGTCAGGCCTCGGATCGCGTACTCGGACGGTGGGTCAGGCTATTAGCGGATGGGACGACACGCGCCCCACGGAACGAATGACACCATTACCGGTCTTGCAGGGCAGGAGGGACTCGAACCCTCAACCGCCGGTTTTGGAGACCGGTGCTCTAGCCAATTGAGCCACTGCCCTGGGTCCCGACCTACGTCCCGAAGTCGGAATCGGTGGGCGGTAGGGCCGCAGACTAGCAGCGGCGCCAAGGCATCCCTTGGTGTAATAGGCCGGCGGCACGGCCCTCCGGCCGGTCGTAGGACGAGCAGCAGGGGACGCTCAGCGCGTCTCCTTGTGGTCCACGTGGCTCCTGCACCAACGGCAGAACTTCTTGAGTTCGATGCGCTCGCGGGTGTTCACCTTGGACTTGGTGGTGATGTAGTTCCTGCGCCTGCAGCCCTGGCACTCCA
>LWDU01000340.1_pt1 | contig 29993 bp, 10 predicted proteins | sample 727161 | NCBI WGS metagenome assembly LWDU01 (sample SAMN04566230, study PRJNA314399) | hydrothermal vent metagenome | isolation source: deep sea hydrothermal plume seawater | place: Mexico: Gulf of California, Guaymas Basin | collected 2004-07-11
TTCAAGAAGATATGCTCTTTTTAGTGAATTATCCCACCAGCCAGGTCGTGCTTATTTAACCTTAGGCCTGAAAGCAGTAAAGTCTTTTCTTGGTATTTCTGATACAACAATGCCTCGATTCGATCCAGATAATCATATCTGGAATTATGGAGGATTAAAAATTAATGCTCATGGAAATAGTAATACGTTCCTTGTTAATTATTATGGACCGGCATCTGGTTATAAACTTCCCTTGGAAGAAGACTATCCAGCGATGGGCACATTTCCTCGATATTCTTTAGCATACATAATTGATACAGAAGATATCAGCTTAAGTGACCCTATGGAAGATATTGATTGGATGAGTCAATTTATACCAGGTGAAATTCCTGAATGGATTCAAGAAATTGAAGACCCTATGGATCGTCAAGAAATGATTGATATGATGGGATTAGGTGGAGACTTTGATGTAACAAAGACTCCATTTTATAATAAAATAGTTGTTATAGGCGTTAATATAGAGGTCATTCATGACTTTAAGAAAACTCCCTATTACAATTATTTCGGTATTCAACAGCTTACTCCTGGGATGGAGACCCATGCAAATGCAATCCAAACAATTATACATGCAAATTATTTTAACGTTTTTGGTAGCCGCTTAACGAATCTTTTTTATGATTTTCAATGGTCTCATTTTCTCCTCATTTTATTCTTAAGCTTAATAGCTTTCTTTATTTTAGATATGGTGAATCCTATTATTGCAGGTATTTTAATCATTTTAGAAATCATTATTTTTTATGGTGTTGTATGCGGGTTATTTGTTGATGACTTAAGTTGGTTTTTGAAAGATATTATGGCATCTGTATTACCAAAAGATTTTGTAAAGGAAAACTATTCTTGGTTTACTATCGATTTGCCAGTAATGCAATCGAGTCTTGTTGTGCCTATGGTTGCCCCAATCATGGGAGTCCTAGTAACATATCTTGCAAATATATTATATAGTTTCCTAGTTGAACAAAAAGATAAGAAATTTTTAAAGAGTACTTTTGGTCAGTATATATCTCCTGATCTAATCGATAAAATGTTTGAGAATAAACAGGAACCAAAGCTAGGGGGTGAAACGGGCGTCCACACTGCTTTCTTTTCTGATATACAAAGTTTTTCATCTTTTACAGAGGTTTTAGCGCCTGAAAAGATGGTCAATTTGATGAATGAATATCTTACAGATATGACAGATGTGTTATTGTTGAGAAATGGAACTTTGGATAAATATATTGGAGATGCAATTGTTGCTTTTTATGGAGCTCCAGTTCCTGTTAAAAATCATGAATATCAAGCATGTATGACTGCTCTTGAAATGAGAGATAAGTTAGAATCGTTACGAAATAAATGGCGCGATGAAGAAGGGTGGCCTGAAATTGTACATAATATGCAGCACCGAATAGGATTGAGCTCGGGAGAAATGGTTACTGGAAATATGGGTTCAAAGATGCGCATGAATTATACCATGATGGGTGATACAGTAAATATTGCTGCAAGGCTAGAGGCTTCTGCAAAACAATATGGTATTTATATACAGGTAAATGAAAGCACGTACGAATCAGTGAAAGATAAATTTGAATGGAGATTCCTAGATTACGTTCGTGTAAAAGGAAAACAATTACCTGTGAAAGTATATGAATTAATTGCGGAAAAAGGAAAAATGTGCGATATAGATAAGACAGTTGTTGAGGCATTTATGCATGCCCAGGAATTGTATTTTAATCAAGATTGGGATAAAGCAATTAAAGCATTTACTAATTCAAATGAACTAGAGGACATGTTTCCTGGAAGATCTGATAATCCTTCCAATGTTTATTTACAACGTTGCCATCAATTAAAAGAAAATTCACCTGGGAAAGATTGGGATGGAGTATGGGTATTAACGAAAAAATAATTTTTGTTCAATTATTTGTTCATATTCTTATTTATATATTCTGTGATGATCGTCACAATGATAAAGGTTTATCGTCGGTAAATTAGCTAGTTAAATTCGGATTAATTATGCCTTCGAATAGAAGCTTTAAAACTATTAATTTTTTGGTATCAGTTTTATTACTGATGGTATACTCGTGCGGACAATTGGAAGTTGCTTCAATTGAAGTTGTCAATTTATTTGATCCATCTGATGATGAATATTCCCTACCGGATACAGAAATTATTGAGGGTCCTATTTCTGGAATGATACTGGATTCATCTTCTACAGTAATAACCTGGCGACACAGTGATCCCAATTACTATTACGACCCTACTCATGAAGTTGACTATGCAGAGAGAATTTATTATCGATATCGTCTTAATACTCTAACATGGGCACCATGGTATAATGGAAATGTTCTTATGGAAAGGCAGCTTGGGTTTTGGAATTTTGATACATTGAGTGGATTGCATGTATTGCAGTTGGATTATTTGGAAGATAGCAATTATCAAATCGAAATAATGTCAAAGTATCCTACGAATATTCAGGAAGAAAGTTGGCCAGATATTTCATTTTCTGTGCATGTGTATGAAGGCACAGAGTTATTGATTTCACCAGGACAAGTTTTTGCCGATTCTGGCGGTGTTTTTTATGTAAATGCAAAATTAATTGATGTAACGGATTTTATGGGGATACATTTGGAAGTCTCTTATGATAACAGCTTTATGCAGTTACAAAATTATTATTTAGAAAGCGATTCTACTGATTTTCTTCTCCAAAGCTCCGGACATTTAATTAATTTTGTAGATAGTGATCCAGAAAATGGTCATTTTCGATTAGATCTGGGCGTTGCTGGGGGATCAGTGACGGGTGTATCAGGAACAGGTAATGTTGTTCGGTTAGTTTTTGAACATATTGGAGAAATTGGGCAACGTCCAATTATCATCACATCAGAAAGCACTGTTCGAGACGTATATAATAACTCAGTAGTCGAGCATATTTTTCCTGGAGTGGTTTCCATATGGTAAGAAACCGTTCACATAATATTATTCCTGGCTTTTTACTTGTAGCTCTTTTTACATCAAACCTTTTTGCAATTCCAGCTTTTACTGAAAGTATTGTTTCATCTTCAGCGGATGGTGTATGGGGTCATCATGTTGAAGATGTGGATGGAGATGGTGACCTGGATATTATACGTGCCTCATTATATGATAATACTGTTGCCTGGTATGAAAATACTGGAAATAGTTATACAGGTCATGTAATTACTTCTTCAGCAAATGGAGCGATGGCTGTCTATGCTCAAGATATTGATTCCGATGGTGATATGGATATATTAAGCGCCAATTATTATGAGTCCAAAATTGCCTGGTACGAAAATAATGGATCTGAATCGTTTACTGCTCATACGATTTCTACTTCTATGTCCTATGCCTATGATGTATATGCTGCAGATATTGATCGGGATGGAGATATGGATGTTGTTGGATCTTCCTATAGCAGTGATCAGGTCGTTTGGTTTGAAAATAATGGGTCTGAAAGTTTTACTAGTCATACTGTTACAACAGTTGCGGATGGAGCAGCTTCTGTATATGTAGAAGATGTAGATAGTGATGGCGATATGGATATTTTATCTGCTTCTATTAATGATGATGAAATTGCTTGGTATGAAAACAACGGTTCTCAGAGTTTTACTATGCGCACCATATCGACCGACGCCAATGGAGCGAATACAGTTTTTGCAATTGATGTAGATAGTGATGGTGATATGGACGTGCTTTCCTCTTCATCCTATGATGATAAGATCGCCTGGTATGAAAATAATGGATCCCAAAGTTTTACTGCTCGTACCATATCCACAACAGCTGATGGTGCTTTTGATATTTATGCGTTGGATTTTGATCAGGATGGAGATGTAGACGTTTTATCGTCATCCACGTATGATCACGAAATCACATTGTATGAAAATAATGGAAGCCAAACTTTTACGGCATTTGTAATTGGAACTGGCGTTTCAGGTACTCGCTCAGTGTATGCTGGCGATATGGATAATGATGGAGATAATGATATTATTGCTACTGCATTGAATGATGATGAAGTAATTGTTTTTACAAATGAAACTTCTGGACTAGCGACATCATCATTTGTTGCTAGTACTGTTTCTACATCTACTGATGGTGCCTCAGGAGTTTATATTGCAGATATAGATAATGATGGTGATATGGATATTGTATCTGCATCAGGAGTAGATGATGCTATTGCCTGGTATGAGAATAATGGTGCAGCGAATCCTTCCTGGACAGCTGCGGATATAGCAACTAGCGCAGATGGTGCCCAGTCTGTTTTTGCAGCAGATATGGATGGAGACGGCGATATGGATATTGTTTCTGCTTCGAAAAATGATGATGCTATTGCCTGGTATGAGAATAATGGTGCAGCGAATCCTTCCTGGACAGCTGCAGATATTGTTACTAATGCCGATATGGATATTGTTTCTGCTTCCGCAGATGATGATGCTATTGCCTGGTATGAAAACGATGGTGCAGCGAATCCTTCCTGGACAGCAGCAGATATTGCTACCAGCGCGGATGGTGCTAGATCAGTAGTGGTTGCAGATATGGATGGGGACGGCGATATGGATATTGTTTCTGCTTCCGCAGATGATGATGCTATTGCCTGGTATGAGAATAATGGTGCAGCGAATCCTTCCTGGACAGCTGCAGATATTGTTACTAATGCTGATGAAGCAAGAAGTGTTTTTGCAGCAGATATGGATGGGGACGGCGATATGGATATTATATCTGCATCCTATAATGATGATAAAATTGCCTGGTATCAAAATAGCGCCGGAAGAAATGCCCCACAAATAACATCCGTAACATCTACGCAAGATAATGGTTCCTACGGTGTGGGCACGGAAATCCCCATTTTTGTTAATTACAGTGATCAGGTTTTGGTTACAGGTACCCCGCAATTAACTCTAGAAACAGGAGCCACGGATGCCGTACTGAGCTATAGTAGTGGCAACGGAACAGGACAATTACTGTTTACGTATAACGTTGCAGCTGGTCATGCCTCTGCAGATTTGGATTATCAGAGTTCTAGTGCTCTTTCCTTAAATGGTGGCACCATTAAAGATGCCCGAGGAAATAATAATAATGCATCATTAACCCTTCCTGCTCCAGGCGCAGCAAATTCATTAGGTGCAAATAAAGATTTAGTTATTGATACCAATGCACCAACAGTTACCAACGTTACTTCCACCACAGCAGATGGCGCCTATGGAACAGGAGACACGATCAATGTTTCCGTTACTTTTGATGATACAGTGAATGTGACTACCGGTACAATCGGTTGTGGTGATTTTTTAATAAGTAGTTTGCCTTTTACTGCACAATATTCCAATGCTGGTCAACCGAACAATTGGGATGTAAGTGGAAGCGATGGTTCTGATATTGCGTATACGTTGAATTTATCCCAGGCAACAACGATAAGCGTTACTACTTGTGCAGCTTATAGTAATTATGATACCAAACTTCAGATATTTACTGCCAATGATCAATGTACACCGGTAGCAACAAATTATTACAATGATGATTATAGCTGTACGTATAGCGGGTTAAGATCCTCCTTGCCTAGTTGTCAATTGGAAGCAGGTCAATACTATGTTGTTGTGGATGGTTATGGAGGTGGAACAGGTAATTATCAAGTAGATATTTCAGTTGTTAGTGGAAGAAATAGTTCTGAAGAAAATACTGTTGATATGAATTTACCAGGAATGGATGATTACCCTCGTTTTGCTAATACCATTGGATATAATAGTGATTATGAAATAACAAAGCTTCGAGCCGATGGATATATGTCTTGGGAGGTAGATGAGTTTTTAAATAATAATGATCTGGATCCTATTTCCACATTACGAACTGGCGGAACTGGAATTCCAAAAATTACTTTAGAAACTGGAGCAGGAGATAGCGCTGCCTATTATGTAAGTGGTCATAGAACAAATATCATATCATTTCAATATGTTGTTACGGCTGGTGATTCCAGTAGCGATTTGGATTATCTAAGTGTTGATGCATTGGATGCGAATAGTGGTACCATACGAGATGCATCTGGAAACGATGCTACACTTACACTTCCAACTCCAGGAGCTACAGGTTCATTGTCAGCTAATAAAGCGTTGGTTGTTGATGGTTTTGGTCCTCTTGTCTCTTCTGTCTCATCTACAGCAGCAGATAGTGTGTATGATGTGGGCAGTGTGATCCCTATTGCGATTACATTTAATGAAAATGTAGTTGTTACAGGGATACCACAGCTAATAATGGAGACGGGAGCTTCTGATGCTATTGCGAATTATGCGTCAGGTTCAGGATCGAATACCATCACGTTTAATTATACTACGTCTGCAGGTGAAAACAGTGCTGATCTGGATTATCAGGATTCCACTGCATTACTTTTAAATGGTGGTTCAATAGCAGATGCATATGGAAATAGTGCAAATTTAATTTTACCTGTTCCAGGAGCCGCTGGATCTTTGGGTGCGAACAAAGCAATTATTATTGATGGAGGAGCTCCAGTAGTAAATAGTATTACATCTACGTCATCAGATGGAACCTATAATTTGGGTGACGCTATACCAATTACAGTTTCGTTTAGCGAAGCATTGACAGTAACCGGAACTCCCCAATTAGAAATAAACACAGGTGGAACTAGTTTAAGTTTTGATGGAAATGGTGATTATGTCCGTATGACAGGTTTTAATCCGTCCACAACAGATTTTACTCTGTCGCTTTGGGTTAAATCCAATGCTTATTCCGATTCCAAAAAAAATATATTTCAACAAATGGATGCTAGTGGTAATGGCCGCAGTATTATATATGTAAAAAATGGATCGAATCAATTTGGAACCTGGTTAGGTGGAGGAGAGCGTTTATCTGGTGTCGTATCGGAAATTAATCATTGGTATAATGTAGTCCTCGTACATAATAACTCTTCAAATACCGTTACTTGGTTTGTGAATGGTATACAGGCAAATACAAATAATGCAAACGTAGAAACAACCGTTGGTGATTTTTTACTTGGGATTCACAAAAGTTTTAGCTCCTCTCGATATTTCAATGGGTTGATGGATGAAGTTGCCATATGGGACAGTCAACTTGATAGTACGGAAATAGCCGCGTTGTATAATAGCGGTGTTTCTATATCTGCAGCAACGAACTCTGGAGATTATACATCCGCCTCTGATCTAATACGTTATTATACTATGGATGAAGGTTTGGGAAACGTCGTAGTTGATCATTCATCTAGTGGAGTAAATGGTACATTATACAATGGGACATGGGGCCCTAGTCCATTGCGGGGAAATGTAGTGGATTACACCAGTGGTAGTGGTACAAGTAGTTTGACATTTGATTATACTGTTTCCAATGGTCATTATTCAGCTGATTTAGATTATACCCGTTCTCAAGCATTATTATTAAATGGTGGTGCGATTAAAGAAGCAAGTGGGAATGATGCTGTACTAACCATGCCTTTACCTGGAACTGAAGGATCACTGGGATATGCGAAAGCTTTTATTGTTGATGGTGTAGTGCCAGTAGTTACATCGGTAACATCTACAACAAATGATGGAGCCTATAGCGTAGATGAAAACATTTTTATTACCATATCTCTTGATGATATTATTACAGTTACAGGCACACCACAACTAACACTGGAAACAGGATCAAGCGATGCAACAGCAGATTATTCCAGTGGAACAGGGACAGATTTATTAATCTTTACTTATACTGTTGCGACTGAAGACACAAGCAGCGATCTTGGATATGCTGGTGTAAATGCCCTTTCATTAAATAGTGGTACAATCAGAGATGCATCAGGTAATAATGTCAACTTAGCATTGCCTAATCCAGGCGATTCTTTATCGTTAAGTGGCTCCAAATCTTTGGTTGTTGATGGAGTATTGCCTTCTGTTATTAATGTGACTTCCAGTATGAACAATGGTTTTTATAATGTTGGGGACACACTGGATATATCAGTTCAATTTAATGAAAATATGACAGTCGAAACCGCAAGTCTTGGTTGCGGTGATTTTCTAATAACCAGTTTTCCTTATACGCATTCATACTATAATACTGGACAAGAAAACAATTGGGATGTGAGTGGTAGCGATAATGCAGATGTAGCGTATACATTACATTTATCAGAGGCAACAACAATTTCTGTTACCACTTGTAACAGCGGAACAAACTATGATAGCAAATTACAGATATTTACTGCCAATGGTCAGTGTGTAGGTACGTCTGCTGGATACTATAATGATGATTATAGCTGCTCATATAACGGACTATATGCTACACTTCCCAATTGCCAGCTTTCTGCTGGCACATACTATATTATCGTGGATGGATATTCCACTAGTAACGGAAATTATACGGTCTCTGTTGAAGATATTTCCAGTCGTGTAACAGCTGATTCAGATGGAAATGATTACGATTCTCAGTATGAAATAAATAAACTCTTAGGAGATGGTTATCAGGAGTGGGAAATCCGTGATATGGTTGCTGAGCAGAATGTTGATGAGCCAGTTTATTCTTTTTCACGAACTGGGACTGGTATTCCTCAATTAACCTTAGAAACAGGATCAATTGATGGAATCGCAACTTATAATTCTGGTGATGGGAGCACATCTCTTTCATTTAGATATGTTGTTGAAATGGGACAGAATAGTAATGATCTAGATTATGTTAGCACAACTGCGTTGGAATTAAATGGTGGAATAATTACTGATGCTGCCGGGAATACAGCAACTCTTACATTACCAACCCCTGGTGGGATTGGATCTTTAGGGGCTAATAAAGATATTGTAATTGATGGTGGTGTGCCACAGGTGACCAGTGTGACTTCATCGGTTGCTGATGGAAATTATATAACGGGTGATCTTATTCCAATAGATCTTGTATTTACGGAAAATGTAACTGTTACGGATACACCGCAGATACAATTATCTACTGGAGGGTACGCATTGGATCTAGATGGTAGTGATGATTACGCATTTATTCCTAATCATAGTTCCCTACAGTTTGGTACAGCTGATTTTAGTGTGTCTGTATGGTTTAAGGTGGATGCTATTGGAGCTGCAAGACAAATCTTTTGTAAGCGAGGTGGATCAGGAAACTATGAAATACAGGTAAGCTCTGCAGGAAGACTATCTGCTTGGGCTCCATCAGGCTTTTCAGGAAGCACTGTCCTTAGTGCCAATACTTGGTACAACGTATCTCTTGCGCGAGTAAGTGGAACTACCTACTTGTATTTAAATGGTATTCTTGAAGCATCAAGGAGCAATAGTGGATATCAAAATTCTAGCAATGGAATAAGTATAGGAAGAGATTCTTATGGAGGTGAAAGGTTTAATGGTGATATTGATGAATTTGCTGTTTGGAATAGTGGGTTAAGCGCTGAAGAAGCTTTGACGTTATATAATGGTAACGCTTCACTGGATCTAACGTCAAATTCTAGTAATTATATTTCTTCCGCTAATCTTGTAATGTATTTACAGTTAAATGAAGGAACCGGTAATAGTTCTGTTGATGCAACAGGCAATGGCCACGACGCAACATTAAATAATGGTGCAACTTGGGCAGTCAGTCAATTAGGTGGAACGGTTGTAGATTATTCTCTTGGGTCTGGCACAGATACACTTACGTTTAATTATACGATTTTAGATGGGAATTTTAGCGCAGATCTTGATTATACAAGTACAAATGCATTGGTTTTAAATGGTGGTGTAATTAGAGATAATGGTGGAAATAACGCTATTTTAACACTTCCTGAACCAGGTTCCACAGGATCATTATCTTCAAATAAAGATATTATTGTGGATGGATCAGTACCCACCGTCACAGTTGTTACATCTACAAATGTAGATGGTATATATATTGTTGGCGATTCACTAGTTATTGGAGTCACATTTAGTGATGTTATAAATGTAACTGGAGTTCCTCAGCTATCTCTTGAAGTAGGGAATGTGAATGGTGTAGCAGAGTATGTAAGTGGTGCTGGTACCACTTTATTGAATTTCCAATATGTGGTTGCAACTGGACATGTTTCTAGTGATTTGGATTATGATAGCACCACGTCACTTTTATTAAATAATGGTACAATCAATGATCAATCTGGTAACCGAGCAGTTCTTACCTTGCCGGATCCAGGATCATCAGGATCACTTGCTGCTGCTAAAGCGTTGCAGGTTGATGGTATTGTCCCAATAATTGATTCCGTATCTACATATGCGGTAAATGGTATATATAGCACTGGTGATACGATGGATATTTCTGTATCCTTTAGTGAAATTGTAAACGTTACTGGAGTTCCACAGCTATCTCTTGAAACTGGTGGTACGGATGTATTAGTGAATTACAGAAGTGGTAGCGGGTCATCTACACTGATGTTCAAGTTTACGGTTGGACTAGGAAATACAAGCAATGATTTAGATTACACTGACACCACTGCATTAATATTAAATGGCGGTTCCATACGAGATATATCTGGTAATAATGCTACATTAACCTTGATTCCTCCAGGATCTGCTGGTTCACTATCAGCAAACAAGTCATTAGTTATAGATGGCGCTGCGCCTGTTATTAGCTCTGTAAATAGTTCAACTTTAGACTCTGCTTACATTGTTGGAGATACCTTAGCAATAAATGTTATCTTTTCAGAGGTGGTAATAGTAACTGGAGCTCCAGCTCTTACATTGGAAACCGGTCAAAATGATGCTGTAATATATTATAATTCTGGTAGTGGTACATCCACTTTGGGATTTGAATATATTGTTGAATCTGGTCATTTTTCTCCTGATCTAAATTATACTGGCACTACTGCTTTTTCTCTAAATGGTGGGACAGTAAGAGATGCTGCGAGAAATGATGCTCAACTATCCCTTCCAGAAGCCGACTCTACCAATTCGCTGGCAGGAAATAAGGCTCTAGTAATTGACGGTGTTATTCCAATTATAAATTCTGTTAGTAGTAATGTTAATGATGGCCTATATAAGCTTGGTGATACATTAGGAATTACTATCACGTTTAATGAAGCGATATTCGCAGTAGGCACTCCGCAAATTTCTTTAGAGACAGGAAATCAGGATGCGATAGTAGATTATACAAGAGGTAGTGGCGCATCTATATTGACCTTTACATACACCGTATCTGCTGGTGAAGTTGCTAGTGATTTAGATTATGTTGGTTCTATTGCTCTTGGTTTAAATGAAGGAAGCATAAAAGATGCTGCAGGTAATAATGCAATCATGACCTTACCTGAGCCAGGTGGGAGTGGGTCACTAGGTGATAATAAAGCATTAGTTATAGATGGAATTGTTCCTACAGTATTTTCTGTTTCGTCGACTTCAGCTGATTCCGTTTACAAAATTGGTGATGTAATTCTAATGCTTATCACGTTTAGTGAAGCTGCTTTTGTAGATACTACATCTGGTAAGCCAAGAATATCTTTAGAGACTGGAACTCAAGATACTTATGCAGAATATAGCAGTGGAAGTGGCACCACAGTTCTCAGATTTTTATATACAGTAGCTAGTGGTAATGTTAGTAATGATTTGGATTATTTAAGCGATAGTGCTTTGGTATTTAATAATGGCACAATACTAGATGCTGCAGGAAGCTCTGCTGATCTTTCTCTTGCTGCTCCAGGCGCTGCAGGTTCATTGGCTGCAAATAAAAACTTGTTCATCGATGGATTGTTACCATCGATAACTTCTGTTAGTTCAAATGAAATTGATACAACTTATAGTATATCTGATACATTAGGAATTACGGTAACATTTAGTGAGGCCATTACAGTAAGTGGTACTCCACAATTAACTTTGGAGACAGGTACTTCGGATGCTTTGGCTAATTATTTATCTGGTACAGGTACTAATGTATTGACCTTTCAATTTATTGTTGTAAATGGTCATACATCAGCGGATCTTGATATTGCAAGTTCTTCCGCATTAAGTCTAAATAGCGGATCGATTATTGATGCTGTAGGCAATACGGCTACATTAACTTTACCTAATCCAGGGGCTGCTGGTTCTTTAGGGTATAATAAAGCAATTACATTGGATGCAAATCCCCCATCCATTTCATTGGTGTCATCGAATAATGGAAATGGCGGTTATAAAATGGGAGATACATTAGATATTTCTATTGTATTTAATGAAGAGGTTATAGTTACTGGTACGCCCCAATTAACATTGGAAACAGGCGCAACAGATGCCATTGTAAACTATTTATCTGGTAGTGGTTCCACCACACTTATTTTTAGATATATTATTTCCTCAGGGCATGTGAATACAGATCTTGCTTATGTGAGTACAAGCGCGCTGGGATTAAATAATGGATACATTAAGGATGCTGCTGGAAATTCTGCTGTATTAACCTTACCTACACCAGGAGCAAGTAATTCGCTTAGTTCAAATATGACTTTAAATGTAGAAGGTGTATTGCCAGCAATCCCATCTGGTTTATTTGCAACACCAGGTGGTGAACAAATTCAACTTGATTGGACTGCGAATAGTGATCAAGATCTAGCATCATACAAGATTTATGGTGGAACTTCCAGTAATCCAACAACATTGTTAGCTACTGTCTCAACGGGAACGGAAACATATACTCAAACGGGTTTAACGAATGGGTCTATATATTATTATCGATTAGCTGCAATGGATAATATTGGAAATATTAGTAATACATCAACTGATATTTCTTCACTTGCCCATGATTTAGATGTAGCTAGCTCCCTAAATTTTGATGGATCGGATGATTTTGGTACAGCGACCAATAGCGATGATTTTGATGTTACAAATGAGTTAACTGTCTCATCTTGGTTAAAAGCAGATGTTTTAAAAAATGCTACAATATTAAATCGAATGCCTTATTCAGGAAGCAATGGATACCGGTTAAGTGTACGTTCCAATGGTGAGATATGGGCATTGGTTGGATCGGGTGAAACCAATGCTAAAGCAAGTACGACAGCTAATTATTATAGTGCAGGGACAAATTATTTTGTTTCTGGTGTGTATAAAAATGGTCAGTATGTCAAACTATATATAAATGGAAATCTAATTGGGTCGGTTACAACAGATATTGAATTTAGCACTGATGTATCATTAGAAGTTGCACGCTGGGTTAATACAGCAGGTGATAATGAGTATTTTGATGGAAACATTGATGAGATTGGAGTCTGGAATAAGGCTCTAACACAGGAAGAGTTACTTCAATTATACAATGGTGGTGGTAGTACAGATTTACGATCCAATAGTGGAAACTATAGTTCCTCGTCAAATCTAAAAGGGTATTGGCGCTTCAGTGAGAGTACTGGGTTTACATTATATGATGTTAGCGGTAAAGGACAACATGCCTCATTTTCAGGAGCTGTATGGAATACAAGTGTGATTGATGTTGCTGGGCCTATTGTAACTTCCGTGAGCGCTTCAGCTGATGATGGAATTTATGGTATTGGTGATACATTAGTAATTAATGTTGGTTTTAATGAAGCTGTAACTGTTACAGGGACACCACAGCTTACTATTGAGACGGGTAATGCTGATGCCGTAATTAACTATATTTCAGGTACAGGTACAGGTGCACTAAATTTTCAATATATAATTTCTAATGGACATGTTAATTCTGATCTTGATTATGTTTCAAATAGTTCATTGGCATTAAATAGTGGATCAATAAAAGATGCTGCAAGTAATAATGCAATATTAACATTATCAACCCCTGGCGAATCTGGTTCATTGGCAAATACAAAAGCCATTGTTGTTGATGGAATCCCTGCATCTGTAGTTTCTGTTTCATCTACTTCTGATAACGGTGCATATAAAATTGGAGATGAGGTTGTAATAACAGTACAATTCAATGAAGTTGTTACTGTTACAGGTATTCCTCAATTAATATTAGAAACAGGTAGCAATGATGGTGTGGCTAGTTATTCTATAGGATCTGGTACAAATACACTATCCTTTATTTATACAGTTACAGTTAGTCATGCTAGTTCTGATTTAGAGTACAATAGTAATACTTCATTGGCATTGAATAATGGTGTCGTTCAAGACCTTGCTGGTAATAATGTCAATCTCACTTTACCAACAGTAAGTGAGACAGGGTCATTAGCTACAAATAAAGCTCTGATAATTGATGGGGTTTTTGCAACGGTGGACTCTGTTTCAGCAATTACCGCGAATGGATATTACAAAGCTGGTGATACATTGAGTATAACTGTACACTTTGATGAAAATGTAAATGTTACTGGCACACCACAGTTGGTATTGGAAACAGGATCCAATGATGCAACCATTTATTATACCAGTGGTACAGGAACATCTATCTTAACTTTCCAATATATTGCTGGGGAGGGACATCTAAATACTGATTTAGGATATGTGAATACATCGTCACTTTCACTTAACAATGGCTTAATACGTGATATTGCAGGGAATGATGCGACGTTAACTCTTGCTGATCCTGGAGTTTCTGGCTCTCTATCTGCAAATAAAGCATTGGTAGTTGATGCAATTAGTCCTTCGGTAGTTTCAGTTTCATCGTCGGAATTAAATGGAATGTATAATATTGGTGACACATTAGAGATAACTGTTAATTTTTCTGAAGTTGTTGTTGCAAATATAAGTAATGGATCACCACGAATTACTCTTGAAACAGGAGCTGTAAATGCAGTAGTAGATTATTCAAGAGGTAGCGGAACCAATGCATTAATTTTTGATTATATTGTTGTACGTGATCATACAAGCGAGGATTTAGATTATATAAATACTGCTGCTCTTTCCTTAAATAGCAGTACAATTAGTGATTTATCAGGCAATAGCGCAGTATTAATATTACCTGCTCCAAGTGCATCTGGATCATTAAGTGCAAATAAAAATTTAATTGTTGATGGTATTATACCAACAGTCATTAGTTCTATTTCTACAAATTTATTAGATGGAACATATAAGATTGGTGATACTCTTGGTATTGCTATGAATTTTTCCGAGAGTGTTACCATAACTGGAACACCTCAGTTAACCATGGAAACAGGTGTCTCAGATGGTATTGCTAACTATGCTAGTGGAAGTGCAGCGTCCACATTAATATTCAATTATATTGTCGCCCAAGGTCATTTTTCTAATGATTTAGATTATGTAAGCGCATCAGGACTGTCCCTAAATAATGGTACAATTCTTGATATTGCTGGTAATAATGCTAATCTAAATCTACCAGTTCCTGGAACAGCGTCTTCATTTAGTGCGAACAAGGCTATTGTTATTGATGGTATTGTTCCTAGTATAACAAGTGTTTCATCTCCTGATGAAAACGGGACATTAACTTTTGGTACTACGGTTGGGATTACAGTAACATTTGATGAAGTTGTGACAATAGCAGGAACGCCTCAGTTATCAATTGAAACTGGTATAAATGATGCTACTCTGGACTATTCTAGTGGGTCAGGGAGCCCTACAATAACATTTAATTATACCGTTGCTGCAGGTCATATAAGTACTGATTTAGGATATATTTCCTCTAGTTCATTAACGTTAAATGGTGGTTCAATTAATGATGCTGCTGGTAACAATGCTGGATTAACAATGGCCGATCCTGACTCAGAAGGGTCTCTAAGCGCAAACAAAACCTTTGTTATTGATGGTATTGTTCCAGTTATGACTTCCGTCACTTCTTCTTTAGCAGATGGAAATTATATGGTTGGAGATACTATACCTGTTGCGAGTCTATTCGACGATAATGTATATGTCATAGGAAATCCTCAAATATCATTAGTAACCTTTAGTGATAATACAAATACAATAGTTGATTATAGTTCTGGCTCTGGTTCATCATCGATTATATTTAACTATATAATTGGACTAGGTCATCAAAGTGATGATCTTGATTATTCAAATACGACTGCATTAACATTAAATGGCGGTTCTATACGAGATATATCTGGTAATAATGCTACATTAACCTTGATTCCTCCAGGATCTACTGGTTCACTATCAGCAAACAAGTCATTAGTCGTAGACGGTGGTGCGCCTGTTGTTGATTCTGTGACTAGTTCGACTTTAAACTCTACTTATATTGTTGGTGATACGATAATAATAAATGTTATCTTTTCAGAACCGGTTACAGTAACTGGAGCTCCAACTCTTATATTAGAAACTGGAGATAATGATGCTGTAAGTAGCTATACTAGAGGTTCTGGTACTAGTGCAATCAAATTTTCATATATTGTTTCAGAAGGGGACTTTACAGATGATCTTGGCTATATTAATCAAAATGCTTTAGAATTAAATCAAGGTTCAATAAATGATGCGGCTGGTAATAATATGGTTTTAGTACTTCCTGAACCTGATTCCACTGGCTCACTATCATTCAATAAAGCATTAATTATTGATGGTATTTTGCCATTTGTTAACTCTGTTACATCTTTGGATTCTAATGGAACTTATATTTTTGGCGATACGATTGATACTGCAATGAATTTTAGCGAACAAGTGAATGTTACAGAATCACCGCCTATCTAAGTGGAACTGGAAGTACAACATTAGTTTTTCGTTACATCGTTGAAAGTGGACATAGCTCTCTTGATTTAGGCTATGAAACTGATAGTTCTTTGGTTTTAAACGGAGGTTCAATTACTGACTCTGCTGGAAATAGATCATTGCTTAATCTACCTGAAATAGGATCAACATTTTCTATAAGTGGTAGTAGTGATATATATGTAGATGGAGATGTTCCTAGCGCCCCAACTAACTTAATTGCCACACCTGGATTAGGAAAAGTTGATTTAACATGGATAGAAAATACGGAAACTGATTTGGCCTATTATAAGGTTTATGCCGATACGGTAACTAATCCTAGCGCCTATATTGGAAATGGCTTTGTTGGGCAACAGAAATACAGCCATAGTGGTATATTAGATGGGTCCATAAGGTATTATCGTATTTCTGCTGTTGATCTAGCAGGGAATGAAAGTGAAAAAACTAGCACTGTGTTTGCGATGCCTCATGATCCTGTCAATGAGCAATGTCTCAGCTTTGATGGTGATAATGATTATATAGATACTCCACTTGCTAGCAATTTACTCCCTCTCTCTATTTCCGTTTTATTTAAGCCGGATGTTAATTCTGGGGAACAATCTATTGTAGATAGTGATATTGGTGGAAGTTATGGACAATCTGTTATTTTGGGGTATGTAGATGGGGATAACAGTGTTGATGTTCAATATCATAATGGATACTATAATTCACCCTTTACTTATAGTCCGAATAAATGGTACCACGCAGTAGCTGTTTTTGATACGGGCATAGTATCACTTTATATGAATGGTGAATTAGTAGGGAATCATACTTTTACTCAATCAAGTCCTGATGGAAGCAACTTTAGAATAGGACGACATAATAGTGGGGATCCACAGTGGTTTGATGGAAAAATTGATGAGGTGATTATTTGGAATGACACACTAAGCCTTAATGAAATTCAGGCGATAAATAGTAATCCATTAAATATTAATTTGAATGAGGACTCAGATCAGTATCAGTCTTCGACTTCATTATTAGGTTATTGGAAGTTTGGTGAAAGATTGGGAAGAACAGTTTATGATATAAGTGGTAATGGAAATCATGCAACAATTAGTGGAGCTACGTGGGACTCAGAAGCAGTTGATATGGTTCCACCGGGAATGCCCGAAGCGCTTGTTGCTGATGCGGGAAATAGACAAATAACATTATCTTGGAATAAGAATCAAGAAGAGGATCTTTATCAATATTTAATTTATGGTGGTACGGAACAGTTTCCATCCAACATTATCGCAAGAAATTCCAATCCAAATGATACTACAGTTGTTATTGATAGTCTTGAAAATGGCACAACCTACTATTATCGCATATCTGCATTAGATTATTCTGGTTTAGAAAGTCAAAAATCGTTGGATGTGTCTGCGATACCAACACCTCAGAAATATGAAATTAATCAAAATGGTGCTGGAGATTTTATTTCTATTCAAAGCGCAATTAATCAATCGTTTGATGATGATACATTAATTGTGTTCAGTGGTATTTATTATGAAAATATTGATTTGCTTGGCAAAGCACTAATTATTGCTTCTGAATATTTTATTTCTGGTGATACTTCTCATATTTCAAGTACTATAATAGATGGTCAATCAAATGGTTCTGTTATCACAATATCAAATGTAAATGGTTCGCAAATAAAGTTAGTAGGGTTAACGATTCGAAACGGAAATGCTCAATATGGTGGTGCTATTTATTCAACTAATTCTAGTCCTCTACTAGAGAGCTTAATTATTTTAAACAATAATTCTACTGCGAATGGCGGCGCCCTTTATCTGAATGGAGGTAATCCAAATCTCTCTAATATTACAATTACTAATAATTCAGCAACATCATATGGTGGCGCTATTTATATGCAAAACAACTCTAGTGCGATATTAAATAAGTTAACCATTGACGACAATTCTGCAGAAAATGGTGCAGGTATTGCTATGAGTTCATCTAATCCTACAATAACAAATTTAGTTCTATCAAATAATAATGCAGGTTCTACAGGTGGTGCTTTAGCTATGTATAGTAATTCGAATCCAGGGTTATATAATATGGTAATATATAATAACTATGCAGGAGAATATGGTGGTGCTATTTATTCAACTAATTCAAGTCCAACAATTGGAAATTCTACAATTGTTGATAATCAAGCAGAATTTCATGGAGGCGCCCTCAGTCTTTCAGGTGGATCAAATGTAGAAGCTATGAATTCAATTCTTTATAATAATATTCCAGATCAAATGTATATATCTGATATAAATGATTTTTTAAGTATTTCACACTCGAATATAGATGCAGGTATTTATGGAATTGGTTATTCTCATGAAACTAGTAGTGCAAGTGCATCACTGGTATCTTGGGATAGTTCAAATATCGATATGGAGCCTCTTTTTAATAATATCAACAATCATGATTATCGTTTATCAGATTATTCGATGGCAATTGGAGTAGGAGATATTTCCAGCAGTTTTAGTGTGGATTTGAATGGTGTTAATAGACCCGCTCCTCAGGGCACTGCACCTGATTTGGGTGCTTATGAAAATCTTAGATCAGTTCCAGATGTTTGGTTAACACTTGTCAACGATCAATTCTTTATGAATGAAGATTCTGATCTATTATTTAATCCTGTGTCAAATGATAGTATAGTTAATATTCACTTAGTCAATCTCGCCATACTTGATTCTGCCGATCATGGCAGTATCGAGATAATGAGTGATTCTACTATTATCTATCAACCTAATGATAATTATTTTGGTAAAGATACAATCGTATATGTATTTGATAATGCAGAACGCCGTGATTCTGCCTTAACGATTATAACCATTTATATGTTAGATGATGATCCTCCTGTTATAACATCATCTTCTACATCTTTTGCTGTTGAGGATCAAATATATAATTATTCATATGATGGATATGATCCTGATATTGGTACTAATCGTTGGAGGATTGTAAATGAACCGGAATGGCTTACTATGAGTAATGATTCCATTTATGGAACACCCTTAGAAGGGGATTTAGATACTAGTTTTCTATTAATTTATTCTGATTCCTATTTTTCAGATACACTTGATGTTGGGATTTTTGTTACGACAGTTAATGATCCTCCTGTAATAAAATCTCCTGATTCTATTATTGTTGATGAATCTGAATATTATGTATATCGTGCTTTTGCGGAAGATCCAGAAGATTCTACATTACTATGGATATTTAACAACCTTCCTTCATGGATGAACACTACAGGTGATAGTACATTTGGTTCTCCAAATGAAGGCGCTCAAGATACAAGTTTTAAAATCATTGTTTCCGATGGTGAGTACTTGGATACGGTTTCAGTATTCGTAGAAGTTATTCCATACAACGATTTACCTGTAATTACATCTTCAGATTCGTTATTAGCTACAGAAGATGAATTTGTATCTTTTAATTTTGCAGGATACGACCCAGAAGGACTACCTATCTCCTGGTCAGTGGATCATTTGCCAAGTTGGCTATCAATGGAAGGCGATGATGTTTCTGGAATGCCTCTTGAAGGTGATCTCGATACAATGTTTGCACTGTTTGCTTCTGATGGACTGCTTAATGATTCATTAGAAATTGATGTATATGTTAACCCAGTGAATGATTTGCCGATGATAACTTCACATGAAATTGATACAGCTTTCGTAGATGAATATTTTGTTTATTATCCATTAGCAACTGATCCGGAAGATTCAACTTTGATATGGGAGTTATATGATGGACCACCTTGGATGATTCTAGTAGGAGATAGTATTTATGGAATGGTATCTAGGGGGAGCGATGATACATTTTTCACTATTATAGTTTCGGATGGGGAACTTGCAGATACAATGATAGTAGATCTTGAAGTCATAGATATCAATTATCCTCCGGAGATTACATTTGTGCCGCTACAAGGTGAATACCATAATAATATTAACCTTTCATTGCATTTATATGATTTTGATGATGATGAATTAGATTACCAAATTAGTTTTAGTACTGATGGCGTTCAGTGGAACGAGGCCACTACTATTGAGCAAAGTGGTGATATTGGATTGGACACCATGTCGATAATCTGGTATTCTATGAATGATCTTAATGGAAGTTTTCACCCTAATGTCCAGTTAAAAGTTTTTGCATATGATTTACAATCTGATACTTTACAAACGCCTGATGACACTTCTTCAACATATATTTCTGATGTATTTGCTGTTGATAACCATATTGGTTCTACGATAGGAATAATGAGTCTAGTTCAAGATGAATATTATGGAGATATAAGACTTACTTATTCGATAACAGACACGACCAATGATTATTATACAGTTGTTCTTCGATATTCTCTTAATGATGGAAATTCTTGGCATTTAGCCACACTTCAAGATAGTCTATATAATATAGGTAGTTTAGAATATTCTGATACACTTATATGGAAATCTGATGATGACTTATTTAACCTTGATACAAATTTATTGCTTGAATTATCTATATCTGATGGATGGCAATCATCCACGTCAGAACTTATTATTATTCATTTCGATAACCAGATATTACCTTTATTAACAGAAATTTTTCCTGACACTAGCGAGTATATGTATTGGTATGATCATATCATACTCACATTTACTGGTCAAATGAATCTTAATTCATATTCTAATGGAATAATGCTGAGAAGCAATCAAAGAGGGGAGCTTGATTATACTGCTCAGTTTGTTCAAGAAGGAGAAATAGCTCATTTAACAATTTATCCGCAAGAAAATTATTATGCGGAAGAACAAATACAAGTTTCCATTAATCAACAATTACGCGATATATGGAATAATCCATTTGATGGAAATAATAATGGTGATCCTGATGGTGCCGCAGATCACGATTCTCTTTCATTTTCTATTAATATATTAGGGGATTATGATCGTTCAGGCTTAGTTGATTTTGAAGATTTAGTTTCATTACAACAAAACTGGTGGTCTGATACAACCATGTTATCTCATGAAGTTGGTCCTGCATTAGGTAATCCTCCTTATATGCAACTGCAGCCAGATACTTTAATGAACTTTGAAGATTTAATGGTGTTTGTTCAAATGTGGAATTGGTCAAACGGGTTTGAAAATGATGGTGGAAGACTTGCTAAGAGTATGATCTATGATAGATACGATGCAAATTTGTCTGTTGTATATCCAGATAGAAAAATAGGGCAAGAGAATGACTATCTGTTCTTGACTTTTAATTTAGATTCAATACGATCCATTGGATCTATTGGAATGGAATTTTCTTATGATCCTGAGGTAATTCAATTTATTGATCATTCTTCAAGATTAGATCAAAACTGGACTTTATTATTCCACCATGATTCAATCAATCATAGAATTGCGTTCCAAGTTGCAGATTTAGATGAAGAACTACGGATTCAGCCTATTAATAAGCAATTTAAGTTTACGTTTAAAAAATTAATAGATGCAGATACGGAAGTTGAATGGATGATTGATATGCGAAATCGTTTAGGCCAGGTAACTCAGATCTTTACTCAATCTTATCAATTTAATACAATCGCGCCATTGCCTGAAGTATATGCGTTGCACCAAAATTATCCAAATCCATTCAATCCAACTACAACAATTCGTTATGATTTACCAGAAGATAGTGATGTTCGTATATCCATCTATAATTTGCTGGGGCAAGAAGTAAAATTGCTGTCAAATAAATTTGAAGCTGCAGGATATAGATCAATACGTTGGCATGGTAAAGATAATTTTAATCAAGATGTAAGTGCTGGTATATATTTCCTTCTTATGGAAACAAATAATTTTACTACTACAAGAAAATTGATTTTATTAAAGTAATTTACTAATCATTTATTCTGATTTTTTACTCATTTCATTAATTTCTAGTATCTAAATATGGATAATTCACGTGGAAGAATTCTATGGGTAGATGATGAGATAGATCATCTAAAACCTCATATTCTATTTCTAGAAGATAAAGGTTTTAGCATCTCTACAGCTTCAAATGGTGCTGATGCAGTTACATTGATCAAAGAAAGCAATTTTCAATTAATTCTTATGGATCAGTTTATGCCTGGACAAGATGGTATTCAGACTATTCAACAATTCAGCGAATTACGCCCAAATTTACCTGTAATTATGATAACTAAAAGTGAAGAAGAATGGTTGATGGACGAAGCTATTTCACAAAAAATATCACAATTTCTTATCAAGCCAGTAAGCCCTTCGCAGATCTTTATGGCATGCAAACAAGTTCTTGAAAATTTTAAAATACGTGAGGAAAAAATAACAAGTGGTTACCTAAAAGAGTTTCAAGAAATAGAAGAGTTAATTCGTAGCGATTTAAATGCAGATGAGTGGTGGAATATTTATAATCGTCTAAGTAAGTGGCAAATAGATTTTGATGAACATAAGGACATTGGTTTAGGAAATATACTTATTGAACAAATCCATACCTGCAATCGTGAATTTGTAAAGTTTTTTCAGAGTAATTATTCTAATTGGGTTTATAATTCTGAGCGCCCAAATCTATCTATCGATGTTGTACCAAAATTTGTAATACCAAATTTAGAGAAAGATTCTAAAGTATGTCTTATCGTTATAGATGCTTTGAGGCATGATCAGTTTTTATCTATCTTGCCTGAATTAGGGAAGTATTTTAATATAGAAATTGATTATCAAATGTCTTTGTTACCATCAGCAACTCCTTTTAGTAGGAATGCTATTTTTTCAGGTCTTTTTCCTGATGAACTATGTGTAAAATATCCACAACAGTTAGAATTAATGAAAAGTGATGCCCCAAGCTTGAATAAGTATGAATCCATGTTTCTTGAAGATCAATTAAAAAGGATTGGTTTTGGCAATAAAAAAATAATTTATAAAAAAATTAATATTGCAGATCAAGGGGATCGTTTATTGCGAAATATATCGGATTACAAACAAACTAGTTTGTTATCAATTGTGGTGAATTTTGTTGATATGCTTGCACATAAGAGGGCCGAGTCTGATGTATTAAAAGAAATTGTTCCTGATGAAGCTGGATATCGTATGGCTATTCGAACTTGGTTTGAAAATTCCTGGTTGTATCGGATGATGCGCGAATTAAGTGAAAATGATTTTACAGTAATCATTACTAGCGATCATGGAACAGTTCGTGTTCAGCGAGGAGTTCTTGTTGGGGCTGATCGAGAAACGTCTAGTGGCGTTCGATATAAATACGGTCGAAACCTAAATTCTAAAGAAAAGAATGCGTTAATTATTCGTAAGCCATCAGATTACAGGTTGCCAGAATTAGTACATCAAACTAATTATTTAATCGCAAAAGATGACGTATTCTTTCTTTATCCTAATCAACAACATCGGTTTGAGGGTAAGTTAAAAGAAAGTTTTCAACATGGAGGTATTTCCATGGAAGAAATAATGGTTCCGGTTGTTACGATGAAGGGAAATTAGTGGCATCAGAACAAATTCTTACTAGATCTGCTATCGAAACTAAAAATTTAGCAAAAAATTTAGCAAAAGAATTACCTGTTGGAACAATCGTTGCATTAATTGGTGATCTTGGATCTGGAAAAACCACTTTTGCCCAAGGTTTTGCAGAAGGACTTGATATTTTTGAATCGATTGTTTCTCCAACCTTCAAGTTAGTTAGTGAGTATGATGGTGAAAAATGCAAACTAATTCATGTAGACACATATCGTCTTGATGGTATTGAGGATTTTCTAAATATTTGCGGTGAGGATATCATTACAACGCCCGGTGCGATCATCTTAATTGAGTGGGCAGATAAAATTATTGATATACTACCCCCAGAAACTGTACAAATTAATTTTCAAAGAGTTTTAAATACTGAGAATGATAGAGAATTAATTATTAATACTTTAAGTGAATGAAAATAATTGCAATAGATACAGCTACCGATGTTTGTGGGGTGACATATTTAGATAATGGAGAGATTATTCATACAATTGAGGATAATATTCCAAGGCAACATGCGAAATCACTACCACTATTTTATGAAGAGTTGTGTTCTGAAACTGGATTAGTTCTAAAGGATATTGATGGAATAGCTGTATCGATTGGCCCAGGTTCTTTTACAGGATTACGAATAGGCTTAAGTTATAGTAAAGGTTTAGCGTTTGGATGCGGTCTTCCCATTATACCTGTTCCTACTTTAACAGCAATAATGAAATCCGGAGGAAAATTTAATGGATCTGCGCAAGCAATACTTTATTCTCATCGTGATATTGTATATGCGCAAAGGTTTAAGATGAATGATAATTTGAATCCAGATAATAAAATCGCTGCCTACCAATGGGAAAAAATCAAGCTATCGTTACAAGGATTAGATCTTGTGGTTCAAGTTGGATGCAATGACTTAATCAGTAAAGAACAAAATATTCAATCAGGTTGTACTTCATCATCTATTATTGCTGAATTAGCAAATGAAAATTTTGATGAATGGGTTGTTGATAAGCCATATAGTTTAGTTCCTAATTATATCTCACCATTTAAAATTGGAGTTAAAAAGTCCTAATGCGTCCTGCAACAGAAGAGGATCTTTCAAAAATCACTTTAATTGAAAAAAGAGTTTTTCGGTTTCCATGGTCTAAAGATCAAATAAAGTGGGAATTAAGTTCTCAGCATGTTGCATTAAATCATGTTATGTTATTAGAAGATAATATAATTGGGTATATATTTGCTCATAAAATAGATAAAGAAGTGCAAATACTAAATTTTGCGATTGATATTTCTTACCAACACAAAGGGTATGGTGAAAAATTTCTTTTATATTTTATGGATCAACTAGATGAAGATATTAGTATTATTTTGGAAGTAAGAAAAAGTAACTTTCCAGCCATAAATCTTTATCTAAAGTTTGGTTTCTCAGAGCTTGGTATCAGAGAGAAATATTATAGTGATGGTGAAGATGGAATTGTTATGAAAAGGAATTTTTTAGCTCATGCCGTGGTTTAAGCGTGAAAAACAAAAGATAGCCCCTGTAGAAAAAAAGGGAGTACCTGACGGTTTATGGGTAAAGTGCCCTACCTGTAGTGAGTTTCTTTATAAGCCAGAATTAGATAAATCACTATCAGTATGCCGTCATTGTTCACATCATTTTCGTATAGATCCAAAGACATATCATGATTTATTACTTGATAAAGGATCTTCTAAAGAGATGTTTACAAATATTCGTTCTAAGGATTTTTTGAATTTTAAAGCAGAAAAAAAATACAAGCATCAATTAGATTCAGCAATAAAGAAGACTGGTCAGAATGATGCTATAAATATATATATAGGAACGATAAATAGTAAAAATGTAATTCTTGGTATAATGAATTTTGCATTTATTGGTGGAAGCATGGGCTCAGTTGTCGGAGAAAAAGTTTCAAGAATGATTGATTATGCTCATGAAAATAAATTACCAATGCTTTTAGTGTGTGCTTCTGGGGGTGCGCGTATGCAAGAAGGTGCAATATCATTAATGCAGTTAGCAAAAACAAGCGCAAAGTTAGCTCAGTTTTCAGAAGGGGGTGGATTATATATTCCTATTCTGACTGATCCAACAACAGGAGGTGTAACAGCAAGCTATGGTATGCTTGGAGATCTTATTTTAGCAGAACCAGGCGCTCTTATTGGTTTTGCTGGTCCAAGAGTTATTAAACAAACTATTGGACAAGATTTACCTGAAGGATTTCAACGAACAGAGTTCTTAAAAGAAAAAGGTTTTGTTGATCATATAGTTACTAGGGAAAAAATGAAATTAACTTTATATAATATAATATCGATTTTACATGAATAATAAAAAGCCAAGAATATTACTGACAAATGATGATGGGATTTATTCCAAAGGAATTTATGCTCTGTGGGAGGCGATGAACGAAATTGGTGAAGTTACTGTTCTGGCACCCAATACGGAAAAAAGTGCGGTTGGGCATTCTATTACTATTTCAGATCCAATCAGAATAGAACCTTGTGCTCGACATGGGGATTTTAAAGGGTATGCTGTAAATGGAACACCTGCTGACTGTGTTAAAATTGCAATTGGTTCTTTTTTAGATAAGGAGCCAAATATTATTGTTTCTGGTATTAATGTAGGAGCCAATGTAGGAGCCAACATTTTGTATTCTGGAACAGTCTCTGCAGCAGCAGAAGGAACAATGCTAGGTGTTCCTAGCATTGCCTTTAGTTTAAACACTTTCAAAGCAAATAATTATGAATTATCAAAAGAAGTTGTGGTGAAAATGACAAAAAATGTTTTAGATCATGGTTTGCCAAAAGGAACATTGTTAAACGTTAATATCCCAAATTGTGAAATTTCTGAATGTAATGGCTATAAGGCTACTACTCAGGGTAATGAATATTTTCTAGATGATCTTGAAAAAAGAGAAGATCCTAGAGGGCGTATATATTATTGGATGAATGGTGAAATAGTAAATAATGATACATCTGATGAGCAGGATGGATATGCAATTGCTAATAATTGGATAAGCGTAACACCAATCCAGTATAAACTAACAGATTATAAATTTTTAGATAAATTAAAAAGTTGGAAATTATATAATGAGTGATTATAAAAATGGAGGAGTCATTATCCTCGATTTTGGATCACAATATACTCAACTTATCGCAAGGAAAATTCGAGAACTCAGTGTCTTCTCTCGTATTTTATCGCATGATTCTACTTTGGATGATATTATGATGTATCAACCAAATGCAATAATATTATCTGGAGGGCCATCCAGCGTTTATGAGCTAAATGCTCCTGTGTATGATAATGAAATACTAAATGTAGATATACCCATCCTTGGTATATGTTATGGGCTACATATTTTAGCTCATCATAGTGGTGGTTCTGTAAAATCCACCGGCAAAGGAGAGTATGGATTTGCTAAAATTTCTATTACTGAAAAGACAGATTTTTTACAATCAGATTTAAATGGATCACAAGTCTGGATGTGAATCTTCAAATGGAGTTGTTGCTGCCATGGCAAGTAGTGATTTGAGTCGCTTAGCAACGCAGTTTCATCCAGAAGTTTCTCATACAGAATATGGAAAAGAAATGTTAGAAAACTTTTTGTTCAAGATTGCTTCCTGCAACGCTAATTGGACCCCAGATAACTTTATTGATCAACAAGTAAATTTGATTCGAGATGAGGTTGGAAATAGTAATGTTCTTATGGGAGTTAGTGGAGGAGTAGACTCCTCAGTTGTTGCAGCTATAATGAATAAAGCAATAGGAGACAAAGCAAAAGCAGTACTTATTGATCATGGATTAATGCGAAAAAATGAACCTTTAGATTGCATCAATGCTTTAAAAGATGGTTTAGGTGTAAATATTCATCTTGAAGATGAATCGGATATTTTTTTTGAGAAACTATCTGGCATTACTGATCCAGAACAAAAACGTAAAATTATTGGAAATCAGTTTATTCATTCTTTTGAATCTATAGCCTCAAGATTTGATGATATGGGATATTTAGCGCAAGGAACATTATATCCCGATGTAATTGAAAGCGGGATAGGCCATGGTAAAGCTTCTCACGTGATAAAGAGTCATCATAATGTAGGGGGATTACCTGATAATATGAAATTTAAGCTAATTGAGCCCTTACGAGAGTTATTTAAGGATGAAGTTAGAAATGTGGGAAAAGAATTAGGATTACCAGAAAAACTAATTAATCGTCATCCATTCCCTGGACCAGGTCTTGGAGTTAGAATTATTGGAGAAATCACATCTGAAAGAGTAGCCATTTTACAAGAGGCCGATAAAATATTTATAGATATGTTAGAAACAGAAGGCTTATATGATGAAATTTGGCAGGCATTTGCAATCCTTATACCAGTCCAAACAGTTGGTGTAATGGGTGACCAAAGAACCTACGAAAATTTATTGGGTTTGCGAGCAGTTACAAGTACAGATGGCATGACAGCTGATTGGTATAGAATGCCCTCAGAATTTTTATCAAAAATATCAAATAATATTGTTAATTCAGTTAAAGGTATAAATCGAGTTACTTATGATATTACTTCTAAGCCGCCTGGTACAATTGAGTGGGAATAAAACTTCGTATACTATAATATGTATAATATCAATTATTGTATTTATATTTATATTAAATTTCCAGTGAAGTGAAATATCTACTTAATAAAATATTTATAATTTCATTCCTTTTTCTCCTTATTAACTGTGGAGCAAAAATATCATATGAAGGAGCAAAAAATGCGAATGGCGATTATCATGGTCAGGGTGTAATAACTTTTCTTAATGGTGAAGTATGGGATGGTCAATTCAAGAATGGAGAGCCATATACAGGTAAAGGAATATTCATATGGTCAGATAGTTCGCGATATGAAGGAGAGATCGTAGAAGGACAATATCAAGGTCAAGGAACATATACATACCCTGACGGAAAGAAATGGAATGGGGATTGGAAAGATGATGAACGTTTTACTGGTAAAGGAATTATCCGTTATGATAGTGGAGAACAGTGGGAAGGCGAATGGAAAGAAGGTTTAAAAATTAATGGAAAAGGCACGATCATTTATGAAGACGGTTCCAAGTATGTAGGTGCATTTAGAGATAGTACCTATAATGGAAGAGGAGCATATACATATGCAGATGGAGATGAATGGATTGGTGAATGGAAGGATGGAAAAAATATTAATGGTGAAGGAATTATTAAGTATGATAATGGAGAGATGTGGAAAGGTGAGTACAAGGATGGAAAAAGGAATGGCCAAGGTACATACACTTATCCTGACCAGAAGGAATATGTTGGACAATATTTTGATGATGAACGCAATGGACAGGGAACTTTGACCTATCCTGATGGAAAAAAATATGTTGGTGAATGGAAAGATGGGACTTATCATGGACAGGGAACATATATATACTCTGATGAGAGTGAATATATAGGTCAATTTAGCAATGGGCTTTTTGATGGTGATGGTTTATTCCTTTATCCAGATAGCTCAAAATATCTTGGAAGATTTGCAAATGGAAAAAGAAATGGTCAAGGTACATATACTTACTCAGACAGTAGTGAATGGGAAGGCGAATGGAAGGATGATGAACGTTTTACTGGTAATGGGATAATTAAATTTGACAATGGAGATGAATGGATTGGTGAATGGAAAGATGGAGATCCATATACAGGTAAAGGAATATTTATATGGTCAGATAGTTCGCAGTTTGCTGGAGATATTATAGAGGGGCAATATCAAGGTCAAGGCACATATACTTACCCAGACAGTAGTGAATGGGAAGGCGAATGGAAGGACGATGAACGTTTTACTGGTAATGGGATAATTAAATTTGATAATGGAGAGATATGGGAAGGTGAATGGAAAGATGGTATAAAGGTCAATGGAAAAGGGACGATCAACTATCCTGATAGTTCCAAGTATGTAGGCGAGTTCAGAGACA
>LWDU01038919.1_pt3 | contig 29980 bp, 22 predicted proteins | sample 727161 | NCBI WGS metagenome assembly LWDU01 (sample SAMN04566230, study PRJNA314399) | hydrothermal vent metagenome | isolation source: deep sea hydrothermal plume seawater | place: Mexico: Gulf of California, Guaymas Basin | collected 2004-07-11
GTCGGCTTGGCCCAGTTGCGCCGCCAGTTCATCCCCCAGATCCACGGCGACGATCCGGCTTTTATTGTCCCTCGATCCTGCCATACGATCGTCCCGCCTCGATGACGGCCACCCTACCGTCGGTTCGTAGCCGTCCCCAAGGCATCGGACGGTCCGCCTGCTCCTTCACTCGGAGTCGCCGGGGCAGAATGCATTCTAGACCGCCCTTCAGGCGAAATTCCACTCCCCAGGCCGACAGGTCGGGTTCAGGTTTCGTCATCGGCCTTCGGCGCCGGCGGCAACACGCTCACCCATTCGATGCCTGCATTCCCCGACCGCAAAATTCTGCCCGCTTGGCCGACCACCAGTCCAACTTTACCGCTGGGATCGAAATCCATGTCGCGCATGAAGGTAAAAGTTTCCGGAAAGTTGTCGTCTGCGGGGGGAGACCAACTGGCTCCACCATCGACCGAGACCCGAACCAACCCCTTCTCCCCCACGGCAATCGCACGGCCAGCAACAGAGGCCACAGAAAAAACCGCCATCTTGCGATCAATCTTGCTGTACGTCCAATTACGGCCACCGTCACTCGTCGACAAGGTGACACCCCCGAGACCCGAGATCATTCCGTTCTCCTCGTCGCGAAACCGCACGGTGAAGAGAATCGGGTTCTGAACGACTCGCACTTTGACGCCTGGATATTCAAAGAGTCGGCCCGCGTAATAGCGTTCCAAAAATTCCGGATCCTTGGCCAGGTAGTCCTCGTAGTCCCAGGGCGGCTGCCCGCGCAAGCGAACACGCTCGGATTGCAACCCCGCATCCTCAAGAACTGTCCGCACTTCTTGCATACGCGCTTCAAGAGTCTCAAAAAACTCGAAGGGATCTCCGTCTCGGCCAAAGCGCTGAATTTCCTCCGCGTTGGCTACCCCTTCCACGGCAACGTTCAGATGACCTTCGTCTACAACGCTTTCCACGAAGGAATCGAGTTCGGGGATATAAGACGCGTCGAAGTCCACTTCGTTGAAGCCGAAGCGAATCGGGGCGATTTCGCGAGAACCCTCGATATTGGATTTCTGCCAGGTCTTGCCCGCATCCTCGGAATAGAAGATGTAACCGAATTCGCCAATCAGCCAACATCGACGACTGGGCGTGCCCAGGCAGTAAACGTCGTTAAGTCCGACATCCTCATAGACCGTATCACCGTTGCGCACCTTCTCCTGTTCAAAGGGCGAGAGCCATTGAAACATCGGATGAGTCTCGTTGACGGTAAACGAGTGGTCGACCCAGTTTTTCCCGCCATCTTCGGTTCGAATTCGGGTCCCCCACTCCCCGATGGCAACTGCGGTCTTCTCATCGACTGCCGCCACACCGAAGAGGTGCATACCCTCATTTTCTTTCAGATTCGCCTGACGCTCCCAATGCGCACCCCCATCTTCGGTTCGCAGAATCAGCCCGCGCTGACCCACGGCCCAACCGTGGAGGGCATCGGCCATGGAAACCTTGTAGAGGGAGGTGAGGGTGTTCGTCACCCCGCGACTCCAGGTCTCGCCTCCGTCTAGCGTGAAGTACGCACTGCCGTAGTACCCCACCGCGACGGCATGGTTCTCATCGGGCATGGAAACCGAGTAGAGATCATCGAAAAGAACAATCTCTCCGGGGCTCTGGCTGTAGTCGAGGTGGACCTCGTGACAGGCAGTAAAACCCATCACCATCACGGCAGCGAGGAGGTAACTTCTCAGAAGACCGACCATCAAATCGCTAACGCCCCTTTGTCAGGCGACCAACATCGATGTAGCGCCGTATCTTGCCCTTGCTCGGGAAGGGCACGCCGTTGGCGTCCCAGAACTCGATTCGATTGCCGGTACCCGTTTGAACGTTGGTAATGATGTCGCTCACCATCTGATGGGCTCGCGGCTCGGGAACGCCTTCCCAGCCCGGGTAGTAGTCTTCGGTAAGTCCCTCACCACTCCAACGTTTGTTGTGCCAAATTATTTTCCAGAGCTCTTCCTTCTGGTCGTACGCAAACGAATAAAGCGCCCGCATCGTCTGCTTATCGATGTAGATATCCTTGTGGTGGTAAGGATGATCTTCATTCTTGGGAGTCATCCGAACCTTCATCACTTTTCGCACCTCCCACCGATCATCCGCGAACGAAAGTCCGTAGGGCCCGAAATTGTGGTCCCGCTCATATGGGAAAGCCAGGACCTTGGTGTTCGAGGGTGCAATCAACTCGGCTTCGCCCAAGCATTCCCACTCGTATTGGGGAACGATCCCGGCAAAACTGTTCAAATCGTCGAAAGTGAAATCTGTTCCGGAGATTGAGTCGGTTCGCTGAGCGGTAGAAATCCGCCGGACCCGCCGCAAAGTCGGAAGATATACCCAAGTATCATCGTTCTTGGCTTTCTCACGAGGCGCGTCTGTTGTCTTGTAGCGATAGGACATCAGCATAATGCCGCGCGCATCGAAGGGGGCCGTGACGTCCACCCCGAAGGCAGATTTCCGCTTTTCGTTGCGAAAAACGTCACCCTTGCTCTTCTCGAACTGGGGTTCTACACGGTGAGAAAGGAACACGCTCTTCGAGTCGCCCTCGTAGTAAAGTGGCAATTCCTCGCCACGATCCCAATACGAGTAGTAAAAGCTCGCGTTCCCTCCTGCGCCCGCCCACGCGTAGTCGAAATTCCACATGATCTTCACCCCCGCCTGGGGATCCGTCGCGCAGTCGATTTCGTCCATGGGAAAGGGACGACCCGATTCAAAATTCTCCAGACTATTGTCCGGACCGATTCGTGCTTGCCCGCGTCCGCGCTCGGTGGCGGCCTTGTAGGCTTCGGACCCGGAGTAATCCCGGAAGAAAGGACCGACTTCGAGCTGCATCCCCTCGTAGAAGAAGAAGTCTCGATTGTCCCAAAACGGATCGGGGAGGTAGGACTTGAGAACGTCGAGGTTCTCGTAGGTGATGATGTCACCTTCCTTGAATCCGGGTCCGGTCCCCTCGGCATCCTCTTGAGCATGGACAGTCCGAACCGTCCCCGGCAGTGCCAGGAGCGTGACAGCAACCAGACTCGCTCCTAGGGTTCGCATTCCGGACATCCATAGGCTCCTTCGCCGATCGGGGGTAGAGTTGACTCAATGGGTACCCGGGCAGGGTCACGCCCGTCGAATGGCAGGGTAGTCCCAAGATCGTCGGAGCGCCGCGCCAGCGGCCTGCGATATTTTCAACCCGTGATGTGTTCCTGTTACCTTCTAGAATAGGCTCCAGCGCAATTCAACCCGCACCCCAAGGGCAGCCGACCGCCCCGAGAGGTTTCCGCGAAGTGAGGGCCCAGCCGCCGATCTCGTCCCCGACCCACTCGGCCGGCGCGTTTTCCAGTTCCAACAATTCGGCCCCAGGGGGGAGATATCCACTCGTCGCCCGGGGCCGGACGCCACTCCGGGTCTGGTTGAGGACCAGCGGTATCGAGCCCGTTCTCCGCATCGTGCTGTGCGGGGCCTCTTCCCTGCTGATCTTCGCAGTTGCCGGGGCCAGAGGGCTGCTCGAAACAACTGAATCCCGGGCCGATCGCCGCCGCCGGGCTCTCACCCATACCGTGAGGCGCTGGGTCGGGCTCCTCGGCGAGTTGCGAGGTGCCTACGCAAAGGCCGGGCAATTCGCCGCCAGCCGTCCCGACTTGATCCCCGAAGAGGCTGCCGCCGCTTTGAGGACTCTTCGCGATCGTGTCCCTCCCCTCCCCCCGGCCGAAATTCGCAGAGCCATTGAGGCCGAACTCGAAATGCCTCTCGAAGAAGCTTTCAAGGAATTCGACCCGTTGCCCCTCGGCGCAGCTTCCATCGCCCAGGTCCACCGAGCGGCCCTCCCCGATGGAACCCCCGTCGCCGTCAAGGTTCAATATCCCTGGATCCAGGCTTCGATCTCCGCAGATCTCAAAGTCCTTCGCACCCTCGCCCGTGGGCTGCTCCGCTTGAGTTCCAACCGGCGATGGACGTTCGATTTCGAGCGCTTCTTCGCCGAGTTCGCCGTGGGCCTGGCCGAAGAATTGGACTTCGAAGCCGAAGCCCGGGCGGCCAGCGAAATCGCCGCCAATCTCGCGGACGATTCGAGCATCCAGGTCCCTCGCGTGATCGCCTCGCACACACGCACCCGCGTACTCACCATGACCTATTACCCCTGCCTGAACATCGCCGACAGTACTGGCCTCGCGAATCTCGGCGTGCAGCCCTCCAAGGTGCTCGAAATAGTGGTCCGAGCCTACGCGAAACAGATCTTTCAAGATGGGCTTTTCCATGCCGACCCCCACCCCGGCAATCTCTTCGTTCTCGACGAACCCGAAGCGAGCCAAAATCCAAGGGTTCTCTTCGTTGACTTCGGCCTACACCGCCGACTTTCCCCCGAACTTCAGAACGAAATGCGGCAAGGCATCTTTGCCTTGATGCAACGAAACGTCGATCTTTTCGTCGAGCGGATGAACGCCCTAGAGATGATCGCGCCCGGTGCAGAACTCGGAGTCCGGAAGGCCGTTTCGCAAATGCTCGATCGCATAGCCAGCGAAGGCGGATCAGACGCGCTGATGAACGCACCGGGGAGCCAGGTCCTAAGCCTCAAGGACGAAGCCAAGCGCCTGCTTGAGGAGACCCCTGGGCTTCAGCTCCCCAACGACTTGCTCCTCTACGCGAAAACCTTGGCCTACGTATTTGCCCTGGGCGAAGAGCTTGACCCCAACGTAGATCTGATGAAAATCTCCGTCCCCTATCTCCTGCAATTCCTCGCAGCGCGGGACTGATGCCTCCGACTACTTCTCGGCCCGGGCGAGCCTCAAACCCTGGAGACGAATAAAACCTCCAGCATCCCGCTGATCATAGGCTCCCTCATCCTCCTCAAAGGTCACAAGGTTCTCGGAATACAGCGAAAAGGGCGAGCGACGACCCTGGACCGTAACATTGCCTTTATACAGCTTAAGACGCACGTCCCCAGTCACAGTTTCCTGGGACGCATCGATTGCCGCACGCATATAATCCATCTCCGGGGCAAACCAAAAACCGTTGTAGATCAGCTCAGCAAAGCGCGGGGCCATGCGGTCTCGCTCGTGCATCACCTCGCGATCCATTGTGATGGACTCCATTGCCCGATGGGCGACATGGAGGACAGTTCCTCCTGGCGTTTCGTAGACTCCCCGGGACTTCAGTCCGACGAAGCGATTCTCGACCATATCCACTCGGCCAATTCCGTTTCGACCCGCGATCACGTTGAGCTTCTCGACCAGTTCCGAGGGAGCCAGGGAAGTGCCATCAATGCCAACGGCGTTGCCTTTATCAAAGGAGATCACCAGTTCCTCGGACTCGTCAGGCGCAAGTTCGGGGGCAACTGTGGTAATGAACATCTCCTCTTCGGGTGCCGTCCATGGATCTTCCAGCATTCCTCCCTCGTAGGACACGTGCATCAGGTTTCGATCCATCGAATAAGGCTTGGCAATCGACGCAGTTATGGGGATTTCGTACTTCTGTGCATAACTGATGCAGTCGTTCCGCGAGCGCAAATCCCACTCCCGCCAAGGGGCGATCACCGAAATTTCAGGGGCAAGCGCCCTGAATGCCAGTTCGAAGCGCACCTGGTCGTTCCCCTTGCCAGTAGCCCCGTGCGCCACCGCATCGCAGCCCGTCGCCCGGGCCACGTCGATCTGGTGCTTGGCAATCAAAGGCCGGGCAAGGGCGGTGCCGAGCAAATACACGCCCTCGTAGACCGCTGCCCCCTTGATGGCCGGATAGACATAATCCCGGGCGAATTCTTCGCGTAGATCTTTGATCACGCAGTCGATCGCACCGGTCGCTGCAGCCTTCTCGGGCAAGCCGGCAAGCTCCTCTTGCTGACCCACATCCGCGCAATAGGCGACGACTTCGCAGTCGTATTCTTCGATCAACCAGCGAAGAATGACCGAAGTGTCGAGCCCACCGCTATATGCCAAACACACGCGGTTGACCGAATCCTTTCGAGCCATGGAACACCTCCTCGGGAGCGCTTGGCCAAGCCAGACGCTTCATGGAGGCGGGAGTCTACCCGCTCATCGAAATTTTTCACGGGGGTCAGGAAATGCGGAATCGACCCGGGTTCAGCGCTTGAATTCAACGTCTGAGAGGGCGTTCTCTTCGATGATCAGTTCGAGTTCTTCCGCCGAGAGCGTGCTCTTCGAATTGACGGTGATGGATTGCTGCATACCCGTAGCCATGTCCCGGGCCGAAACGCTCACGATCCCGCTGGAGTCAATATCAAAGCCAACTTCGATTTCCGGCTCCCCCTTGGGCGCAGGAGGAATTCCGGCCAGAACGAATTCGCCCAGTAGATCGTTTTCCAGGGCGGTTTCGTTTTCACCTTGCAGGACCCGAATCTTGACCGCAGCTTGGTCGTCTCGGGTGGTGGTGAATATATGCGATTTATTGACGGGTACGGTGGTATTCCGGTCGATCAGGCGCGCGAAATGCCCCCCGTAGGTGCTGATCCCCAGCGACAACGGGGTGACGTCCAGCAGGAGGACATCTTCAGTTCCTCCCACCAGGGCACTCCCCTGAATCGCCGCGCCGAGAGCGACTACTTCGTCGGGATTGACTCCTTTGTGCGGCCGCTGCTGGAAGTAATCCGTCACCGCCTGTTGAACCATGGGCATCCGAGTTTGCCCGCCGACGACTACGACGTGGTCAATGTCTTTCATGCTCAGATCAGCATCCCTGACACACAGTTCGACACTCTTCAGTGTCTGCTCCACGATATCTTCGACCAGGCTCTCAAATTCATCTCGGGTGATTTCGCAAGTAAGGTGCCGCGCACCGTCGCCGTCCGAAGCGATAAATGGCAGATTGATTTCGGCGCGTTCGCGGAGGGAGAGCGTACACTTCGCCTTTTCCGCGGCGTCCTTTAGGCGTTGCATCGCCGTCGAATCCGATCGAAGATCGATTCCGTGTTCCTCCTGAAACCCTGCCAGCAAGTACTCGACGATTCGTCGGTCGAAATCTTCTCCGCCCAAGAATGTGTCGCCGGCGGTAGCCAAAACTTCCACTACGCCGTCGGACATCTCCAAGATCGACATGTCGAAGGTTCCGCCCCCTAGATCGTAGATCGCGATTTTTTCGTCTACATCCCGCCCCATCCCGTAGGCGAGCGCGGCCGCTGCCGGCTCGTTGATAATTCTCAAAACATCGAGTCCCGCGATTCGGCCGGCATCGCGAGTCGATTGCCTCTGGGTATCGTTGAAATACGCCGGCACGGTGATGACCGCCGATTCCACGCTTTCGCCCAAATACTCTTCGGCGACCCTTTTCATCTCTCTAAGGATGATTCCCGAAACCTCCGCGCAACTGAACGTGCGATCCGTGATCCGGATTCTCGGGTCTTCATTGGGGCCCTCTACAATCTCATAGGGGTAGAGTTCTGCGGAGCGCTGCACCTCAGCCGAAGCAAAGCGCCGGCCAATGAGTCGCTTCGCCGCGAAAACCGTGTTGGACGCATTCGTGATCGTTTGCCGCTTAGCCGGGTAACCCACCAACTGCTCGCCATGCGTGGTGATTGCAAAGACTGACGGCGTGATTTTATAGCCGCCCGAATTCGGAATCACGACGGGTTGGCCATCCTCCACCACTGCGACGCAGGAATTGGTGGTTCCTAGATCTATGCCAATGACTCTACCCACGACCGCATTCCCCTTGTCTCCGGTGACTGCTCCGAAACAGATCGGCCAGTCCTCGACGTGCTTCACCGTCGGGAGGATCGCATGCCAGAGCTCGTTCAAATTCCCGCTTCGCGTTCCCGACATGCCCCTGAGCCGAATGGATCTTTCCCAGCGTTGTATGAAATTCTCCCACTTCGGGACTCTGCTCCACCGCGATACCCGCAAGGGTCTTCGCCCGCTGGATTTCATTTCGCGCGAGGGCCACACATGCGGCCTGCTGATTGAGTGCAGAATCGTTCGGGCGACGGCGAAGCGACTTCTCCAGGGACTCCCACGCCCGAGCGAGTTCGGCTTGACTCATCGACGCATAGAATTCCCATGCGTCGATCCCATCATCGGTGTGAAGATGGGAAAGTCGATCCGACAAGCTCTTCAGTGCACCCCGGTAAGCAAGATTTTCGGGCTCAAAGCGAATGGCCATACCGATACTGGCCCGGGCTTCCGCTATCTCACCGTCGCTCTCCGCAATCTGAGCTGCGTCAAAAAAGGCCTGAGCTTTTCGCCGTCTCTCTTCGCGCATTGATTTGGGCATGGTGTGAATCGCCCGTTCTCCCAATCGCTTGAGTTTTTCGAGCCCCGAGCGATGGGTGGTGGGCGCTTTAGATCCGTCGACTGAGGAGTCGGAACTCGCCCCCATGACCGCTGCATTGGAGTCACAGGCAGCAGAGGCCGAATCCCTCGACAAGGCCGCATAGGCCTCAAGAATCGTCCGATAGATGATCGGGAGACGTTCGCTATAGGGGCCGAGATCGCGTCGAAAGAAGCGATCGGGATGAAACTCCCTCGAGAGCTTGAAATAGGCTTTCTTGATGGTCCGATCATCGGCGCCGGGTTCGATTCCCAGACGCGCGTGATACCCCCCCGACGAACGGGCTTCGAATTCCAGAATTCTGCGCTGGGTCTTGAGATCGATCTCTAGATCGGGATCGAGACATGACGCACCGATGGCCGAGGAATCCTTCCGAGCGAGCGCCACATCCGCCCGGCCGTGGGTCGTAGCTCGGCGAATCGGGGCTATGGGAGCTCGCTGGACAATGCCGGCTGCTAGCCACTCGACTCGGCATCGATCGGCGAGTCCACTCTCGATTCCCGCCATCTGCACGAGGAGACTCCACGGTGTCAGACCGTCGATCCTGGACAACAGAAAGCCTTCTTCGGCGCTCAGATTGAGCCCGCTGGAATCGCAGCCGGGGACGAGTCCGAGGATCTCTGCCGACCGTTTTTGGCTGTCAGTGCTTCGGGACACCCGACCTCCCGGAAAGGGGCGGAAGTGGAAGAACGCCCCATGTTTTGTTGCATCGGCCACTGCGGTCGAAAACTGTGCCAGTACCGGGATTTGAACCGCGAAGTCGCCGCAAAAACGAAGGATCCCGCCCGGGGGAGGCCCTGGCGCCATGGATACCAACTTCCTTGGCCCCCCGGGGCGCGGAGGACGGGAGTGCGGAGGACGAGGGCGCGAGCACCGTTGAGCAGAGCAAGGGGGGGCGGCAAAGTCTTTCGCTCTCTGCGGCGAGCCGGGAAGCATCGGCCCCCCAGGCCCAAGGTCTCCGCCTAGGCGATGCCCTTGGGCAGCATCACCCGCTCGAGCACCGCCTTTTGGGAGTGGAGTCGATTTTCCGCTTGCTCGTAGATCAGGCTTCGATCGCTGTCGAGCAACTCCCCGGTGATTTCTTCTCCCCGATGGGCGGGTAGGCAGTGCATCAGTCGCGCCTTCGGGGCCCCGGCCACGAGATGTCGGTTGACTTGATAGGGGGCAAAGATCTTTCGCCGCTCCTCGGCCTCGTCCTCTTGCCCCATGCTGGTCCACGTATCCGTGTAGATAAAATCGGCGTCAGCGACAGCTTCAAGAGGATCCTCGGTCCAGGAAATATCGCCGCCGCTGGTTGCTGCGATGGCTTCGGCTCTCTCCATCACCCATGCGGGCGGGCAATGACTGGCCGGGGTCGCGATGCGAAAGCCCATACCGACGACCGCAGAAAGGAGAATCAGCGAGTTGGCCACGTTGTTTCCATCGCCCACATAACAGACCCGTGCGTCTTTGGGATTCATCACGTTGGCGATTGTCTGCAAATCCGCCATGGCCTGGCAAGGGTGAAGCCGATCGGTCAATCCATTGATAATCGGAATCGTCGCGTTCTCGGCAAGCAGTTCGACCAACTCGTGGCTGAAAGTCCGGGCCATCAGCCCATCGACCCAGCGCGAAAGATTTCGAGCCACATCCAGAGGGCTCTCTCGGGTGCCGATCCCCACCTGATCGGGCCTCAGCAAGATCGCGTGCCCGCCCAACTGGGCCATACCGGCCTCGAAAGTGACGTGGGTCCGAAGAGATGGTTTCTCGAAATACATGGCCAGGGTGCGCCCCTGGAGGGTCTGGGGGCGTTCTCCTGCCCTGTGCAGGCTCCGCAGTTCCTGGGCACGGGCCAACATCTGCATGATTTCCGCGGCCGGCCAGTCGGCAACACTCAGAAAATCCTTCGGCATTTGTGTCGTTTCCCCAGAAGATTGAATTTGGGATCAGGGGACGAAAAGGGTGCCCACACCCGCATCGTCGGTAAAAATTTCTAGCAAGACGGCGTGGAGGACCCGCCCATCCACAATATGAGCCCGGCTCACGCTGTTCTTGAGTGCACGCATACAGCAACCCACCTTGGGGATCATTCCTTCCGTGATGGTGCCTTCGTCAATATATTTCTGGGCTTGATCCACCGTCAACTGGCTGAGCAGCTTGCCTTCTGAGTCCAACACACCCTCGACGTCGGTGAGGAGCATCAACTTCTCGGCTTCCAGCGCTTCCGCCAGCCCGCCCGCCGCTTCATCGGCGTTTACATTGTAGGTCAGTCCTTCATCATCGACGCCTATGGGTGCAACAACCGGAATGAAGCCCGACTCGGCAACCGAAACGATCACCCTGGGATCAACACTCACGATCTCACCGACGCGTCCGATGTCCTGACCGTCGACAATCTTTTTCCGCACTCTGAGCAGCGCGCCATCACTTCCCGTCAGCCCCACCGACCGGCCTCCAGCGCGCTGTACCGACTCAACGATCTCCCGGTTCACCTTGCCTCCGAGAACCATCTCCACCACATCCATGGTTTCGTCGTCGGTCACTCGGAGACCTTCAACGAACACCGACTCTTTGCCGAGTCGATTCAGGGTTGAAGCAATTTGCGGACCGCCTCCGTGCACAATCACCGGCTTCAGGCCGATGTGCTTGAGGAGCACTACGTCGACCGCAAAAGACGCCCCGATCCCGGCATCGACCATTGCGTGTCCGCCGAATTTGATGACAACGGTCTTCCCGAGCAGCCGCCGCATATAGGGCAGCGCCTCAACCAGAACCTCCGCCTTTTCGACCAAGCTTTGCATCTTTGGGTCCCATCTCCGAATCCCTCCGGATATTCAGATTGCCGAACACTTGCTCGGCCAACCCGCCCGGGCACACCGACACGACCTAACTTTTCGCTCGGTTCAGCCACTCCCATCGCGCCGGGCCGCGGCGAGTTCTTCGATGCTCGCCACCAGGCTACGGTACAGAAGCACGTTGCGAACCGCAGCCGAAAGCGCCGCCGAAGCCACTTCACCGGTCCGGTCGGAGAGCGAGGCTTCTTCGGAGAGAAATGCACGGACCACCCCAATCACCCCGCCCCGAAACGAGATTGGCATGCAGAGCAGGCCCCAAGAAGCACCCTCCAAGGGCGTATCAACCTCGAGATCGAATCGGGGATCTTGCCGAGGCTCCATCTGGAGCAGCGCCGCACCGGTTTCCACCGCCCTTCCCGTCAACCCTCGATTCAGGGGGAGGCGGCCTCGGTCGGCCATTCCGACCCCGCCCGTCATGCTCTCGCACTTCAACTCGCCGGAGTTCGGATCCGCGAGGTAGAGAGAAACAAGATCCGCGGGGAGCGTGCTGCTGAGTACCCCTACTGCCCTGGCAAGTACCTGCTGCGGCTCGAGTTCATCGGTCACCGCGCGACAAATCTCTTGGGCCAGTTCGGCGTCGCGGTGGGCGCCCACCTCACTCTCGCCCTTGGGGAGAACATCCAGGGTGTCGAGCCAGGTCTCATCGAGGGGAGCCACGGCAATCGGCTCGGTTTCATCCCCAGAAGTCGAACCCCGATCGGAGTTCTTGCCGGGAGGGAAACCGGCGACGGTAAATTGATGGGCGAGCAGTCGCAGAAGAACAAGAGCCTCTTCGCCGAACGGCTGCCCCGTCAGACTCTCGGAGACACACAGCACTCCAAAGGGTCGACCTTTGGCGACCAAGGGCGCCAGTGCGAAAGAACCGCCGCGATATCGATCGGGGACAACCCTGTGTCGCACGCGACAGTCGTTGGCCGCATCCACCACCACCAAGGGTTCGCTCAAAGTGAGCGCGAAGCCCGCCACCCCCTCCCCGGGAAGGATCACGTCCATTTCGGAGGGAGAGACCGAATGCCCCGAGCATGCCTTCACCCGCAACCAGTTCCCGGGTTCGTCGAGCAGCATCAAAGACACCTTTCCCGCCCCAAGAGCAGCCGCGGCGGCTTCGACGACCCCCTCCGCGAGTCTTGAGCTGCGCTCTTCTTCCCCGGATTCAGCCAAACGGCCCGCCAGGAGCTCCCACCTCTCAGCGATTTCCCGTACCCCTTCCCGCAGCCGATTTTCGTCGCGTCTGAACCGCCAGGCCTCGATCGCCCGCTGGACAGCCAATCGCGTTTCCCGCGGATGCAAGGGCTTGGCGAGGTAGTCCCGCGCGCCCTTTTCCAGGGCATCCAGGATCACTTCGTGGTCCTGTGCGTCCGACAGCATGATGATCTGGCATCCCGGGGAAATCCGGCCCAAAAGAATCAGCAGGTCAAGGCTATTCGCGTCTGGGAGACGAGATTCCAAGAGCACGACACCCGGCTGGATCTGCTCGGCGACTTCCAGCGCCATGGTGCCCGAGGTCACCGGTCGACAAAAGAGACCTTCCGGAGCGAGAATTTCCTGAACGGAACGCCGGACATTCTCGTCGTGCCCTACCACCAGGATAATCGCGTCTTGGCCTTGACCGCCCACTCTTCCCCCGCACCTAAGCCCCGCGACCTGCCCCCGGATCACTCACAGAATATACTGCGAGAGGTCCTGATCATCGACAAGTTCCCCGAGGCGGTCCTCCACCATTTTCGCATCGATGACGACCCGCTGGGCTCCAAGGTCGGGAGATTCAAAGCTCAGTTCATCGAGTAGGCGCTCCATCACGGTCTGGAGCCGCCGGGCTCCAATATCTGCGGACCGCTCGTTCACTCGCGCAGCCACATCAGCGATGGCCAACACGCCGTCATCCTCAAATTCGAGTTCGATCCCCTCGGTCGCCATCAGGGCCTTGTACTGCCGTACCAATGAGTTCGTGGGCTCAGTCAGGATCCGCACCAGATCGTCCTTGCTCAGGCTGGCGAGCTCCACCCGAATCGGGAAGCGACCCTGCATCTCGGGAATCAGATCTGCGGGCTTGGACACATGGAAGGCCCCTGCTGCGATGAAGAGAATGTGATCCGTAGCCACAGGACCGTGCTTGGTCTGAACCGTTGAGCCCTCAACGATGGGCAGGAGATCCCTCTGCACGCCTTCGCGGGATATGTCGGGTCCCTGCCGACCACTCGCCCCGACTGCGATCTTGTCAATTTCATCGAGGAAGACGATTCCGGTTTGCTCCACACGACGAATGGCGAGTTCTCGCACCATATCCTGATCGACCAGCCGCGTGGCTTCCTCGCTCGCATACGCGACTCTCGCCTCGTGAACCTTCATGCGTCTGTGCTTGGTCTTATTTGGGAACATGCCGCCCAGGAGATCTTTGAACTGAACGCCCATTTCCTCAACCCCTTGAGGGGTCATGATCGACATGGACGGTCCCGCTCCCTCTTCAGTGAGTTCCACCTCGATCTCACGGTCGTCAAGTTCGCCTAGCCTCAACAACTTGCGCAGTTTTTCCCGGGTCTCATTGGACGGGTCTTGGGGCGTGAGGTCCGGCGACCCCGCCACGGGAGGCACGGGAAGCAGAGCATCGAGCACCCGTTCTTCGGCCCGCTCTTCGGCCTTGGCGGCCACAGACTTTTTCGACTCCTCGGTCACGAGACCGATCGCCAACTCGGTGAGATCGCGAATGATCGACTCGACATCGCGTCCGACATAGCCCACCTCGGTAAATTTCGAGGCCTCCACCTTGATAAAAGGAGCCTGAGAAAGCTTTGCCAGGCGCCGGGCGATTTCGGTTTTGCCAACTCCGGTCGCGCCGATCATGATGATGTTCTTGGGCGAAATTTCGTCGCGAAGCTCGCCGGAAACCTGTTGTCGTCGCCAACGGTTTCGCAACGCGATGGCGACCGCCCTCTTGGCCTCGCGCTGGCCAATGATGTAACGATCCAACTCGGAAACGATCTCTCGGGGCGTAAACGTGGGGATAGAACTCATGGTAGGCTTTCTACGCTGATCTCATCGTTGGTATAGATGCAGATATTGGCGGCAACCTCAAGCGACTCGGTTGCAATTTCTTCGGCACCCAAATCGGTGTGTTTGGCCAGCGCGCGCGCTGCCGCAAGGGCGAAAGAACCCCCCGACCCGATGGCCGCAATACCGTCATCGGGCTCGATTACGTCTCCGTTGCCCGAGACGACCAACAACGAATCGGCATCGCCCAGCAGCAGCATGGCCTCAAGTCGGCGAAGCATTCGATCGCTTCGCCAATCCCGCGCGAGTTCAACCGCCGCACGCCGAATGTTGCCGGGAGAAGCCTCCAGTTTGCTTTCAAGGCGCTCGAGCAACGTCAAGGCATCGGCGACGCCTCCCGCAAATCCGACGACCGCCCTGCCCCCGGCGATCTTTCGAACTTTTTCTGCCTTCTGTTTCATGACCATTTCACCCACCGTCACCTGGCCATCCGCCGCCATGGCGATTTTTCCGTTCCGAACGATAGCCACGACGGTCGTGCTCCTCGTTTTCGGCATTTCCCCGCTCATTCCGACTTCTCCCGACTCTTGCTTTTACTCGCCCTGCCTGAATTTGGCTTGCCCGAACCTGGAGCCTTCTTGCCGTTCTTTGCCCCACTCGGATGCGGGCCGGCCCCCAGGGCTCGGGGGTGGGCACTGTCGTACACTTGGCGAAGATGTTCCACCGAAACCGCCGTGTACTTTTGTGTCGTGGAGAGACTGGCGTGACCCAGAAGTTCCTGAATCTCGCGTAAATCCGCCCCCATATCGAGCAGGTGCGTCGCGTAGCTGTGACGCAGGCGATGGGGATGCACACGATCATCCAGCCCGCTCGCCCGACCCCGGCGGGCCAGCCCCCGACGGACGTCCCGGGCTGAGAGCCGACGGGGCTCGAGTTCGTGATTTCGGCGCAGTACGATAAAAAGCGGCTCGCCGAGGACACCCGGACGACGGCGTTCGTCGAGCCAGCGAGCCAGAGCCAGGCGCGCCTTCTCGGGGATCGGAACGATGCGCTCCTTGCTCCCCTTGCCCATCACACGAACCTCTCCCTGGTGAAGATCGATATCGCGAACGTCCAAGGCCGCCATTTCACCCACGCGAATGCCCGTTCCGTAGAGGAGTTCCACGATGGCCGCATCGCGCAGTCGCGCCCGGCGCTGCCTGGGTTGTTCGGCCCCTTCCACGGAAACCCGCGAATCAGCATCCGCGAGCGCAAAACAGTCGTCCACCGAAAGAGGTCGAGGAGCCCTCTTCGGGAGTTTCGGAGCAGGAATTCCGGTCGTAGGGTCGAGGGCGATGCGTTCTTCACGCTGAAGAAAGCGAAAGAATGCTCGGACGCCGGCAAGGCGGCGACCGAGAGTCGCTGCGCTCCGTTCGGCGTGCAGACTCGCCAGCCATGCACGAACCCGCTCCGGGTCAATCTCGTCAGGGCCGACGTCGGCTCCCGTAAAGTCGGCAAGCAGCGTAATATCGGCCAAATAGGCGCGGCAGGTGTGCACGGAGAGAGCTCGCTCGACGCGCAGGTGGCGCTCAAAATCCTGAATCGCGTCCTTCCAATTCATGAGTTCTCCGGCGCCACCACCGCGCGGTAGGCCTCGATGGCCCGAAGGCCGCGCGCCGCCAGCGCTTCGTTTTTTTCGCGCTTGGGCTGTTTGCGCGGACGATCGGGACCACGGGGACGATCGAGGGGCGGAAAGAGCCCGAAGTTCACGTTCATCGGCTGAAAGTCTCGGGCACTCGAATTTCCCAAATGCGCGAGCAGCGCCCCATGGGCGGTTTCCGGCGGCGGCTTGACCCAATGGAGCCCCTGAGCCGAGCGAGCTGCATTGGTACCCGCCATGCCGCCCAGCGCAGCGGACTCCACATAGCCCTCAACCCCAGCCATCTGGCCAGCAAGATAGAGTCCTTTTCTTGCCTTCAGCTCCAGACTCGGCTCCAACCGAAGCGGTGCGTTCACGTACGTGTTCCGGTGGACCGAACCAAAGCGCGCGAAGACCGCCTTCTCCAAACCGGGCAGCGTGCGAAAAATTCTCTTCTGTTCGCCGATCCGAAGCTTGGTCTGGAACCCGACCAGATTGAAGAGAACCCCGGCCTCATCCTCTTGGCGGAGCTGGACGACGGCATGAGAGCGTTTGCCCGTCCTTGGGTTGATCAGCCCGACGGGCTTCATCGGTCCGTAGGCGAGGGTTTCAGCGCCCCGGCGGGCCATCTCCTCAATGGGCAGGCACCCCTCGAAATAGAGCGCCTTCTCAAATTTGTGCAGGGGAACTGTCTCGGCCTCGAGCAAGTTCGAAACGAACGCTCGATATTGCTCGCCGTTCAGCGGCACGTTGAGGTAATCCCCCTCCCCCTCTTCGTAGCGGGAGGCACGAAAAACGATGCTGTGGTCGATTGAATCCGCGTAAATCGTCGGCGCGATCGCATCATAAAAATAGAGGTACTCTTCCCCGAGCAACCGTTGCAGATTCCGAGCCAGCTCGGGTGCCGTCAATGGCCCTGTAGCGAGCACCACCAAGGGATCGTCGGGAATTTCCGGCACGAGTTCCCTGCGCAATTCAATTCGGGGGTTGTCTTCAATCGCCCGGGTGACGTATTGGGCGAACCCCGTCCGGTCCACCGCAAGCGCTCGACCCGCCGGAACAGCAGTGGCGTCGGCGGCCTCGATGATGAGCGAACCCAGGCAACGCATTTCTTCCTTGAGGAGCCCAACCGCATTGTGGGTAGGGCTCGCCCGAAGTGAGTTGCTGCAGACCAGCTCGGCAAGATCCTCGGAGATATGGGCCGGCGAAAGACGCTCGGGTTTCATGTCGTAGAGAACGACTTCAACTCCCCGGCGCGACGCTTGCCAAGCCGCCTCGCAGCCCGCGAGCCCTCCGCCCACCACGAGCAGCCGAGGGGATTTCCCCTGCATGGAACTCATTCTGACCGCACCTCTCCGGAAAATCCCGCCGATCCACGGACACCTGGCCGAGAACTCAAGCCCAGCGGGAGGATAGCCCATCGCCGGGCTTGCCTTGCCGCCACTCAGACCCGACCGCGAAGCCGCCGCCGTGAAGGCGGGATCGCGTGCAATCGGCCGTCTCGATCCGCTTCGATCCAGCCATCAATCTCGAGTCCCATCAAGCCCAGGGCGAGCCGTCCTTCGGCCCAGCCGAGTTCGCGGCCCAGCCCATCGCGGTGGAGGGCCTCCTCGCGCAGTCGGAGATAGATTCGGGCCTGGTCGGGATCGGAGGGCTCGGCTTCGGTTGCCCGACCCAAAGCCGGAACCGGGTTTGAGTCAAGACTGAAAGGCGAGGAAACCGCCTCGAGGACATCCGAGGGCTCGAGAACCGGACGGGCCCCGTCCCGGAGCAGAGCATTCGAACCCGCAGCATGAATCGAATCGATGCGGCCCGGCACAACAAGAACCTCTCTGCCTTGGTTCAATGCGTGGCGCGCCGTAATGAGCGAGCCGCTCTTCCGCCGGGCTTCTACAACCACCACCGCCTGAACGAGCCCGCTGATCAACCGATTCCGCAGGGGGAAATGGGGAGCGGCAGGAGGGCGGCCCAGGGGAAGCTCGCTGATCACGGCTCCCGAGCGAGCAATTTGCTCGGCCAATTCCCGATGCTCGGGAGGGTAGACCCGATCTGGCCCCGAACCCATGACCGCCAAAGTGCGCCCAGGGGCGGCGAGCGCTCCGCGATGAGCCGCCGCATCAACCCCCCGCGCCAGCCCGGAAACGACCACGAAGCCGGCCTCGGCCAGCGCGCAGCCCAACTCTTCGGCCACGCCCCGCCCGTAACTCGTTGCGGCGCGGGCACCGACGATGGCGATCGAAGGCCTCCCCAGATCGGCCGGATCGCCGCGTATCAGGAGCACGGGCGGCGGATCGGCGAGAGCCCGCAACGAAAGGGGGTAGGAATTCGCGGTGAGAGGGAGTGCCCGGATGCCGTGCTCTCCCATGACGCGAATCCAGCCCGCGACCTCATGACCGCCCCGGGGCAGACTTTTTCCGCTGCGAGCAAGCGCTGCGACCGGATCGCCTCCCGTTGCTACCAGACAATCCCGGGCGAGTACTGGCGCCAGACAAAGCGCGGATTGAAACTGCAACCAGGCTCCAAGCAATTCCTGGGTAGCGGCTCTCTCATCCGTGGGATCGAGTACATCCGGTGACTGAACGTCCCGAGTCAATCCGATTTCGCACATTGGGGAGGCTCCCGGGGACCGGGAATCACCTTATTAGCAAAATTTCCATCGAAGCAAAATCGGCGAGCCCTGAGCCTCCCCCAACCCGGGAAAAAATCAGCGCCGGGCGACTCGGGGGGCGACGGGACGAACCTGATCGCCCACTTCCAGAGCTCGTTTCGAGCCGACCACGTAGCCGACGGCGGTGTTCGGACTGACCTCAACGACCACTAGGCTGGCGTCGGTTCGATCGGGGGTCATCACCTTCTTCGATCGCACACGTTCTTCGCGGATCGAGCCCGGACTGAAGACTTCCATTTCAGAACCCAGATCCAGTCCATCCGAAGTGCCTCGATTCAGATAGACATAGTCCCCGTCCGCAACCTGACTTCGACCCTCGGGAATGAACACGATATTGCCCTCGGCTGCGCCAGGCGTGGACTTCACCTCGACCTCCAGCCGGGGCGAAATCCGAGGAATCAACCGATCTCCCCGAGCAATCTCCGATCGGGACATTCGAATTTCGGCCGTCGCCGAATCGCCCTTGACCTCCCGAACCACAAGCCAACCGAGAATGTCCACGTGGTAACCCAGCTGTCGGCCGCGGCGAATATCATAGACGGGCTCGGCGTCGCGAAAGAGTGTCAACTCATCGCCAACAGCAACCTCGCCCATTCCCTGCCCGATATAGACGATATCGCCTCCCGCCAACCACTCCCGGGCGCTCGGGGATCCGACGATACTGGTTGCCGCTTCAACCGCAGAGCGGCTCACGAATCCCATCGCACCGCGCTCGGCCACACGAATACTCCGGCTGGACGGAAGCGGCTCGGCGATGACCTCCTCCACCGCTTCGACGACTTCCTCGGAGACAGCGTCGCTCTGTTGGTCGCGGGCGGCGATCATGGCATTGGCCCGTTCCCGAGTGATCTTGCGCATTTCGCCCGCAGTAATCCAGATGCGATCTTCGGGCACAATCAGGTGGGGGTTTTCAATATCATCGTTGTCCCGCCAGACCGCTGGCCACACCCAGGCCGTCCCCAGATAGGTGGAAGAAATATCCCAGAGCGTATCGCCGGTAATCACCGTGTGAATTCGCCCCACGTTGCCGTTCTCGTCCACGGCCCATGGGCCGAGTGTTGGATCCGGCGAGGTGCTGAGAACCGGAGCGTCACCGGGGCCCGGCACCGCGACGGACTCGGCGTAAGGAGCCCCCACAGCAAGGGTTTGGGCTAGGACAATCAGGGAAAGCCATGCTCTCATTGGAGTTCTCCGGGGGTAGGTAAGCACGATCGACGTGGCTCGCCGCCCCTCAGCGATCGCACGCGCGCTCAGGATAAGTCGAACAGCCCGGAGTCGCCCGCGGACCCTGGAGTATTTGCCGGTCTTGAAAGCTTCATTTCAAGTCAAGAGCAGCGGAATACACCCACGCGAGACCGCGACTGGGCCAACGGTCGAAACATTCTCATTCCGCCTTATCGGCGAGTTCACGAGCCTGCTTGATACCCCGCGGCCACTTGAATGCGCGTCCCTTGGGGGACTCGCCTCGACTCGGGTTCGGCGGCCCCAATCAACTCGCCGCCTGCAGCCTTGCGATTTCCCTTTGCACACGCTCTGCCCACGGGGGGGGAGGGGCATCCTTGGCCAAGCTCCCGCTCTCCCGAAGGCCATCGATGTCGTTGATCGCAGCCTGCAGGCTATCCAAGGCCTTGGACTTGTCCCCCGAGGCCTCGTAGGCCTGGGACAAATGAAGGCGAATTTCGCCAATGGCGACATCGTCGGCTCCCGCCACACTCACCGCTTCCCGTAGATACCCAATCGCCGCGGAGTGAACGCCCCGCTTGTAAAGCACCCAGCCAAGGGTATCCGCGGCGCTGGCGCTGTCGGGAAGCGCGGCCTTGGCTTCCTGGGACAGCTTGAGGGCCCGGTCAAGATCACGACCCTCTTCGGCCATCATGTAGGCGAGATTGTTCTTTGTTTGGGCCAGGTTTCCATCCTTCTGCAACGCCATTTCGTACTGCTCGCTCGCTTTCTTGGCATCGCCGGTCATTTCATAGAGAACGCCGAGAAAGTGACGGATGCTCGCATTCTCAGGATTCTGGTCACTGGCACTGACATACTGCTTGAGGGCCATGTCCAGCTGGCCTGCCGACGCGTAGATACGGGCCAACTGGTTGTACGACTCGACCCGGCCCGGCTCCAATTCGATCGCCTTCTCGAAAGCCGTGGTCGCGCCTTCGAGATCTCGAACTCGAATCCCTGCCAGACCAAAGACATGCCAGAGATCCGCGGAATCCGGACTGGCCTGCAGGGCCTCGTCGATCAATTGAAGACCGATCTCAACCTGTCCTTCGGCATCGTGTACGGCGAGTAGTGAATTCAGAATATTGGGATCGTGAGGCCGTTCCTTGTTGGCGAGGACGAAGGCCTCACGCGCTTCGCGAACCTGACCCTGGGCCATTGCGACCCGCCCGATCGCGAACAGCGCTTCGACACTCCGTCCATCCTCGGGAATCCCTTCGAGAGTTTCCGTGGCCTCATCGAACATCCCCAACCGCACCATGCTCTGAGCCAACAGGATCCGCGTCTCTTCGTCTTCAGGCTCACGCTCGAGATAGCGTCGACCATTCTGAATCGCATATTCGTGTTCGCCCAGTTCGGCATGGACCCGAACAAGGAGCTTTCGCGCTGACTTGAGGCCAGAGTTGAGTTCCACGGACCGAGCGAGTTCCGCCCTCGCCCGATGGAGGTCCCCTGTCATGAGCAGCGCCGAGCCCAAGACAAAATGCGCTTGGGCCCAATCGGGCTTGGCCGCGATGGCATCGCGAAGCACTTCGATAGCCTGCTCAGCGTTGCCCTGGGCAATTTCGGATTTTCCCCGAACAAATGCGGCTTCAGCGTTTGAAGGGTCTTCCTTGGTCACGGCGTCGACGATCGCGACGGCTTCGGCCACCTGCTCCTCGTTGCCGTTGCGGAGACCGAGATCGATCAACAGTTCGGCCTTTCGGAGCCTCGCCAAGGTGCTGTTGGGGTCTGCCTCGGCGGCCTTCTCGGCGGCCTCCAGCGCCGCGCTGAGATCCCCCTGGCGGCCTCGCAAATTCGAGAGGGCAAGCCACGGTTCAGGGTCGCTATCATCAAAAGTTGTTGCGAGCTCCAAAATCTCATTGGCTTTTTCGTCTTCACCGATAGATCGGTAGTGCTGGAGCAGTGCTTCGCTGAGCCGTTTCTTGTCAGCGCTCACCTCCTTGATTCCGCGATCAAGAATCGCCGTCCCCTCTTCTTCGCGCTCGCGCTCAAAGTAGAAGAGGCCGAGATTGATGAACGCCCCGACGAGATGAGGATTCTGCTCGCCTTCTTCTCCGGGCTCAGCCGCGAGGAGAAGCGCTTCATTTAGGTTCGATTCAACTTCTTCGTAGCGCTCTTGAGCCATCAATAAGTTGGCGAGATGATTGCGAACCATAGGCCCATCGTCACGCGCGATCGCTTCGACGAACTGAGCTTCGGCCCGCTCAGCGTCTTCGATCTTCGCGTAGTAGACCGCAAGCGCGATCCTGTAGTTCGCATTGTCGGGTTCCAACTCGACTGCCCGAAGTAGATCCGGTTCGGATTCCTCTGATCGGCCGAGGGAATCAAGAGCCCCTGCGCGAACCAGGTGCCCCGGAGCGCTGTCCGGAGCAAGCTGGATGATTGCATCCGCCTGCTCAAGAGCCAGGTCAAAATTTTGGGCCGCGATGGAAATAGCCGCATAGGTGAGCCGTGAGTCGACGTCGTCCGGGGCCAGGCGAATCGTTTCGCTGAGTTCCCAGTAGCCCTCTTTCAGTTTGTCCGAACTCAGGTAGGCGTTTGCCAGCGCTCGGTGGGCCTCCGTGGCATTAGGGTCGATCTGAAGCACATTTCTATACTCAATAATCGCTTCGTTGAGTTGTCCCGCCTCCTTGTACGCATCCCCTCGCTTCATGAAATCCGCACGTTTTTCTTCATCGCTCGTGCAGCCCGATAGAACGGTGAGAAACGCGGCGAACAGGAACAGGAGACGTCCGAAACCAGGAAATCCTTGTGCAACGAAGCTCATTGTCAAACCTCAACTTAAACCGGGGTGGGCCCGGAGCGAATTTTCGGAATTATGAAACTGCGCTATTCGGAACTCAAATTCCACAGAACTCGACAAGCCTGGAATCGATGACCACCCGAGCGCGCGAAATCGGGCCGTCGACGCCTCACAACCATAGCAGACGGAGCTTCAGCTCATGAGCCGGCCCTGAGAAGGCACAGCCCGGCTTTCACGTCAGATCCTTGCGCCCGCCCTTCGCAAGGGTGGCCACCAGCTTTCGGACTTCATGGCTGCGGTCAATGTCGGCGATCAAAATGGCGTCCTCAGTATCTACGACCACCAACCCCTCAACCCCAAGCAGGGCAACCAGACGCTCTCCGCCCCAAACGAGATTCGAAGCCGAGTCCTCGAGCAGAACTTCACCTCCCAAAACGCGATTTCCATCATCCCCACCGGCCCGGCGACCCGACGTCCTTACCCCGCGGACGAGTCGATCCGCGGGGGTACGACTGCCTACGCCGAGTTCCTCCCCGAGCGATGCCCAGGTTCCCACGTCGCTCCACGCAAAATCAACGGGCAACGTCCAGACTTTTCGACTCCTCTCCATGACCGCAATATCGATAGGAACGGATGGGGCACGCCGATACGCGGCTGCCACGGCGCTCGAATTTCGACCCTGAGGTTTGCTCCTGAGCGGTGAAAGCGCTCGATGCAAATCGGGCGCGCAGACCTCGATCTCTCCCAGCATCGTCGCTGCTGAAAAGACAAAAACTCCGGCGTTCCAAAGATACTGGCTGGATGCCAGATAGCGTTGCGCCCGCTTCGCGTCGGGCTTTTCTACAAAACGACGAACTCGATACAATCCGGGAAAAGAACCTCCCGCACTTTTCCCCTGCTGTATGTAGCCGTATCCCGTGTCTGGGCGAGTGGGTATGACTCCAAGTGTCACCAAAACCCCGGCCGAGGCAGCAGCTCGGGCACAGCGTCGCATCGAAGCCGCGAATGCCCGGCCGTCCGGAATATGATGATCCGCAGAAAGAATGGCCAAAACACTTCCGGAATCCTCAGCCTCTATTCTCTGGGCCGCCCATGCCACAGCCATCGCGGTATTTTTCCGAGAAGGCTCAATCAGCACCCTTCGAGCGGGGAGGCCCGACTCCTCCCTGATTGCCTTCGCGTGTTCCTTCCCGCACACGATCCAAACTTGATCTTCTCCGGCGAATTTCTTTGCACGGCTCATAGTCGCGGCCAACAGCGATGTCCCCCCAACCACGCGCATCAAGGGTTTCGGGTACTTCCGACGCGATGCTGGCCAAAAACGTTCACCCGCTCCACCCGCAAGAATCACGGCATGAACCGAAGGTCGACCAACCTTCTGTTTCTTCGCGACCATCGTTGAAGCCCTCCTCACCTGCGTCCGATTCCCCAATACTCGATGCCACTCTCGCGCACAGTCTGAGGGTTATAAATATTCCGCAAATCAACGAGTTTTGGTTGCCTTAGCAGTTCCTTGATCCGGCGCAGATCAAGCGCCCGAAATTCATTCCACTCAGTAACGATTACCAAAACGTCAGCGCCATCGGACGCGTCGTAGGCATCCTCGCAGAGCACAAGTTCGGGAAGTTCTCGAGAGGCCGGATCCATGGCCCGAGGGTCGAAGGCTCGGATCTGAGCCCCCTCTTTCAAAAGAGCTCGAATGATGGCCAGAGAAGGACTTTCCCGGACGTCGTCTGTCTCGGGCTTGAAGGAAAGGCCCAAGAGTCCCACCACTTTCCCCTTTAATTGTCCATCGCACGCACTCGCAATCTTTCCGGTGGCGTAGTCGAGTTGACGACCATTCGCCCTCATAGCGGCTTCTACAATTTCGAACTTCCGACCCAACTCCCTGACGGTGTGAGCCGCCGCCCGCGTATCCTTGGGGAAGCACGAGCCTCCATATCCTGGCCCCGCATGGAGAAACTTGGAGCCAATCCGGCGGTCGAGACCCATCGCCCGGGCGACACTTTGGACATCCCCGCCTACGTCGTCGCAGAGCAGAGAAAGTTCGTTGACGAATGAAACTTTTGTCGCAAGGAATGCATTCGCCGCATACTTCGATATCTCAGAACTCACCAAATCTGTGAAAACGAAAGGAGTCTCATTGAGAAACAGCGGTCGATAGAGATCCTTCATGATCGCCAATGCTTGATCGTCTCCTGGCTCGGTGCCCACAACAACCCTGTCGGGTCGGAGAAAATCACCAATCGCGGCCCCTTCTCGAAGGAATTCCGGATTCGAAACAACGCTAAAATGAACTTCCCGGCCAGCCGCTTTAAGTTCTTCCTCGATCCATCCCCGTATTTTCTGCGACGTGCCCACAGGGACTGTGCTCTTTGTGACGACTACCTTGTAGCCGTCGAGATTTCGGCCGATTTCCCGGGCCGCCGCTTCAACGAATCTGAGATCGGCGCTTCCATCTTCTGCAGACGGGGTACCCACTGCAATGAATGCAATTAAGGCTCCTCGGATCGCTTCATCGCGATCGGCGGTGAAGAAGAGTCGCTCCGCCTCGATACTGCGTCGGACAAGGTCGGAAAGCCCGGGTTCGTACATCTCGACTCGACCAGAACCCAGTGCGGCGATTTTATCGGCATCGGTATCCGTACATGTGACGCGAAGTCCAAACTCCGAAAAGCAAGCCCCCGTCACGATTCCCACATATCCGCAACCGATCACGCAGACATTCATTTCTCACGCTCCTCAAAATTCGACCCTGACAAAACGTCCGATTGAATTCTAGTCGAAAACTGAATATTCCACCCTCTCAGCCAAAGGAACCGCCCGGTGCTATCGCGAATAGGCAGACACCCTTGACACGAATTTCCAGGGACGGCTCGTCGCTCCCGACGAGAACCCTACCCAGCAGCGGCGAGATCGTTCAAGATTGCTCAGCGAGTGCCCGGGCTCCCAAGGCGAACGCCATGAATCCGCTGCTGGGCCTTCAAGTCCGAATCGACCATCAGGCCAATCAGACTTTCAAAATTTGTCGCTGCCTTCCAGCCAAGTTCCCTCTCGGCCTTGCTCGGATCGGCGAGGAGGGTATCCACCTCGGCAGGGCGTTGAAGGTTCTTATCGGTCTTGACGAAGTCCTCTGGCTCAAGACCAACGTGGGAAAACGCGAGTTCGTAACACTGCCGCACAGAGTGCTGAACGCCCGTCCCGATCACGTAGTCAGCAGCTTCTGGAGCTTGAAGCATTCGCCACATCGCGTCGACGTACTCGGCCGCGTATCCCCAATCGCGCCGAGCTTCAACGTTGCCCAGCTTCAGTTCATCCTGCAGCCCAAGCTTGATTCGAGCAACACTCTCCGTGATTTTCCGAGTAACGAACTCTCGACCTCGACGCGGAGATTCGTGATTGAAGAGAATTCCGGATACCGCAAAGAGATCGTAGCTCTCCCTGTAATTGACAGTAATCCAGTGACCATAGAGCTTCGCCACTGCATACGGGCTGCGCGGATAAAAAACAGTGGACTCACTCTGCGGAACTTCGGCGACTCTCCCGAACATCTCGGAGCTGGAAGCCTGGTAAAAGCGAATGCCTGGATCAATCGTTCGAATCGCATCCAACATCCGGGTGACTCCGAGAGCCGTGTATTCCCCAGTCAGCGAGGGTTGGACCCACGACGTGGGAACAAAAGATTGCGCCGCAAGGTTGTAGATTTCCCTCGGCCTCGAATCTCGAATCGCCGTTTCAAGAGATACTTGATCGAGCAGATCCGCTTGATGGAGCTGCAGGTCCTTACGAATGTGTGCGATACGCTCGTACGTCTCCGTGCTCGAGCGCCGAACGACTCCGTGAACCTCGTAGCCTTTCTCAATTAGCAACTCTGCAAGGTAGGAACCATCCTGACCCGTGACTCCCGTAATGAGTGCAATCTTTGCGCCCATTTCATTTTCTCCCTTTTCTAACTATCGACCGAGTCAACCGGGGTATCCGCTGACTCTTCGGCCTGCCCAGGCCAGAGCATACCAAGGTTTTTAAGGAGTCTTGCCGTCAATACGATTACCGCGCCCAGGAAGATATAGGCCGAAACACCCCTCAGCTGAGAAAAAGATAGTGCGATCACGCTGAAACAGAGGGTCTGAAAGTAGAGCCAAAGAACGGCACGCCGATGCGAACCTTCCCTTGCAAGAATCAGATGGTGCATATGCATTTTGTCCGCCGAAAAAATTCCTTTTCCAGTTCGGACGCGTCTAAAAATGGAAAGTCCCGTATCCAAAAGCGGGACAGCGAGTGCCAGGAGAGGGACAATGAAGGCAAGAAGAGCCGCCTTTCGATAGCCCTGAATCGAGATGAGAGCCAGTCCAAAGCCAACAAAGAGGGCTCCCGCATCGCCTAGGAAGATCTTCGCAGGCGGGAAATTGAAAGGCAGAAATCCCAGCAGAGCTCCGAGCATCACCAAAGAAATCAACAAACCTGCAGGTTGACTGGCCTGGAAGCAGAGAATGCCAAGGGTTGCAGCGATAATCACTCCGATTCCCGCCGTTAGTCCATCGAGGCCGTCGATGAGGTTCATCGCGTTGGTGACGACGACGATCCAGCCGAGCGTGATCAACCAGGAGAACCAACTCGGGAGCAAATGGGTCTCAAGAGTCAGAGGATTTGTAAAATAGTCGATCACAAATCCGGAGTTGATCGCGATCAGAGAAGCCAAGAGTTGAAAGGGCAGTTTCTGCCAAGCTCCCAGTTCAAAGCGGTCGTCCCAGGCACCCACCAATACCAGTAACGTGCCCCCTGCCATAAAGGACGCCACCTGATCCCGCACATTCATGAATTGCGACTGGTCCGCGACAAAATAGTACGCAATCAGCCCCAACCCACATCCAGAAACCACCGCGATTCCCCCCAAAAGGGGAATCCCTTCCCGGTCGTTGACCTTTCTTTCGCTGGGGCGATCTACAACATTTAGAAGAGTTGCCATTTTTCCTGCGAGGGGCGTCAGCACTCCGGCAACGAGGCCTGCCGTGCAGAATGCGAGAATCAATGCGGCTAAATCCATACCCGGCCTCTTCCCGCCGTCCCTCGTCGCGAAGGTCCCGAAAACATTCTAATAGGGCCCGGTGGGTGATGAGTTCTGGGCCACCCCGTTGAGTACCATGCCGAGAATTCGCCTCTGATCAAGAATTTCGAGCATGGTCTCCACGTCTTCTTTCGGTGTGACCCCAGCACGCACAACCAAAACTATTCCGTCGCTGAGTTCGGAAACGGTTTTGGCATCGGGCAACCCGAGACAGGCGGGTGTATCTAGAATCACCTGGTCGTAGAGTTCGGCGACTTCTTCGACCATCTCCCGCATCCCTACTGAAGCCAGAAGTTCGGAGGGATTGGTGGGCCTGGCTCTGACGAGAAGTACATCCATGTTAACGGTATCGATCTTGGTAATCGCCTCTTCGAGGCGAGCACTGCCCGTCAATACCTCTCCCAAGCCTACGGCGGGATCGACTCCCAGACTCGTATGGATACTCGGATTGCGCAGATCGCAGTCGACAAGAAGAACCTTCTTCCCCAGGCTCATGGATGTGACGACCGCCAGGTTGATCGAAGCCATACTTTTACCTTCGCCAGAATTCGCGCTGACTACTGAAACTGTCTTGAGTGACTGCTGGGTCGCCAGCGAGTCGATGCGGCCTCGAAGAGTACGAAACTGCTCTGACACTACGGAGTCGGGCTGAAGCATCGTTATGCGGCGCTTATTGATATCGTTCGCCGTCTCTACTGCAATTTTATCTCTTCGCCCCGACCCGAAGGATAGAATTTTCTTAAGACTCCCCCTTTTTCGCACTGGAGCGCTCGCTGGTGTCGTGTCCCATTCTGTCGGCGCCATGACCGCGGGTTCACCAACGGCCTTTCTTCGGCGTTCCGCTTCGGCCCGCTGCAATGCTTCATAATGTTTGGCCATTGTCGCTCTACGATCCCCTTACTAACGAAAGAACCTGAATATCTCGCGAACCTTGCTGCGGGATTTTTTCTTATGCTCCCCGCTTGCACCAGATTCACTCTCCGAAGGAAGCGTCTCCAGCATATCAAGATCTTCCGCGGCTTCCTCGATCATATCCGCGTCAACTACTTTCTGCGCCCTTGCAAAGCCCATCAAAAGCGCGCTGTCACACAGGACGTTCAACAGCCTTGGCGTACCCCCCGTAATCCGGTAGAGAGCACGCAACGCACCCCGCTTGAAAAGCCGTCCTCCAGTAAACCCAGCCCGCCGAAGGCGGTCCTCTACATATTCGTGGGTCTCGGTCTCATCAAATGGTCTCAGATGGTGGCTTAGCGCAATCCTCTGGCGCAGTTGGCGAAGCTCGGGCTTCCGAAGCATCTCCTTCAACTCCGGCTGTCCCACTAGCATTATCTGGATGAGCTTCGAACGTGGCGTTTCAAGGTTTGAAAGCAGCCGAATCTCTTCCAGCATATCGATCGAGAGATTTTGCGCTTCATCAACTATGAGAAGAGTCTTTTCGTTCTTCGCAAGTCGATCTATCAAAAATTCGTTCAGCTGCAACAAATACTCCGCCTTGTTCTTGCGCCTAGGCTCAATGTCGAGTTCCTCAAAAAGTATTCGAAAGAAACCGAGCGGAGTCAGTCGCGGATTGAATATGAAGGCTGACTTCGTTTTGGAATCAAGCTGACCCAGGAGCGCATGCAGGAGGGTAGTTTTCCCCGTTCCCACTTCACCCGTGAGCATCACAAAGCCCTTCCCCGCCTTGACGCCATACAAGAGGGTCGCGAGACCCTCACGATGCGCCTCTCCAAGGAAAAGAAATGAAGGGTCCGGGGTCATTTCAAAGGGCGGCCTGACCAAGCCGTAGTATTCACAATACATGTGTACTCCGGAAGACCATCAGGGGTTCCATCCTAAATTCATTCCTTGAATGCGGCGCCTAGCCTCAGACTCTCCGTCTCGATCCTCTTCGCCGGCGTCGCTACTCGGAAAAATCTGGACGTCGTTGACGTATACGTACGAAACAGCTCCGCCCAAGAGGAACAATGCGGCAATTCCGCCAGCGACCAGAATTTCGCGAGCCCGTTGGCGACGGCGCGCGGCGAAATCTGGCTCAAGCATAATCGCCGGAATCGAGGCCAATACTGGCACACTGGTCGCGGCTTGAAGGCTGCGCGAATCATGGACGGCCGAATCCAGAGATTCGAGCAAGAGCCCAACTGCTCCGGCCATTCCCACCCCCACCACCAAACCCAAGAAGAGAATCAGCCGACGATTGGGAGAACTCGGCCTCGGCGCCGGAAACGCGGACTCAAGAATTCGAAACTGCTCCCCGAGTTGCTTTCGCTCAAGATCCGCCTGGACGCTCGCCTGCTGGCGACGCGCACCAAAATCTTGGAATGAAGCGTTGAGGTGACTGTACTCCCGAGCGAGTGCCTCAAGCACAGCAGCGACCGCGGGAGTCGCTGCCAGCCGCGCGCGCGCGTCCTCGCCCTGTTCGGTCAGACGTTGAGCGTCCCGTGTCAACGCCTCGACTCGCAGTGCAGAACGACGCTCCTCGGACTTGGCATTCTGCTCCGCATACGAACCCGGCACCCCTTCCTCTCCTAGGTCTGGACCGTCGATGCGATCATCGAGCAGG
>LWDU01033696.1_pt2 | contig 29965 bp, 29 predicted proteins | sample 727161 | NCBI WGS metagenome assembly LWDU01 (sample SAMN04566230, study PRJNA314399) | hydrothermal vent metagenome | isolation source: deep sea hydrothermal plume seawater | place: Mexico: Gulf of California, Guaymas Basin | collected 2004-07-11
CTCAATATAGGGTGAAATAAAATTCATTTTATGAAGAAGTGAAATTCTATGATCTTCAATATTCATACCATTAATTAGAACTTTACCACTTGATGGTTTTAGGAGTCCTAGTATCATTGCTATAGTAGTTGTTTTTCCACATCCATTGGGACCTAACAATCCAACAATTTCATTTTCATTAATTTTAAAGCTTATGTTTTTAACAGCTTTTTTTGATTTGTATGATTTTGATAAATTTATAACTTCAATTGAGTTTGTCATACGATTTTTTAGAATTTTGAAGCTCTTTTTAATCTGTCATTGATTGATTGACCAATTCCTGTATTTTGAATTTTTTCTACTGCAATTGCTTTATATCCTCTGTTTTTAATTTTTCTTAAAAATGAATATAAATTTTTTGCTGCTTCCTTCAAATTATTTTTTTTACTTAAATAAAAATAATTAGAAGATTTATTTTTTTTTTTTTTTACCAGGATATAAGCTTCATTTTTTTTTGGCTTTGTAACATTCATTCTTAGCGGAATGCCCGGAGAGTAATGTAGTTGTGACTGACCGGGGGTAATTTTTTTTAGTGGATTAATATCAATTTTAATTTTTTGGCCTAAAACTTTTTCTATTTTAGAAACATCTAAGCTACCCAATCTTAGTATTTTAGGTTTGTTAGTAATATCAATTATAGTTGATTCAAGACCAATATTACATTTGCCGCCATCTAAAATATATTTAATATTATTGCCAAACTCTTCTTTAACATCTAATGCTTGAACTGCACTTAATTTTGTAGAAATATTAGCACTAGGAGCTGCCAAAGGATAATCTAATCTATCTAGCAATTTTTTAAAAATCTTATGTTTAGGAAATCTTATGGCTAAATTTTTTTCTTTATTAGTAACAATTTTTGATACCTTAGAATTTTTGATAAGACTTAAAATATATGTAATGGGTCCAGGTGAGAATTTTTTATAAAGTTTAAGAAAATTTTCATTTATTAGACAATCTTTTTTTAAATCATTAATATTAGAATAATGAACAATTAAAGGGTTTGATTTGGGCCTTTTTTTTAATTTAAATATTTTTTGTACAGCACTACTAGAATAAGCATTAGCTGCCAGACCATAAACCGTTTCAGTTGGTACACCTATGCAGCAATTCATATCAAGATATTTTTTAGCTTTTTTGATATTTGGTTGATTATTTTTCATGTATTGTTAATTACTATTATATGAAGAATAAAAATTTACCAGAGGATAATAATTTTAAGTCTTTAGAAGAACTGACAAATGAGGCAAATAATATTATTGAATCATTAGAAAAAGAAAAAAATCTTCAAAGTTCTATGGATAATTATCAAAAATTATTAAAACTAAATTACTACATAGGAAAAAAATTCCAAGAAGGTTCAAAGAAAATTAGTGAAAAAACAAAACAAAAAATTAAAGATATAATTAACAAAAAAAATGAAAAATAAATTTATTAAGATCGTCCAAGATACTAATTTATTTTTAAAAAATTTTATTAAAAAACAAAAAAAAACAGAATTAATTCCTTCCATGAATTATGGTTTATTTTCTGGTGGGAAAAAAATTAGATCAAAAATTTTATTGGATATAGGTTTGTTCTTTAAAGTTGATTATAAAACTTTAATTGCTGTTGGTGCAGCTGTTGAGTGTATACACGCATATTCATTAATCCATGATGATTTACCGTGTATGGATAATGATAGTCTGCGAAGAGGAAAACCTTCTACGCATATTAAATTTGGGGAATCTACAGCTATATTGGCTGGTAACTCACTTTTAACAATGGCATTTGAAATTTTATCTAACTCAAATTTAAAAATTAATGACAAAACAAAAGTCAAATTAATTAAAAAACTATCTGAGTGTTCTGGACACTTAGGTATAGCTGGAGGTCAATTTTTGGACCTAAGTTTTGAAAAAAAAAAAATTTCAAAAAAAAAAATTATAGATATGGAAATAAAAAAAACAGGAAAACTTTTTAGTTTTTGTTGTATGGCTCCTGCAATTATTAAAAATAAAAGTTTAAAAGAAATTAATTCTTTTGAAAAAATAGGTTCTAATATTGGTTTATTATTTCAAATAGCTGATGATTTAATTGATTATCAAGGATCATCAAAAATTGCTGGAAAAAAAACCAAAAAAGATGAAAAAAAAGGAAAAGCTACGCTTATAAGTTTACTTGGTTACAAAAATGCTATTAAATATAGTGATAAAATAAAATCTAAAATTATTAATAATTTAAAAAAATATGGAGAAAGTTCAAAAAATATTAGTGAAACTTTAAATTATATTTTAACAAGAAATAAATGACAGAAGATTATAAATATTTAAAAAATATAAACTTTCCTTCAGATATAAAAAAACTTTCTGAAAACAACTTACAAGAATTATCTAACGAAGTTAGAAAAGAAATAATAAGTGCTGTTGCTGAAACAGGAGGTCATTTAGGTGCAGGTTTGGGAGTTGTTGAATTAACCGTAGCATTACATTACATATTTGATACACCAAATGATAAACTTATTTGGGATGTGGGACATCAAACATATCCACATAAAATTTTAACAGGAAGAAAAGATAAGATTAGAACATTAAGACAAGGCAATGGCCTATCTGGATTTACCAAAAGATCTGAAAGTGAATATGATTCTTTTGGCGCAGCTCATAGTTCAACTTCTATCTCTGCAGCATTAGGAATTGCAGAGGCAAATAAGTTATCTAAAAAATCAAATAATGTAGTTGCTATTATTGGTGATGGAGCAATTAGCGCGGGTATGGCCTATGAAGCAATGAATAATGCTGGTGCTTCAAAAACTAAAATGATTGTTATTCTAAATGATAATGACATGTCTATTGCAAAACCTGTGGGAGCAATGAGAACTTATTTAGCAAAACTATTATCTGGAAAAGTTTACTTTAGCTTAAGAGAAACTTTTAAATTAATTGCTTCAGCTTTTTCAAAAAGATTTAGTGCTAAAGCTGGAAAAGCAGAAGATTTTTTAAGATCTGCTGTAACGGGTGGGACACTCTTTAACTCCCTAGGGTTTTATTACGTAGGCCCAATAGATGGGCATGACCTAGATGTTCTTTTGCCAATTTTAAAAAATGCAAGAGACACCAAACATGAGGGACCAATCATGATTCATGTAAAAACTCAAAAAGGGAAAGGTTATTCTTATGCTGAGAAAGCTAATGACAATTATCATGGAGTTTCAAAATTTAATGTAGAAACTGGAGAACAAATTAAAAGTAGCTCTAACCTGCCAGCTTATACAAAAGTTTTTGCAAACACGTTAGTAAAACATGCTGAAAGAGATAGTAAAATTGTTGGTATTACAGCGGCAATGTCTGGTGGAACAGGATTAGATATTTTTGGAAAACAGTTTCCAAAAAGAATGTTTGATGTTGGTATAGCTGAACAACATGGTGTTACTTTTGCAGCTGGTCTAGCTACAGAAGGGTTTAAACCTTATGCAGCAATTTATTCGACATTTTTACAAAGAGCTTATGATCAGGTGGTACATGATGTTGCTATACAAAGTAGGAGCAGATGGTTCAACACATGCTGGCTCATTTGATGTTACTTATTTATCAACTTTACCTAATTTTGTGGTTATGGCAGCAAGTGATGAAGCTGAACTTGTTAAAATGATTAATACTTCGGTTGATATTAATGATCGACCCTGTGCTTTTAGATACCCAAGAGGAACAGGTTTAGGTTTAGAATTACCTTCAATTGATGAAAAAATTGAAATTGGTAAAGGAAAAATAGTTTTAGAGGGAAAAAAATTAGCAATTTTAAGTTTTGGAACAAGACTTAATGAATGTTTAATAGCTGCTGAAAACTTAAAGAAAAAGGGAATTAATATTACAATTGTAGATGCAAGGTTTGCTAAACCATTAGATGAAAATTTAATATGGCAAATAGCAACTGACCATGAAGCCTTGATTACTATTGAGGAAGGATCTATTGGTGGTTTCGGTTCTCATGTATCAAATTTTTTATCCGAAAAAAATTTATTAGACAAAGGATTAAAATTTAGAACAATGATATTCCCTGATATATTCATAGATCAAGATAAACCTGAATTAATGTATAAAATTGCAGGATTAGACGCTCAATCTATTCACGAAAAAGTTTTGGATCTATTAAACTCAAATATTGTTTTGCAAAAACAAAAATAATTTATTAGCTGCACTGAGCTTTGTTCATTAAATAGTGATCTAACAGTACACAATTTAACATAGCCTCACCCACTGGAACCGCTCTTATTCCTACGCAAGGGTCGTGTCTTCCTTTAACTGATATAGTCGTATTTTTTCCAAATTTATCTACAGTTTTTCTACTTTTCAAAATAGATGAAGTTGGTTTAACAGCAAAAGAAATTATTATTTCTTGACCACTTGAAATTCCTCCAAGAATTCCTCCCGCATTGTTTGAATCAAATTTTATTTTTTTACCTTTTTGAGAAATTTCATCAGAATTCTGTTCACCAGTTAATTGTGCTGAATTCATTCCCGAACCAATATTAACACCTTTAACAGCATTGATACTCATCATCGCTGAAGCAATATCCATATCTAGTTTTGAGTAAATAGGAGCTCCTAAACCAATTGGGACACCTCTGGCTCTCACTTCAATAATCGCACCACAAGAAGATCCAGATTTTCTTATATCTAATAAGTATTTTTCCCAAAGTTTAACTATAGACTTATCAGGACAAAAAAATGGATTTTTTCTAATTGTTTGATCGTTCCATTTATTTGTATCACATCTAAGAATTCCTAATTGCGTAACAGCACCAATGACTTTAAATTTTTTCCCTAACATGTTTTTTAAAACTTTTTTTGCTACGGCACCAGCCGCAACTCTTGCGGCTGTTTCTCTAGCTGATGATCTTCCACCACCTCTATAATCCCGTATTCCATATTTTTTAAAATATGTAAAATCTGCGTGACCTGGTCTAAATTTATCTTTAATAGTTTCATAATCTCTAGATCTCATATCTTTATTATAGATAATTAAAGAAATAGGTGTGCCAGTTGTTTTCCCCTCAAATACTCCTGAAAGAATTTGAACTTTGTCATCTTCTTTTCTTTGAGTTGTAAATTTTGATTGACCAGGTTTTCTTTTATTGAGTTCTATTTGGATATCTTGCTCTTTTATATTGATGTTTGGTGGGCAGCCATCAATTATACAGCCTAAAGCTGGACCGTGAGATTCACCCCAAGTAGTGAAACGAAATAGCTTTCCAAAAGTATTAAATGACATTACTTATATTATATAGATTATTTTGTTAAAATTATGAATCAAAAAAACGCTTTAGGATTGAATAGTTGCTTTTTAGATATAAATGATCCAATTCAATTGTTTAAAATATGGATGGAAGAAGCAAAAGCTAGCGAACTGAATGATCCAAACGCTTTAGCTTTAGCTACAGCTGATAAAAATGCAATACCATCGGTCAGAATGATTTTGTTGAAAGATTTTAATAGAGAAGGTTTTGTATTTTATACTAATTTAGAAAGTCAAAAAGGGGATGAATTAAAAGCAAATCCTAATGCCTCTATGTGCTTTCATTGGAAAAGTTTATTAAGACAAGTAAGGATTAATGGTAATTTGTCAAAAGTAGCAGATGATGTAGCTGATGAATATTATAATTCGAGAACATACAATAGCAGAATTGGCGCATGGGCATCAAAGCAAAGTAAAATTCTTAAAAATAGAAATGATTTAATTTCATCAATAGAAGAATATAAAAAAAAATATAATGACAAGGATAGAGTACCAAGACCCAAGCATTGGTCAGGATGGAATTTGTCACCATTAAGTATTGAGTTTTGGTTAGGTAGAGAAAATAGAATTCATGAGAGACTTAAGTATGATAAAAATGAAAATGGAAATTGGAATAAATCTTTATTAAATCCTTAGAAATTTCTCTCTAAACTAAAGGAAGTTAATTTTTCTAAAATTATTTTTTCTTTAGATTCCTCAAATATACTAAGAGAATTTGAAGCAAGATTAATAAAGTAGTCAGCCTTTTTATAACATTCACTAATTATATTATTTTTTTTTATTAAGTTTAGAGTATAGGAAAGATCTGCATCCGATCTAATTTCTTGTTTAAAGAAGTTATCTATTTTTTTTCTCTCTATACTATCTATTTTTTGAAATAATAAAATAATTGGCAAAGTCACCTTGCCTTCAAAAAAATCTTTACCCACTTTTTTTCCAAAAAGTTTTAATTCTGAATTATAATCCAAAGTATCGTCAGCTATTTGAAAAGTTAAACCGATATTTTTTCCATAAAAATCTAAGGCATCTTTTTCTCTACTCTCAGTATTTGATAGAATTGCGCCAACTTTTGTGGCTGCTGCAAATAAAGTGGCAGTTTTAGATGAAATTATTTTTAAGTATGTTTCTTCAAGCATATCAATTTCACCTTTGTGCTGTAGTTGTAAAATTTCACCTTGAGCAATTTGTGCTGAAGTAGATGATAAAAGTTTCAAAATTTCTAAATTCCCATCTTCTACCATCATTTCAAAACAACGACTAAGTAGATAGTCTCCAATTAAAATTGAAGATTGATTACCCCAAATAGAATTAAGTGTTTTTTTTCCTCTTCTTAAATCTCCAACATCTATAACATCATCATGCATAAGTGTTGCGCTGTGAATTAATTCTACACATGCAGCCAAATTAATATCTCGACCGCCTTTAGTGTAACCACACAATTTTGCTGAGCCCAATGTTAAAAGCGCTCTTAATCTTTTTCCTCCAGTTAGAATATGATAGTTAGTCATTTTTTGAACTAACTCTACGTCGCTAGTTAGCTTTAATTTTATTTTTTCTTCAACTAGAGCAAGTTTTTCATCAACAGATTCTTTTAATTGAAAATAAGAATTATTTATTTGCTTTTTAAGTTGTACAACTGTTCCCATATAAAATTAAGTTAGTATAATTATGTTTTATTTATCACTTAACAATTGACGCACCTTAATCTTCAACTATAAGTAGCTTTATATTAAATCAAAATTCTGTAAGGATTAAGAATGTTCTCTTTTTTTAAAAAGAAAAAAATAGTAGCTCATATCAAGCTAAATGGCGTAATTGGTAATGCTGGTAAGTTTAAACAAGGCATAGATTTCTCAGGTCAGGAAGAAATCATAAAAAAAGCTTTTTCTTTAAAAAAAGCGATCGCAATCGCAATTACAATTAATTCACCTGGTGGATCACCGGTACAATCTCATTTAATTTATAAATTTATTAGAGCTCAAGCTAAAAAAAATAAAAAGAAGGTTATTGTATTTGCGGAAGATGTTGCGGCATCAGGAGGGTATTTGATCGCATGTGCTGGCGATGAAATTTATGCAAATTCTAGCTCAATTATTGGATCAATCGGTGTAATTTATTCTTCATTTGGATTTACAGAGTTGATAAAAAAAATTGGAGTTGAACGTAGAGTGCATACGGCAGGAAAAAATAAAAGTACCTTAGACCCATTTCTTGATGAAAAAACAGAAGATATAGAAAGATTAAAAACTATCCAGCTAGACCTTCATAAAGATTTTATTAAAGTAGTAGAAGAAAGTAGGAGTTCTAAACTTAACAAATCTGAAATTGAGTTATTTTCAGGAGAATTTTGGTCTGGAAATAAAGCAAAAGAATTAGGTTTAGTTGATGGGATTGGTAATGCAAATGAAGTTTTAAAAGAAAAATTTGGTGAAGACGTTGTTATTAAAAAATTTGAAAAATCTAAAGGCTGGTTAAGTAAAAAACTTTCTTCATCTAGTAATCAAATTGACCAACTTGCAAATATTTTAGAGGAAAGATCTATCTGGCAAAGATATGGCTTCTAAAAAAAAAATTACAAAACCTAAATTTCAATCTTTTCAAGATAGCATATTTAATCTTCAAAAATATTGGGGCAAACAAGGTTGTATAGTTTTACAACCTTATGATATGGAAGTGGGAGCGGGAACTTTTCATCCAGCCACAACTTTAAGATCATTAGGACCCAAACCTTGGAAAACTGCTTATGTTCAGCCATCAAGAAGACCAACAGATGGAAGATATGGAGACAACCCAAACAGGTTACAACATTATTATCAGTTCCAAGTTTTAATTAAGCCATCTCCAGATAATATTAAAAAACTTTATCTAAATAGCTTAACGGTTATCGGTATTAATCATAAAGAACACGATATCAGGTTTGTAGAAGACGATTGGGAAAGTCCAACTTTAGGAGCCGCAGGACTTGGATGGGAAGTTTGGTGTGATGGAATGGAAATTACACAATTTACTTATTTTCAGCAAATGGCAGGAATTGAATGTAAACCTGTTTCAGTTGAAATCACTTATGGTCTTGAAAGAATTTGTATGTTTACTCAACAAAAGAAAAATGTTTATGATCTTTCATGGAACAATGATGGAGTAAAATATGGAGATGTATTTCATCAAGCTGAAAAAGAATTTTCAGCTTACAATTTTGAACACGCAAATACAGACAGCTTATTTAAAATGTTTGATATGTTAGAATTAGAAGCTAAATCATTAGTAGAAAAAAAATTATCATTACCGGCATATGATCAGTGTTTAAAAGCAAGTCACGTATTTAATATTTTAGATGCAAGAGGAGTTATTAGTGTGGCTCAAAGAGCTGGTTATATTGGAAGAATTAGAAATATCACAAAAGGTGTTGCAGAAATTTGGCTAAGTAGTCAAACAGAATAATGTCTGAGTTTTTTTTAGAACTTTTTAGTGAAGAAATTCCTGCAGGTTTGCAGAAAAATTCTCGTATATTTTTATTGGATAGCTTTCAAAAATTATTTGAAGAAAAAGATATAATTTTTAAAAAAAGTATATCACACTCAACACCAAATAGACTTGTCATCTCATTTGAAGGTTTAACTAAAGAAACAACTCAAAAAGCTGAGGAAATAAAAGGACCAAATGTCAATGCCCCAGAAAAATCAATAGATGGTTTTTTAAGATCTAATCAAATGAATAAAAAAAATTTATTTAAAAAGTTAATAGAAAAAGGAGAATTTTACTTTTTTAAAAAACCGTCAAAGAAAATAAATACTATCGATTTATTGCAAGAACAAACTCCATTAATTCTCGATAAAATGCAATGGAAAAAATCAATGAAATGGGGAGATTTTAATCTTCATTGGGCAAGACCATTAAAATCAATATTAGCTGTTTTTGATGGGAAAAACTTAAGTTTTAAATTTCATCACTTATCTTCTTCAAATACAACATTTATTGATAAAGAATTTGAGGATAAGAAAAAAATATTTAAAGATTTAAAAAGCTATAAAAAATTTTTTTACCAATCAGGAATAATTATAGATCATAATTTAAGAAAAGAATTTATAGAAAAAAAACTTCAAAAAGTATCTAAAAAAAAAGACATCATAATAGAGTCAAATAATAAGCTCTTAGATGAAGTTACAGGACTGGTAGAAAAACCAAATATTTTACTTTGTAAATTTGATGAAAAGTTTTTAAATATTCCAAAAGAAATATTGATTATTACAATGCAATATCATCAAAAATATTTTCCTACATTTAATAAAAAAGGAGATATTACTAATACATTTTTGGTGGTTGCAAATAATAAAGATACAAAAGGATTTATTAAATTAGGAAACGAAAGTGTCGTAGAAGCTAGATTAAGTGATGCTCAATTCTTTTGGGAAAAAAATAAATCACAAAATTTAGTTAAACAAGTTTCAAAGTTGAAAACTATAAATTATTTTAAAGGACTAGGGTCGTATTTTGATAAAATTCAAAGAATGAAAAAACTTGGGGGAATGATTTCTGATAAATTATTAATAAGTAAAGAAAAGGTAGAGTTATCAGCTTCTATTTGTAAAGTAGATTTAATTTCGGATTTAGTGAGCGAGTTCCCGGAGCTTCAGGGAATTATGGGAGGACATTTTTCTGAAACACAAGGTTTTGATAAAGATATATCTTTAGCAATAAGTGAACACTATCTTCCATTAGGAATAGATGGCAAAATACCAAAAAAACCATTTAGTATTGCTCTAGCACTTACTGATAAGCTTGATACTTTAGTTGGATTTTTTGGCATTAATCAGAAACCAACAAGCTCAAAAGACCCTTATGCATTAAGAAGATCAGCTTTAGGAATTATTAGGTTGCTGATTGAGAATAATAAAGGATTTAAAATTAAAGATCTAATTACTTACGCTATTTCATTGCATAGAAATCAGGGATTTGAATTATCTAATGAATCTTTGCAGGAAGAATTAATAGATTTTTTATTAGATAGACTAAAATACTATATGAAAGAAAAAGAAATTCGTATTGATATAGCTGAAGCTAGCATCAATTCATTTGGTGTAGACCATATAAACAAAATATATAAAAAAGCATTAACTCTAAATAAATTAATTAATAAACAAGTAGGGAAAGATATTTTCTCTAGCTACAAACGAGCTGCAAATATCCTAGATAGTGAATTAAAAGATAAACAACTTGAACTATCAAATACAACTGATCCAGGTATTTTTAAAAATGAATTTGAAAAGAATTTATTAAAAAAAATCAATGAATTAAGGAAATATTTTACAAACATAAATAGAGATGAGAACTATACTCAGTCTCTTACTAATTTAGCCAATGCTAAAAAGGTGATTTTTGAATTTTTTGACAATGTAAAAGTTAACGATGAAGATAAAAATATTAAAAAAAATAGATTGGAACTTTTACAAATGTTATGTAAAACCTTTGATAATTACATAAACTTTTCAAACATCGAGACCAATTAATGAATAAATTAATTTTGAATTTTAAATCAAAAGATTCAAAAAAAATTAAGAATCCTAAAATTTATTTAGGTGGAAAGGGTGCTAATCTTTCTGAAATGGGAAGAATGGGATTGCCTGTTCCACCGGGGTTTACCATTTCAACAAAAGTCTGTGATCTATTCTATAAAAATAAAAAAAAGCTAAATTCAAAAATAATTAATGAAGTTAAAAAAGAGTTAAAAATTATTGAAAAGGATGTTAAGAAAAAATTTGGTGATTTAAAAAATCCATTATTATTATCCGTTAGATCAGGAGCAAGAGTTTCAATGCCGGGAATGATGGATACAATTTTGAATCTTGGCCTAAACGACAAAACCGTAATTGCCTTGGCAGATAAAACATTCAATACAAGATTTGCCAAAGATAGTTATAGAAGATTTATTCAAATGTATGGCAATGTTGTAATGGGAGTTGAAAGTTATCATTTTGAAGAATTAATTGAGAATTATAAATTAACTAAAGGTGTACTTTTAGATACAGATTTAGATGAAAATGATTGGGAAGGTTTAATTAAAGATTTTAAGAAAGTAGTTAAAGATCAAACCAAAAAAGATTTTCCACAAAATGTATTTGTTCAATTGTTTGGAGCAATTAGTGCGGTATTTTTATCTTGGGAAAGTAATAGAGCAAATGTTTATAGAAAATTGAACCAAATACCTGTCGAGTGGGGCACTGCAGTTAATGTTCAATCAATGGTGTTTGGAAATATGGGTGAAGACTGTGCAACAGGCGTTGTTTTTACGAGAAATCCATCTGATGGAAGCAATGAAGTTTATGGAGAATATTTAATTAATGCTCAAGGAGAAGATGTTGTAGCAGGAACAAGAACTCCACAACATATAACTAAAAAAGCTAGAAAAGATGCAAAATCAAAAGGGCTATCGATGGAAGAGTCTATGCCAAAAATATTTAAACAATTAGATAAAATTTTAGAAATTTTAGAAAAACATTACAAAGATATGCAAGATGTTGAGTTTACTGTTGAGAATAAAAAATTATGGATGTTACAAACAAGATCAGGAAAAAGAACTTCAAAGTCAGCAGTTAAGATTGCTGTAGATATGGTTAAAGAAAAACTTATATCAAAAAAAGAAGCTGTATTAAGAATAGATCCAAATTCTTTAGATACATTATTGCACCCAACTCTAGATGAGAGAAGTTCAATTAATATTATAGCAAATGGATTACCTGCTTCACCAGGCGCGGCATGTGGTAAAGTTGTTTTTTCTTCAGACGAAGCAGAAAGATTAAATAGCATGATGCAAGATACAATTTTAGTTAGAGTAGAAACTTCACCTGAGGATATTCATGGAATGCATGCGGCCAAGGGAATTTTAACCTCAAGAGGTGGAATGACAAGTCATGCAGCTGTTGTAGCAAGAGGAATGGGAAGACCTTGTGTTTCAGGATCAAGCGAAATTGATATTAATTATGAAGCTAAAACTTTTAAAACATCATCTGTAGAAATTAAAGAAGGAGATATAATTACAATAGATGGTTCATCAGGTAGAATTATTTCAGGAGAAGTGCCAACAGTTAAACCTGAAATTTCAGGAGATTTTTCAAAATTAATGAGTTGGGCTGATGGGTTTAGAAAATTAAAAGTAAGAACAAATTCTGAAACGCCACTTGATACAAAAACAGCAAGAGATTTTGGCGCTGAAGGCATAGGTCTTTGCAGAACAGAACATATGTTTTTTGATGAAGAAAGAATTTTATCAGTTAGAGAGATGATTTTATCAAAAACAATAGAGGACAGAAGTAAAGCATTAGAAAAACTTTTACCTTATCAAAGAAAAGATTTTTCAGAGATATTTAAAATCATGAATGGTTTACCAGTCACAGTAAGGTTGTTAGATCCGCCATTACATGAGTTTCTTCCTAAAACAGAAAAAGAAATTAATGATGTAGCGAAAGCTGTAGGTTTGCCTTTAAAAGAAATTGAATCAAGAATTAATGAATTACATGAACAAAACCCGATGTTAGGACACAGAGGGTGTAGACTAGGAATTTCATTTCCAGAAATTTATGAAATGCAATGTAGAGCTATTTTTGAAGCCTTAACAGAACTTAAAAATAAAAAAATAAAATCAGCATTCCTAGAAATTATGATCCCATTAGTATCTACAGAGGCTGAAATAAAGATAATGAAAGATTTAGTAGTAAGAGTAGCAGAACAAGTTCAAAAAGATAACAAAGTTAAAATTGATTATTTAGTTGGAACTATGATTGAGTTACCAAGGGCAGCTTTAAAAGCAAAAGATATAGCTAAACACGCAGATTTTTTTAGCTTTGGAACAAACGATTTAACACAAACAACTTTTGGAATAAGCAGGGATGATAGTGGCAAGTTTTTAAATGATTATATTGAAAACAAAATATTCTCGATTGATCCATTTATTTCAATTGATGAGGCTGTGGGTGATTTAATAGAAATTGCTGTTGAAAAAGGTAGAAAACAAAATAAAAAAATTAAACTTGGAATTTGCGGAGAACATGGTGGAGATCCAAAAAGTATTAAGTTCTGTTCAGATATAGGTTTAGATTATGTTTCGTGTTCACCTTATAGAGTTCCAGTCGCAAGGTTAGCTGCTGCACAAGCAAAATTAACTAAAAAAAATTAAATTTCTAATTTTAAGTCTACAGCAGTAGAGCTGTGGGTGATACTACCAATAGAAATTCTATCAACACCAGTTTTAGCAACAGCTTTAATTGATTTTAAATTGATATTTCCAGAAGCTTCTGTTTCATAATATTTTTTTGCTATTTTAACTCCAGCCTTTAGGTTTTTAATATTCATATTATCAAACAAAACTGTATTGAATTTTAAACCTATTATTTTTTTAAGTTGATCTAAATTATCTACTTCAACAGTAATTTTTCTACCTTTCTTATTTTTAATGGCTAGAGAAACTAAAGTTTTGATATCAGAGCTTGCTATATGGTTATCTTTAATTAAAAATTCATCACTTAAGTTAAACCTGTGATTAACTCCACCACCTAATTTTACAGCATATTTTTGTACAACTCTTAAAGTTGGAATTGTTTTTCTAGTGCAGCAAATTTTACATCTTTTATTAACCAACTTAACAAATTCATTAGTTTTAGTAGAAATACCTGAGATATGACTTATAAAATTTAAAGCAACCCTCTCACCAATTAATATATTTTCAGCTTTACCTTCAATTATTGCAATTAAATCATTTTTTTTTACAGAAGAACCTTCTTTTTTTTTAAGAGTAAATTTTATTTTTTTATCTATTAGTTTAAAAGTTTGTTTTGCAAATTCTAAACCACCAATCACAGCTTTTTGATTAGCAATTAACTTAAGTTTAACAACTTTTGTATTTTTAATTAAGTTTGAAGTAATATCACCAGAAGGGTAAAGATCTTCGTTTAAAGCAAGTTTTACAGTATTCTTAATATAATAATTACTTAATTTGATTTGAGACACTTTTATTATCTGCCAACTGCAGTCATTCTTTCAACAGATATTCTGGCTTTGTTTATAGTTTCTGTATCCATAATTATTTCACCAGTTTCGTTTTCTAGACAATCTAAAATTTTAGGTAGAGTAATTTTTTTCATATGAGGACAAAGATTGCACGGTTTAATGAATTCTACATTTGGGTTTTCTACTTGAATGTTGTCACTCATCGAACATTCTGTAACCATCATTACTTTTTTAGGTTGATTGTCTTCAACATATTTAATCATTCCCGACGTAGAGCCTGCAAAATCACTAGCCTTGATTACATCTGGTGGGCATTCTGGGTGTGCAATTATTTTTATTCCAGGGTTACTTTTTCTAATATCACGAATTTGTTTTTCATTGAATTGATCATGAACTATACAAATTCCTTTCCAAGCGATAATTTCAACATCGGTTTGAGAAGCAACGTACTTTGCTAAATAATCATCTGGTAAAAATATTACTTTTTTCACACCCAGTGATTTTACAATTTTTACTGCATTAGCAGAAGTACAACAAATATCAGTTTCAGCTTTAACTTCGGCCGATGTATTAACATATGATACGACAGGAACACCTGGATATTTTTCTTTTAACAATCTTACGTCTTTACCAGTAATTGAAGAAGATAAAGAACATCCAGCTCGCATGTCTGGTAATAAAACTTTTTTTTGAGGACTCATTAGTTTTGCTGTTTCTGCCATAAAGTGAACTCCAGCCATAATAATAATGTCAGCAGAAGTTTTGGAAGCTTCAACAGCTAATGCTAAAGAGTCAGCAGAAAAATCAGCTACACCATGATAAATTTCAGGTGTTTGATAATTATGTGCAAGTATAACTGCGTTCTTTTCTTTTTTTAATTGGTTAATTTTATGAATATATGGAGCATGAACAGGCCATTCAATTTCAGGTAAAACCTTTGAAATTTTTTTATATATAGGGTCTGTTGCTTTTTTTACTTCTTGAGTAAATTCCATATCAAAATCTATCAATTTGAAAGAACCTTGTCATTCATTTATTCTGACGCACTATTTAATCCAACTAGGTATTTTAATTTTTACTACAGCATTTTCACTTTTAAATTCATTTTTTTCATTGAAATTATCATCTAAATATTTGACTAGGGCAAATGGATGTTCATTATTAATCAATACTTTCCCTATTTCTATATCACCACTATAAATTGAGGCATTTTCATTTAGCTCTCCTTTAATTACCTGAATAGGTAGAAGTCTTTTTGAAAGCTTGTTTTTTAATTTAATTCTTGCAGTATTTTCTTGCCCAACATAACAACCTTTTTTAAAATCAATTCCATTAAGTTCTTCAAAATTACATTCAATACCAAATAACTTGTTTTGTAATTTATTCATATCCTTTTGAGGAATTCCCAACTCATGACTAAATTTATAATATTCATCAATATTAGTGTCTTTTAATTCTAGTTTTTTTAAAGATAAATAAAGTTTTTCTAAATTAATAATAAGTCTTGCTCCAAGGTCTTTATTTCTTGGATCTAGTAAAATTGAGTCCTCTCTATATTTATCAAATGATAAAAACTTTTCATGATTGAAAGCTGCAACAACAAATTCATTACTTAAATTCATAATTTCAACATTTGATCTAAGTTTATAAACACTGAGTTGCTTAAAAAGACCTTCAGCTTGAGATTTTTCGCAATCAAAAAAATAGCCAGATTTATGCTTGACTATAATAAAAGAAAATAGAAATTTCCCCTGCGGAGTTAATAGTGACGCGAAACAACTGTTCGTGTTATTAACTTTTTTAATGTCATTACTAATGAGGTTTTGTAAAAATTCATCTACATCTTTGCCATTTATATAAAGAATCCCTCTATCTTTTAAAATATATACACTTTGAATATTCATATTTGATTGATGTCTAATTATAATATAATTACTTTTTGCATAAATGTTAGATCTAATAATTAAAAATGGTTCTTGTTACATAGATAAAGATCTTAAAAATCAAGATATAGGTATTAAAGATAATAAAATTGTTGAAATTGGAAAGATTAGTAATAAGGCAAGTGAAGTAGTTGATGCAGCAGGTTTAACGGTTTTACCAGGATGTATAGATACTCAAGTACATTTTAGAGAACCTGGATCAACTGATGCTGAAGATTTACACTCAGGTAGTAGAGCTGCAATAGTCGGTGGAATTACTTCTGTTTTTGAAATGCCAAATACTAATCCTCCAACATCTAATAAAATAGAATTTAGAAAAAAATTGGGCCTAGCTAAAAATAGAATGTTTTGTAATTATGCATTTTATTTTGGAGCAACACCAGATAACGCTTCTGAGCTAGCAGACCTAAAAAATTTAGAAGGATGCTGTGGAATAAAACTTTTTGCAGGTTCTTCAACGGGAAATTTATTAGTTCAGCATGAAGCCGATATAGAAAAAGTATTTCAAAGTAGCTCAAAAGTTGTTTCAGTTCATTCAGAAGATGAAGAAATTTTGAATATGAGAAAAAAAATGATCAAAGAAGGTGATGTACTTACACACCCTTTATGGAGAAATGAAGAATGTGCAATATCATCAACTAGAAGAATAGTTAGAATAGCTGAACGTTATAAAAAAAAAGCACACATACTTCACGTAACAACAAAACAGGAAATAGATTTTTTATCACAACATAAAGGGAATATTACATTTGAAATTACACCTCAACATTTAACTATTTTTGCTCCAGATTGTTATGAAAAATTAGGAACTTATGCTCAGATGAATCCACCGCTAAGAGATAAATCTCATTATGATAGATTATGGTACGGTGTAAGAAATAATTTTCTAGATATAATTGGCTCTGACCATGCTCCGCATTTAAAAGTAAATAAAGAAAAAAATTACCCAAATTCACCATCTGGAATGCCAGGTGTTCAAACTTTAATGCCAGTAATGCTAAATCATGTAAATAATGAAAAATTAAGTCTTAAACAATTAATGGATTTTGTTTGTGAAAACCCTGTAAAAATTTTTGGAATTAAGAATAAAGGATTTATCAAAGAAGGCTTTGATGCGGATTTTACAATTGTAGATATGAATAAGAAAATTTTAATTAAGAATAAAAATATTGAAAGTAAATGTGGTTGGTCGCCTTTTGATAATTTTGAATTTAAAGGTACGCCAGTTTTAACAATTGTTGGTGGTCAGATCAAAATGAGAGATGGCCAAATTTTAGGAGAACCTGATGGCAAACCTTTATTCTTTTAAAATATTATTTTTAATTAAATCTTCTTTTATTTCCGCTAAAATTGCAGGATCATCAATTGTGGCTGGCATTTTATATTCTTCTTTATCAGCAATTTTTCTAATTGTTCCTCTTAATATTTTTCCAGATCTCGTTTTTGGTAATCTTTTGATAACAATTACAATTTTAAATACTGCAACGGGACCAATTTTATCCCTAACCATTTGAACGCATTCTTTTGAAATAGTTTTGTTATTTTTTTCAACACCAGTTTTAAGAACCACTAATCCAATCGGTAATTGTCCTTTTAACTTATCTGCAATTCCTAGCACTGCACATTCTGCAACTGATTGATGTTCAGATAAAACTTCTTCTATAGCGCCAGTTGACAACCTGTGTCCTGCAACATTAATAATGTCATCAGTTCTAGACATTATCCAGATGTAACCATCTTCATCAATATGACCTGCGTCATAGGTTTCGTAGTAACCTTTATAGTTAGTCATGTAGTTATCTTTGTATCTTTTATCTGCATTCCATAATGTTGGAAACGTTCCAGGAGGAAGGGGAAGTTTTACAACTATATCTCCCATTTCGTTTGGTTTTGCTAATGTTTGATCTGGTTTTATAACTTTTACGTCATATCCTGGTACCGCTTTACAAGCTGAACCATATTTTGTTTTCATCATTTCTATCCCAGTACAGTTTGAGCTAATAGCCCAACTAGTTTCTGTTTGCCACCAATGATCTATTACAGGAACTTTTAACAGATTCTCAGCCCATTTAATTGTATCTGGATCTGCCCTTTCTCCTGCTAGAAATAAGGATTTAAATTTGCTTAAATTATATTTAGAAAAAAACTTACCTTCGGGATCTTCTTTTTTAATTGCCCTAAAAGCAGTTGGAGCTGTAAAAAGAGATTTTACTTTATACTCAGAGATTATTTTCCAAAATGCACCTGCGTCAGGAGTGCCTACAGGCTTACCTTCAAATAAAACTGTAGTACATCCCTTAAATAAAGGAGCATAAACAATATAAGAGTGTCCAACAATCCACCCAATGTCACTTGCTGACCACCAAACATCATCTGTATCAATATTATAAATATTTTTCATTGTCCATTTAAGAGCAACTATGTGACCACCAATATCTCTAACAATTCCTTTTGGAACCCCAGTAGTTCCAGAGGTATACAAAATATAAGCAAGCTCATTAGAATTCATTTCTACGCAATCTACTTCTTTTGCGTTCGAAAGAGCTTCATTCCAACTAATTTCTTTTGGAGCATTTAACTTTACATCATGCCCTGATCTTTGAAACAGAACCATCTTATCTATTTTATGTGAGGCCATTTTAATAGCTTCATCTACCAACGGTTTGTATTCAACAGTTCTTCCTGGTTCAAAACCACAAGAAGCGGTTACTAGGAGTTTTGCTTTACTATCATCAATTCTGCTCGCAAGTTCATTAGATGCAAACCCTCCAAAAACAACAGAATGAATTGCTCCAATTCTACCACAAGCTAACATTGCAATTACAGCTTCAGGAATCATTGGCATATAGATTATTACTCTATCGCCTTTGTTAACTCCTTGGTTTCTTAGAGCTCCAGCAAACTTAGAAACTTTTTCTCTTAATTCTTTATAAGTGAACTGTTTTTTATTATCTGTAATAGGACTATCATAGATTAAAGCAAGTTTTTCACCTCTTCCTTGATCAATATGAATGTCTAATGCATTATAACAGGTGTTCGTTATCCCATCTTCAAACCACTTATAGAATGGAGGATTAGATTTATTTAAAATTTTAGTAGGTTTTGTAAACCAAAAGATATCATTAGATATTTCTTTCCAAAAATTTTCTGCGTTATTAATAGAATTTTCATATATTTCTTTAAAATTTTTTGACATTAACTTTGATTCTTTTTTTAATATTTATCAGTTTATTAAATTGTAAATTGCATTAAATTTTAAAAATTAAGTAAAATCAACACAAATTAGATATAAATAAGACTTCAATTAACTAATTATATTTGATAGTTTATATAAACTAAAGTTAAAAACTAAATAAAAAGGGAGTTTTTTATGAAAAAACTAAAATTATTTACTCTTACAGCTGTAGCTCTAATGAGTGTTTCAGGGGTGGCAAATGCAGAAACAGCCCTGTTAGCTTCTGATGACTTTGTTGGAATTTCATTCTGGCTTGTGTCAATGGCATGTTTAGCAGCTACTGTATTTTTTTTCTTAGAAAGAGGGTCAGTACCAGCAAACTGGAGAGTTTCAATAACTGTAGCAGGACTAGTAACTGGTATTGCATTCATTAACTACATGTATATGAGAGAAGCATACAGATATATTGACTGGTTCATTACAGTTCCATTATTAATGTTAGAATTCTATTTTGTTCTAGCAGCATTAGGCAAAGTAAATTCTGGAATATTCTGGAGATTATTAATTGGTTCAGTAGTAATGTTAATGGGAGGATTCTTAGGAGAATTAGGTTACATCAATTCTATACTTGGTTTCTCTATTGGTATGGCTGGATGGATCTACATTCTTTATGAAATATTTTCAGGTGAAGCAGGAAAAAGGGCAGAAAAAAGTGGTAACAAAACATTTATTACTGCATTTGGTGCTATGAGAATGATCATTACAGTAGGTTGGGCAATTTACCCATTAGGTTACGTATTTGGTTACCTAACAAGCAACGTTGATACTAACGCACTAACCGTGATTTACAATGCAGCTGACTTTTTGAATAAGATTGCTTTCGGTCTAATCATTTGGGTGGCAGCTATGTCAAATTCTGGTAGATCTAGATAGTTTTACATTCTTAATATTGAATAGAGTAAGTATTAATTTACTTGCCCTATTTTTTTTGTGTTTTATAAATATTTATGTCTAAGATTACATATATAGAAAATAGTGGAAAATCACATACCATAGAAGTTTCTAATGGATTGAGTGTTATGGAGGGTGCTGTTCAAAATGATATTCCAGGAATAGATGCAGATTGTGGAGGTGGAATGGCATGTGCAACTTGCCATGTTTATGTCAAAGAAGAATGGTTAGATAAACTTCCTAAAAAAGAAGATGGAGAAGAAGACATGCTAGATATGGCTTATGAACCTAATAAATTCAGTAGACTAAGTTGCCAAGTAATAGTTTCAGATGAATTAGATGGATTAATTGTTAGTATTCCATCAAAACAAAATTAAATGATTAAAACAGATACTTTAATAATAGGAGCAGGACCAGTTGGGTTATTTTGTGTTCATCAGTTAGGAATAATTGGATTAAAATGCGAAGTAGTAGATAATCTAGATAAAATTGGAGGTCAATGTATTGAGCTTTATCCAGACAAACCTATTTATGATATTCCATCAGTGTCTGAGTGCACAGGTGAGGAGCTAACAAATAATTTAATTAAACAAATAAAACCATTTAAAACAAATTTTCATTTAAATGAAAGGGTAGAAAAAATAGAAAAAGTTAAAAAAAAATGGATTGTAAAAACTAATAAAAGAACTGAATTTGAAGTATCTAGCATAATTATTGCAGCAGGCGTTGGTTCTTTTGAACCAAGGAAATTTCCAACTAAAGGCGCTGAAAAGTATGAGAACAAACAAGTACTTTATTCAATTAAAGATAAAAAAGTATTTAAAGATAAAACAGTTGCTATCTTTGGTGGAGGAGACTCAGCACTTGATTGGGCAATTGAATTATCAAATTCATCAAAAGTTGTATTAGTTCATAGAAGAGATGATTTTAGAGGAATGCAAGCAAGCATTGACAAAGTTACTCAGTTAAAAAAAGAAGGGAAAATAGAAATTTATACAAAATATCAATTAGATTCTGTTATAGGAAAAGAAAAAGTTGAAAATATTAATATTAAACATGATGATGAAAGCATAAAAGAAATTAAAACTGATTATGTTCTAGGTTTTTTTGGACTAATAATGCAACTTGGACCAATTCCTGAATGGGGTTTAAATTTAGATAAAAAAACTATACCAGTAAATACAGAAAATTTTGAAACTAATAAAGAGGGAATCTTTGCTATTGGAGATATTTGTTCTTACCCAGGAAAGCTTAGATTGATTCTTTCAGGCTTTCATGAAGGCGCATTAGCTGCTAGGGGATGTTTCAAATATGCTAAACCAGATGAAAAATTAAGATTTGAGTTTTCCACAACTTCTAAAGCTGCCCAAGAAAGATTAGGCGTAAAGAAGTGATAGAACTTTTAACAGCAGATACTCCAAATGGTAAAAAGATTTCAATTATGCTTGAAGAAATTGACTTTGAATACAAAATTACAAAAATAAATCTTAACCCTGGAGGGGAATTTTCAAAGGGTGAACAATTTAATCCTGAATTTAGAAGAATCAGTCCTTTTAGTAAAATTCCAGCAATTATTGATCACAAAAATAATAAAGAAGTTGTTTTTGAATCTGGAGCTATCCTTATGTATCTCGGAGAAAAAAGTAATAAATTTTATGAACAAAAAGATAGAACAAAAATTAATCAATGGTTAATGGCTCAAATGGCTTATGTTGGTCCAATGCTAGGACAACACCATCAATTTCATCGTTACAATTCTGGAAAGGATAAATGGGGTGAGGAAAGATACTTTAAAATAACCAAAACGATATATGGTGATTTAGATGAAAGATTAGCTCAATCAAAACACCTTGCTGGAGAAAATTACTCAATTGCGGACATTGCAACTTTCCCTTGGATTGCAAGACATGATTGGCATGATATTGGTCTTAAAAATTTTAAAAATTTAACTAGATGGTATTTGAATATAGCCAGTAGAGAAGCCGTAATTAAAGGTTATGATCTTTTAAAAATTGGTTCTGAAATACCAAAACCTTAGTCGTCTGCGTAAACTTTTTCTTCTTTTTCATGCTTTTCTTGAGCTGCTATACAAAGCTCTGCAATTGGTCTTGCCATCAGTCTTTTTAGACCAATTGGTTCAGCTGTTTCAGTACAAAAACCATATATATTATCCTTAATTCTTATTAACGCTTTGTCAATTTTAGAAATTAATTTTATTTGTCTGTTTATGGCTTTCATTTCAACAGTTTTATCAGTGTATGAATTTGCCTGATCTACAATATCTGCTGAAACACTACTGTCATCAATTGAACCATTATAAAGTGCTTCATTATTTGTTTTTACTATTTCTTTTTTCCACTCCTGAAGTTTTGATTTAAAATAAGCACGATGTTTTTCACACATGTATTTTTCAGTATTTTTTGGAATATAATTTTTTGATATTTTAATAGGTGATTTTTTTTTCAGTAAAGCTGTATTTGTTTTTTTTGTAGAAGATTTTGAGATTTTTGTCATGTTTTTAAATTTGAATTGCAGGAGTATATTCAGCAATTAATGGGTGTCAAGTATGGTAAATTCATATAAATTTAAAAATAAAATATAATATAAGACCCATAATGAACTTAAATAAAACAAACATAAATAAATTATTTTATATTTTTATTACAGCTCATTTAATTTTATGGACATTAGTTCCGTCATTAACAAATAATAATTTACCACTTGACACAATAGAGGCTTTAGCATGGGGTAGTAATTTAGATTGGGGCTTTAACAAACATCCCCCAGTAAGTGCTTTTTTTTCAGAAATTTTTTATCAAATTTTTGGTGCGCAAGATTGGGCTTATTATTTATTAAGTCAAATATTTATAGTAATAACTTTTTTTGTTGTATTTAAGTTTGCAGAAGAACTATTTAAAGATAAAACTTTAAGCTTAATATCTGTTTTTTTACTAGAGGGTATTTATTTTTATAATTTTACAACTCCAGAATTTAACGTAAATGTTTGCCAATTACCTTTTTGGGCACTATGTGTTTATTATTCTTGGAAATTATTTAATAACCAAAAAATAAAATTTAAAGATTGTTTTTGGCTAGGAGTATTCGCAGCCATAGGTTTTTTATCAAAATATCTTTTTATTTATCTTTTAATATCAATAGATTTATTATTTTTTTATACAATTTTTATAAAAAAATATAAAAAATTTAATTTTAAGTATTTAATATCTTTAGAAGTTTTTATTGTTTTGTTAGTTCCACATTTAATTTGGTTAATAAATAATGACTATATAACCATTACTTATGGATTAGCTAGAACAGGATTAGAGAACTCAAATATATTAGATCATATCATTCATCCATTAATTTTTTTAGGTAAACAAATTGGAATATTAATACCATTTTTTATTATGTTATTTTTTTTAATAAAAAAATTTAAATTTAAAATATCTTTAAAAGACAAAAAATTATTATTTCTAATTTTTGTTAACTTGATTCCAATAGGATTAATGTTACTTACTTCTATATTGACTGGATCAAAAATAAAAACAATGTGGATGACACCATTTTATTTATTTATAGGAGTGTTAATTGTTTATATTTTTCAAACACAAATAAATTTAAAAAAATTAAATAATTTTATGTTATCATTTTTAATTCTATTTCTTTTTTCGCCATTTCTTTATGGATACATTTCACTTACAGAGATAGAAAAGCGAACAGACTATAAGGGAAAAATAATTGCAGAAAAAATTCAGAAAGAATGGAACAAAGATCATAAAGAAAATATTAACGTTGTGCTTGGCAATGAATGGAAAGCTGGTAATTTATCATATCATCTAAAATCAAGACCTTCCTGGGAAGGTTTTGTGACAAAAGATAAATTAAATTCTTTATCTAAATTTACATGTATTGATAATGTTTGTGTAGGAGTTAAATGAAAAAAATAAAGATATTAATATCTATTTATAATGATTGGCAGTCAGTCTTTAAACTCTTAGAAAATATTAATTCAGAAGTATCTACTTTAAATCATGAATTTTCAGTAGTAATAATTAATGATGCATCTACTGAAAATAGACCAGAATTTCTAGCTAATTTAGAAAATTTAAAATCAGTTCAAGTTATTAATATGAAAGAAAATAGAGGACATGCAAGATGTAATGCTGTTGGATTGAAGTATATTAATGAAAAAGTAGATTTCGATTATGTAATTCCGATGGATGGGGATGGAGAAGATAGACCTGAAGAATTAAGCTTATTTATTGAAAAAATAAAAAATTATTCAGATAAAGTTATTACAGCTGATAGAGTTAAAAGATCTGAAGGCTTTATTTTTAAATTTTGCTATTTAGTCCATAAGTGTTTAACTTTTGTTTTTACAGGCCAAACAATTAAATTTGGTAATTATGTCTGTCTACCTAAATTTGAAGTTAATAAAATGGTTAATGAATCGGCTACATGGAGTAGTTTTTCAGGATCATTAGCAAAAACAGTCAAAGATAGAAAATCCATTTCATCCATAAGAGGAACAAGATATTTTGGACCATCTAAAATGAGTTTTGTTAATTTATTAAAACACTCTCTTTGTATTATTGCTGTTTTTAAAACAACATTATTTATTAGATCTTTATTGTTTTTAATTGCTTACATATTTTTGGTTGCAGGAAAGATATCAGTTATTACTTTAATACCAGTCGTAGCAGTTATTTTTATGGTGATTTCTGTAATTATATTATCAAGAAGAGAAAATATTTCAGAGTTTAACTGCTCCCTAGCAAATATGTATAATATTGAAAATCTTAAATAGCTTTTATTATTGGTAGTGAGTGAAAGTCAGCCGTATCTATCTTTGAAGAGTGATCTTTCCTCATATTCCATCTCTTATTTACTCCAGCACTAGCTAAACTCAGTGTTGATCGGCCATATCTATAGTTTGTATTATCAATAGATCGCATGAGAGTGTTAATTTTTTCATCTTTTTCAGAGGAAAATAAGTTTTTGCTACCATCTGAGCTAACTAAGCCAGTCAATGTTATTCCTGCTTTTTGATATCTATATCCATTTATAAAAATTTCATTTAATATAACCAAAGCTGTTTTAACTATTTCAATACTATTATTGGTAGCGATTGGAAAATCTATTGTTTTAGAATTTGAATAATAAACTCCTTTATTTTGAAAAGGGCTTGTTCTTACAGAGACAGTTATTGATTTTGCAATTAAAGACTCTGATCTAATTTTTTCAGAAGCATTTAAACAATATTTTGCTACAGCTTCTTGCAACTCTTGAAATTTTTCAACCCTTGTACCAAAAGATCTCGATACTACACAGCTTTTTCTTTTTGAACTTTTTAAATCTAAAGGTATACAGGAAATACCTCTAAGCTCTAATGCAGTTCTAGAACTTAAAACATTAGAACTTTTTTTAATCCAAGTGTTTGACATATTTTTTAATTGTTTAGCATTGTAAATTCCATTTTGGTGGTAAAATTTAGTTAGTTGTTTACCAACTCCCCAGACATCATTGATATCTATTTTTTCTAATAGTGGATCAATATTTTCTATACCTATTAAGTTAGTGACTCCTGATTGTTTTTTCTTAGCTATATGATTTGCAACCTTGCTTAAGGTTTTTGTTTTTGCAATACCAATACTTGTAGGTATACCTGTCCATTGTAAAACAATGCTTCTAATTTCTTTTCCAACATCTTCCACCTCATCATCAGGAAAGTTACTTAAATCTAAAAATGCTTCATCAACAGAATATATTTCTAATTCAGGATTAAATCTTTTCAAAGTTCTCATTACTCTTCTAGACAAATCTCCATACAAAGAATAATTTGAAGAAAAAACATAAACATTATTTCTAAGTATTATATCTTTAGCTTTAAAGTAAGGTTCTCCCATTTTAATACCGAAAGTTTTGGCTTCATTTGATCTTGCAATAATGCATCCATCATTATTAGATAAAACGACCACAGGTTTATTTCTAATTTTAGGATTAAATAATCTCTCACAAGAAACATAGAATGAATTGCAATCAACAAGTGCTATTTTTTTAGTACGTTGAATGGATGACATAAGTCACAACTCCCCAGATGAATACTTCAGATTCATCATTAATCATTATTTTGTCTTCAATATTTTTTGAGCCTGATGTTAAAAATTGACCGTCTTTAGATTTAACAAAACTTTTAATAACTAACTCATCATGAACATTTGCAACTACTGTTGAAAAATTTTTGGGTTTTAAACTTCTATCAATAACTAGTAAGTCACCATCATAAATACCAACGTCAGTCATCGATTTTCCTTGAACTCTAATGATAAAAGTTGCTGGAACATTTTTGATTAGATGAACATTAAGATCCACATCTTCTTCAATATAATCTGTTGCAGGAGAGGGAAAGCCAGCGCCTGCTTTATGTAGATAAAAGGGAATAGTTAATTTCATGTTCTTGCTTTGTTCTTATTATTAACCCAGTTATACAATACAGTCAATAGGTTGTATTTTGAGTCTATAACTGAATCAAAAGTGAATCAAAACGTGAACATCCAAACTACATTTTGTGCTCTTGTGGATAACTTCAACCAAGGATAGATTTGAAATCTATGAATAAGCTAAAAACTAGCTTTCCAATAAAATTTAAGAAAGCAAAATTACCATCAAAAAATAAATTAATTGGCAAATATTGTTTTTTAGAACCTAGAAATAGCAAGAAACATTCTAAGGATTTATTTAAAAATTTTTCGTTAGATAAAAAAGGTGTTGATTGGACTTATATGCCGACAGGCCCATATAAAAGTGAAGCATCTCTTAGAAGATATCTGAAAGCCAAAGATCTTACAGGCAATCCATTCTTTTATAGCATTTATTCCAAAAGGCTTAAAACTTATTGTGGACTAGCAAGTTATTTAAGAATTAAACAACAGGTAGGTACAATTGAAGTTGGCTGGATAAGTTATGCACCTAATTTACAAAGAACAGTTGAAGCTACAGAGGCAATGTATTTAATGATGAAAAATGCTTTCGATGAGTTGGGCTATAGAAGATATGAATGGAAATGTGACAATTTAAATAAAAGATCAAAGAAATCAGCACTAAGACTAGGATTCAAATATGAGGGTGTATTCAGACAAGCAACAATATATAAAAAAAGAAATAGAGACACAGCCTGGTTTGCCGTAATAGATAAGGAATGGAAGAAGATTAAAAAAGAATATCAAAAATTTTTAAATTCATTAAACTTTGATAAGGATTATAAACAATTAAAGAAATTAAAATTTAAATAATAAAAAAATGAAAAAGGAGAAGTATAAATGAAAAAACTGACATGTCATTGTGGAGGTGTAGAAGCGGAAGTAAATTTACCTGAAAAATTAGAAAAAGTTTTNNNNAAAGTAGCTGAACATTATTTTTGTTCAAAGTGTGGAATCCATACTCACAATAAACCAAGAAGTAATCCGAAAATATATGGAATAAATATTGCATGTGTTGAAGGTATCAATCCTTTTGAATTAGAAAATGTTGGTGTGAATGATGGTCATAATCATCCTCTTGATCAAAAAAAATAATTTTTTATGCAACAAATTAACGATTGCTTTAGTAAGGTAAAAAAAGATTGTTTTAAGTTTATTTCATCTCAAGAAACAAAGAAAGATAAATTCAAGAATAAAGATAAAATGATTAAATCTTTTTTAATTCCTTTAAGTTTTTGGATATCAAAAAAAGCTAACAAAGAAAAACCACTAATGATAGGTTTGGCAGGAGGACAAGGTTCAGGTAAAACTACCATTTCATCAATTTTAAGTTTAATTTTACAAAAATATTTTAAATTAAAAGTATTTATAGTTTCAATTGATGATTTTTATAAAACAAGAAAAGATAGAAAGTTGTTATCCAAAAAAAAGCACCCTTTATTAATGACAAGAGGAGTTCCTGGAACTCATGACATAGATTTAATGTTAAGTTTTTTCAAAAAAGTTAAAACTAAAAAATTTAAAAACATACAAGTCCCTAAATTTAACAAAGCAATAGATGACCGTTGCCCAAAAAGTTTATGGTATAAAATAAAATCAAAGCCTGATGTGGTAATCTTTGAAGGTTGGTGTGTTGGAGCTAGAGCTCAAACAAATATTCAGCTTAAAAAACCAATTAATTCACTTGAAAAAGTTTATGACCAGGGTGCTAAATGGAGGTCTCATGTTAATAATCAATTGAAAACAAAATATAAAACATTATTTAAACAGTTAGATGGATTGCTGTATTTAAAAGCTAAAAATTTTAAATTATTAAGAGCATGGAGATTAAAACAAGAGAGAAAACTTTGGATACAGACAAAAAATAAGAAAAATTTAAAGATTATGAGTAGCGGTGATATAATAAACTTTATGCAAACTTATCAAAGAATTACTCAACAAATGTTTAAAGATGCGTTAAAAAGCTCATCAGTAATAATGAATTTAAATAGTAACCATCAAATTGAAACGATAAAAATTAAAAAATAATGAAAAAAATATTTTTAATATTGTTATCCATAACTTTGTTCAATCAACAAGCTTTTGCAGTAACTTTATCTGAAGCACTATTGGAGGCTTTTAATAATAATACTGAGTTGAATGCTGAAAGACAAAATATTAGTGTATCACAAGAAGATTTAAAAATTTCAAAAAGTGAATATTTACCATCTGTCACAATTTCTGGAAGTAAAAGCAAGGAAGATACAGATAAATTAACTAATAGATCAGGAGCAAATGTATCAGTTAAAGATGAACATTGTTAGATTTAGAAAAAAATGCAAATATACAAAAAAATAAAATTGGAATTGATCTTGCGAAAGTAAAATTGTTAAAAAAAGAACAAGAAATTTTATTAAAAGCAATTGAAGCTTATTCAGGCTTAATATTAGCTAATCAAAAATTTAAAATTAATGAGAACAACTTAGGTTTGTTAGATAGACAAGTCGAAACTGATCGTGCAAGACTAGAACGTGGTCAAATTACTTTAGCAGATTTAGCACAATCAGAAGCCTCTCTTGCTGGTGCACAAACAAAATTTATTCAATCTAAAAATGAAATTACAACCAGTAAGTTAAATTATGAAAATATAATTGGATCAATTTCAGATCCTAATTCTTTAGAAAAAAATTTTGATATTAATTTTGCATCTCCACAAACCTTAAGTAAAGCAATTGAAATATCAAAAAAGAATAATCCTGATTTAATTATTGCAAAATTAGAATATGAACAATCCGATAAAGACGTTGCAATAGCAAGAACTAGCTTATTACCCTCAGCTAGACTTTCATATGAAAATTCTAGATCTAAAGATTTTAGCTCTACATATGATGAGCACAATAAAAGCACCCTAAAAGCAACAGTTTCATGGACAATATATTCTGGAGGAAAAAATAGAGCCGCTTTAAGTAAAAATAGAAATTTAAAAAATAGAAAAAAACTATTATTAGACAATGTTATCAAAACTAATGATACTAAAGTTGCAAGTGCATGGTCTAGTTTACAGGCTTCAAAAAGTTTGTTAAATTCAGTTAAACTACAAGTTAAAGCAGCAGAAATTGCCAATGAAG
>LWDU01041453.1_pt1 | contig 29947 bp, 28 predicted proteins | sample 727161 | NCBI WGS metagenome assembly LWDU01 (sample SAMN04566230, study PRJNA314399) | hydrothermal vent metagenome | isolation source: deep sea hydrothermal plume seawater | place: Mexico: Gulf of California, Guaymas Basin | collected 2004-07-11
CCGGTCAGCAGGGCCGGGTCCTCCTTGCGGAGTCGGGGGGTGCCGACGATTCCGCCGACGAACGGGCTGATTGTGTCGGTCATCTCGAACCCCTCACTCGCTGGCGGCCAGGACGGCCCTGACGATGTTCTGGTAGCCGGTGCAGCGGCAGAGGTTGCCCTCCAGGCCAACCCGGACACCGGCCGCATCCAGGTCGTCGTACTCGTCGACCAGCGACACGGCGGCCATGACCATTCCCGGGGTGCAGTAGCCGCACTGCAATGCATGGCACTCGTGGAAGGCCTGCTGCATGGGATGCAGGCCGTCGGCGGTGGCCAGCCCCTCGATCGTGGTCACCTCGGCGCCGTCCACCTGGCCATCCACCAGCACGGTGCACGCGCCACAGGAACTGGTGTCGCAACCGATGTTGGTGCCTGTCAGGCCCAGGTCATCGCGCAGGTAGTGCACCAGCAGCGTTCGCGGCTCGACGTCGGCGGAACGCCCGGTCCCGTTGACGATGACGGAGACCTCCATCTCCAACCCCCTCGTGTCCCCGAACGGGTCGTCGCACCGCCGTCGATGCGATCCCCCGATTCCGCCCGGATCCCCAATGATCGCGCATCCCCCGATCGCGCGCCACCGACGCGCCCTCGGCCGGGCCTGAAGCCGGTCAGGCCTGCAGGAGGTGCGCCACCAACTGGTCGGGCGGCGGGTTGGCGTAGGCCGTTCCGCCGACCACAACCGTGGGCACGATCTCGTTGCCGCCGTTCACCGATCGGACGAACTCGGCCGCCTCCGGTTCCTCCCAGATGTCGTGGAGTTCCGGGCGGATCCCGGCCGCCTCCAACGCCTCCAGGAGCCGTTGGCAGAAGCCGCAGAGTGGGCGCCAGTAGACGACGAGCCCTTCGGTGGTGGTCCGGGTTCGAGTACGGCCACGATGGCCGCCGTGAGGTGGTCCACCAGTCGAGCACGATGGGACGACCCGAGCAGCACCGGGTTGTTCAACCCCTGGCCCATCACCACCAGTACGTCGGCCAGCTCCGCCGTGTCCCCATCGGCTATCCGTCCGGCTGCCTGGCCCAGCTGGACGAACCGGTGGTTACGGGAACGGGCATCGGCCTCGTGCCTGCGGTAGGACTCCCGGAGCACCCGGCTCTCGGGCAACCGGGCCAGGGCGGAGCGCATCACGAGGGCCTCGTCGGTGAAGACGGCGACGAGGCCGTCAACCATGGCCCGAATGGTGGCCTGGAGGCCGTGGTCCAGGAGGTGTTCGACGGTCAGCACGGCGCCTGCGGAAACCAGCCGATCCAACGCCGAGTCGAAGGCCGCCGCCAGCAGGCCGTCGCGCCCCTCGGGGAAGCGGTTGTAGATGGTGGCCACGCCACCCTCGGAACGCAGCCGTGCCACGGTCGCATCCACAACCACCCGTCGGGTCCGCTCCGACCTTCCGACCGGTGCGTCATCATCGGGATCTCCCACCGACCTTGTCATGACCATGACTCTAGGTTACCTACAGTTCTATTTGCTTATTCTTGAAGTCTCTTCTAGTTTTGGCCCATGGTCGACCTCCTCCAGAAGGCCCGTGGACTCGGGCCATCCCTCGCCGACCGATCCGAGCAGATCGAGACCGCCCGGACGCTCCCCGACGACGTCGTCACCGACCTCACCAATGCAGGCCTCTTCCGGATGTTCACGCCGGCAAGCCTCGGAGGCCCCGAGGCCGACGTGGCGACCGGCATCGACGTGATCGCCGAGGTGTCCCGTCACGACGGCGCTTCAGGCTGGTGCGTCATGATCGCCGGCACCACATCGCTCCTGGCCGGATTCCTGGACGAGCCACACGCCCGGGAGATCTACGGCCCGGCCGACTCCTGCACCGGCGGCTACGCCGCCCCCGTCGGCACCGCCCGCATCGTCGACGGCGGCCTGCGGGTCACCGGGACCTGGGCCTGGGGATCGGGAACCCGGCACTGCACCTGGATCGGCGGCGGCGCACGCATCGTCGATGCCGACGGCTCACCGCTACGACGCCACGACGGCCTCTACGCCCCGTTCGTGTTCTTCGACCGGACCGACGTCGAGCACCTCGACACCTGGCACGTCACAGGACTCTCCGGCAGCGGCTCGGCCGACTACCGGGTCGCCGACGCCTTCGTCCCCGAGGGTCGGTGGACGCAGCTCATGACGGCCACCCCCCGACTCGACGGACCCCAGTGGCGCTTCCCCTTCTACGGGATGCTGGCCATGGGCATCGCCGCCGTCTCCATCGGCCTGCTGGACGGAGCCGTCGACAGGTTCGCCGAGCTGGCCGCCTCGAAGAAACCGGAGGGTTCCGGTCGGACCCTCTCGGAACGGTCGACGGGACAGGCCACCGTCTCGAGCGCCGAGGCGACCGCCCGCTCCACCCGGTCATTCCTCCACGACGTGATCGGCGAGGCCTGGACCACGGCGGAGGCCGGCGACCCGCTCACCATCGAGCACCGGCGGAGCCTCCGCCTTGCCGCATGTGACTCCGCCCAGCGCTGCGCCGACGCCCTCACGAGCCTGCAGCGGGAAGCCGGTGGTGCCGCGGTCTACCTCCGGGAACCGCTCCAGCGGATGGTGCGGGACGGCCAGGTGGCGGCCACCCATGCCATGGTCGCCCCCCGGATCCACGAGCTGACCGGTCGACTCAGGTTCGGCCTGGACACCGATACCACCCTCCTGTGAGGTAGGGACGATGGACTTCGCCCTACCGGCCGACGACGACCCCCGCCGCCTCGAGGTACGCGCCTGGTTGGCAGCCCACCCGTCACCGTCGCGCCGGGACCTCGCAGTGGGCGGCTTCATCGCCCCCCACTGGCCCAGCCCGTGGGGTCGCGACGCCGACGCCGAGGCCCAGCTCATCATCGACGACGAGTTCTCGGCGGCCGACGTGGTCATCCCGGGTACGTCGATCGGTGTGGGGTGGGCCGGCCCGACGATCATCGCCGGGGGAACCCAGGCCCAGAAGGACCGCTTCCTGCCACCGATGCTCGACGACACCGAGGACTGGTGCCAGCTGTTCAGCGAACCGGAGGCCGGATCAGACCTGGCGTCGCTCCGGACCCGGGCCGTACGCGACGGCGACTGCTACGTGGTGAACGGCTCGAAGCTCTGGTCGACACGGGCCGACTCGACTGACTGGGGAATCCTCCTTGCCCGCACCTCGGACGAGGGTCCCCGCCAGCACGGCATCTCCTACTTCCTCCTGGACATGGCCACCCCGGGCATCGAGGTCAGGCCGATCATCGAGATGACAGGCGGCCGCCACTTCAACGAGACGTTCCTGACCGACGTACGCATCCCCGTCGAGAACCTCGTCGGGGCGGAGAACGAGGGCTGGCGCCTCGCCAAGGTGACCCTGGCCAACGAACGGGTCTCGCTCTCCGAGGGCGGCGTGCTCTGGGGTCGGGGGCCCGATGACGAGGCGGTGCTGGATCGGATCCGGTCGTTCGGATGCGATGACCCGGTGCTACGCCAGCGCATCGCGGACCTCTACACGGAGATGGTGGTCCTGAGGCTCCTCAACCAGCGCATCATGAGCGCCAGGGTGGTCGGCGTCGACCCCGGCCCGCTCTCGTCGGTCCGCAAGGCCGTGGGCGACGTGCACGGCCAGAAGGCCATGTCCCTGGTGAAGGACCTCGAGGGCCCATCCACGATGCTGGACGGGCACTACCCCTACGAGGAGCATGATGACCCGTGGGCCTGGGGCCACTACTTCTCACGGGCGCTGACAATCGGCGGTGGCACCAGCGAGGTGCAACGCAACATCATCGGCGAACGGCTCCTCGGGCTTCCCCGGGAACCCCGACCCGCCACATGACCCACCAACCGACGTACGAACGACCACGGGAGCGACCATGACCGACTTCGAGTACCTCCACCTCGACCGGGACGGTGACGTCCTGGTGGTGACCATCGACAAGCCCGACGACCACCTCAACAAGGTCGACGAGCAGATGCACCACGAGCTCACACACCTCTTCAAGCACCTCCGCAACGAACGCCGGGCCCGGGCCGTGCTGCTGGCCGGCACCGATCGTGCCTTCACAGCCGGCGGAGACTTCGGCTGGTTCCCGGAGTTCTCGAAGCCCGGCTACGCCGCCGACATCCGCCTGGATGGCAGGGCCATCGTGTGGGACCTGCTGGACCTGCACCTCCCACTGGTCTGCGCGGTGACCGGCCACGCCATGGGCCTCGGGGCCAGCATCGCCCTGCTGTCCGACATCACGGTCATGTCCGAGACGGCCCGCCTCGGCGACCCCCACGTACGGGTCGGCATCGTGGCCGGCGACGGCGGAACCATCGCCTGGCCACTGGCCCTCGGGCCGCAACTTGCCAAGCGGTACCTGCTCACCGGGGACCCGGTGACCGCCACCGAAGCCGTCCGCATGGGCCTCATCGTGGAATCGGCGCCAGACGCCGAGGCGTGCGTAGCAGCCGGCCTGGCCTGGGCAAAGCGCCTGGCCGCCGGAGCGCCCCAGGCAGTCCAGTTCACGAAGCAGGCGGTGAACGCCTGGATCAAACAGACCTGCGGCCCGGCCTTCGACCTGTCCACCGCCCTGGAGACCGTCACATTCGGCTCCGAGGACTTCACCGAAGCACTCTCGGCCCTGGCCGAGAAGCGCGAACCCCGGTTCACCGGGAAGTAGGGAGCAACCGATGACATTCGAGACGGGACAGGCCCGGGGAAACCAGATCGGGCTGCTGGACGGCCTGATGACCAACCGGGCGATGCGCCGCTACTCAGACGAGCCCGTGGCAGACGAGGACATCTGGACCTGCCTGGAGGCGGCCGTCCAGGCACCCAGCGGGGGGAACATCCAGCCGTACCAGTTCGTGGTCGTGCAGGACCCCGAACTACGTGCCGGCCTGGCCGGAATCTACCGTCGAGGCTGGGCGCGCTACGAGGTGGCCATCGCCCCCGGCGAGTTCCCGAATGACTCCGCACGCGACGCCTGGGAACGCAACAACAGGGCCACCGTGCACCTGGCCGAGAACCTCGAGCACGTACCCGTGATCGTCCTGCTGCTCATGCCGACCATCGACATGACCGTCCACGACGAGGAGGGGCCGATGCCCGTCGGGCCCACCCACGCCTCGGTGTACCCGGCCATCCAGAACTTCATGCTGGCCGCCCGCTCGCTGGGCCTCGGCACGGCGCTGACCACCCTTCACCGCATCTACGAGGACGACGTGCGCTCACTGCTCGGCATCCCGGAGCGCTACGAGGTGCTGGCGCTGCTCCCGCTGGGGCACCCGACCGGGAAGTGGGGGGTGGCCCCCCGGTACCGAGGTGCCGAGAGGATCACCTCCTGGGATGCCTTCGGGGAGAAGCGCACACCTTGACCACGCCCCCGTCGACCCGGATGAGGGTCGGGTTGTCGATCCCGCCAGTGGGATTCGCCACGCACGGGGAGGCGGTCGAGTACGTGCATTCAGCAGCCGAGGCCGGGCTGGACCACCTGGTCACCGCCGACCACGTCGCCTTCCACGGTGGGCGGGGACGCGACGGCCTCATGACCGTGTCGTGGCTGGCAGGCCTCCACCCCACGATCGGCGTCTACGTGGGCGTCTACCTGCTGGCGCTGCGCCACCCGGTGGCCGTGGCCCGACAGGTCTCCACGCTCGCCGAGCAGGCGCCCGGCCGCCTCACCTTCGGGGTGGGCGTGGGCGGCGAGGACCGCCACGAGATGGAGGTGGTCGGGGTGGATCCGGCCACCCGCGGGCGCCGCACCAACGAAGCGCTGGACGTCCTACGGCCACTCCTGGCCGGCGAGACCGTTGACCACCACGGCGAGTTCTACGAGGCCCCGGACGTATCGGTGCTACCTGCCCCATCGCCACCGGTCCCGATCACCGTGGGCGGGCGGTCCAACGCCGCCGTGGAACGCGCCGGCCGACGAGGCGACGGATGGCTGGCCTCGTGGTGCTCCCCCGGCCGCTTTGCCGAGGGCGTGTCCCTCGCCGAGGCGACCGCCGACGAGGTCGGACGAAGCGGCGTGTCGTGGCGGCACGGCTACCAGGTATGGGTCGGGCTGGGCGACAACCCCGCCGATGGCACCGCGCTCCTGGCCCCGGCCATGGAGAAGTTCTACGGCGCTCCCTGGTCGGCCTTCGAGAGGTACTCCCCAGTCGGGACCCCCGCCGAGATCGCCGACTGGCTCCGCCCGTTCGTGGACGCAGGCGCCGTCGACTTCAACCTCGCCCCCATCGCCGCCACCGATGCCGAACGCGTGGCCGGAGCAGCCGAGATCCGCCGCCTCCTCATCGCCTGACCGGTGCAGGAAGGTCAGGCGACTGGGGCGGGATCTCCGGGGGTCGGCATGACGTCCTCCGGGCCGACGATCGTGACCTGGTCGTCGGGTTCCAGCACCAGGCTGTCGTCCACGAGCAGGGGAACCCCGAACCGGATCACCGCGGCCAACTCCACCCCGTCGGGAAGGTCCAGGCCACCCACCCGCCGACCGATGAGGCCGGCATCGCGCCCCTCGGGCAGCAGTGCGTATTGACGGACCGCCCAGCCGGGTAGGAGCGACGACTTCACCTCGGCCTCGGTGGTGGCCAGGCCGCAGGCGCGGGCACCGGAGTGGAGGAACCCGGCCAACTCACCGGCCAGGCGCAGGGACCGGCCCGGGTCCGACGAGGTACCGGCCAGGAAGAACAGGGCGTTCACCAGCTCGCCCGACCCACCCCAGGCGGATGGTATGCGAATCCCCGCCGCGGCCCGCACGATGACCAGCTGATCCGTCTGGATGGCGTCGAAGAGGGCCACCGGCGTGGCCGTGGGGTGGTCGTCCGACGGCTGGATCCAGAGCGACCCCGTCTCCAGGAACCGCTCGGTGACCCGCTCGGTCGGCACGCCGATGCGGTCCGACAGCACGGCCGCCGCACGGGCCGCCGCCTCCGTGATGTCCGTGCCAGCCGGCACGGAGAGGACCACGGCCCGGGCGATGAGGCCCGGATAGTCGTCGATGGAGCGCAACCCGTGCCCGGCCATCGCAGCGCTGATCTCGCGCTCCAGGGTCTCATCGGCCCCACGACCCCAGCGGCGGAACACGTGGCGGATGGCACCGGCCCGATCGGTCCGCGGGGTGGCGTAGAGGTGGTGCCACGCCCAACCCAGGGCGGACACGATGGCCACGAAGGCGAGGGCGGAGACCCCGAGGCGCACGATCAGGTATCCCGAGATGGCCATGCCGGCCAACTGGGTGAACGGGTACAGGGGTGACCGGAACGCCGGTGCGTACGACCGGATCTCCGATGCCCGCAGCACCAGCACGGCCAGGTTCACCAGGCCCAGGGTCAGGAGCACGAAGGCGCTGGCCATCTTGGCGATGGACTCGATGTCGAATGCCACGACGACCAGGGCGATGGCCGATCCCGTCATGACGACACCGACGACCGGGGTGCCGAACCGGCTGAGGGTCCCCATGCGGGCCGGCAGGAGGCCGTCGCGGGCCATGGCCATCGGATACCGGGCGGCAGCCAGGATCCCCGCGTTCACCGCCGATGAGAAGGCGGCCAGTGCCGCCACCACCACCAGCCAGACGCCGAACCTGGGCAGGACCGCCTGGGCTGCGGTGTGGATGGGGGCCAGGTCGCCGTGCAGCACGTCGGGCGGCACCAGGGCGACGACCACCAGGACCCCGAGCGTGTAGAACACCGTGGCGGTGGCCAACGAGAGGGCCATGCCCAACGGAATGCGGTGCGAGGGATCCTCCACCTCCTCGGCGGCACTGGCCACCTTGGTGAGGCCGCCGAACGACACGAACACCAGGCCGATCACGGCGGTGATCCCGGATACCCCCGTGGTGAAGAAGGGGTCCAGGTTCGAGCCGTCGAAGCCCAGGCCCTCGACGATGAACCAGGCCATTGCACCCAGCACCACCACCACCAGGACGAGCTGCATCGAGGCGCTGGCCTTGGACCCCACCACGTTCACCAGGGTGAACATGCCGATGAGCACCAGGGCCAGGAGCGTGGCGTTCACGTCCAGGATCAGCACCAGGTAGGCAGCCATGCCGACCATGGCGAAGGCGTCCTTGAGCACCAGCGAGAGCCAGGTCCCGAACCCGGCGACGGTCCCAACCGCCGGTCCCAGCGCCCGCTCCAGGAAGTAGTACGCGCCGCCTGCCTTGGGTAGTGCCGTGGCCAGCTCGGACACGCTGAGCATTGCCGGCACGGCCAGCAGGCCCGCCAGCAGGTAGGCCAGCACGGCGGCCGGTCCGGCCTTCGCCGCAGCGATGCCGGGCAGCAGGAACAGGCCCGAGGAGAGCATCGCCCCCGTCGAGAGGGCGAAGACATGGCGGAGCCCCAGCGAGCGGGTCAGCCGGCCATGGTCGCCCTTTCCCATCCGGGTGACCCTAGGCGACGCCTACCGGTAGTCCCGTGGGGCGCAGGCCGCGGCCGTCGGTACGACCACCGGCAACCGCCGCACCCTTGATCAGGAGCAGGCTTCCAGGAAGTCCAGGAGGAGGGCGTTGACCCCCACAGCGTCCTCCTGCTGCATCCAGTGGCCGACGCCCGGCAGGACCACCGAGTCGTGCAGGCCCGGCAGGGTCTCGGGGTAGCGGGCGATGCTGCCGGCGCCCCAGATGGTGGGGCCGTCCTTCTCCCCACCGATGTAGAGCGAGGGCTGGTGGATCGGCGCCTCACGCCAGGCCCGCAGGTCGACCCAGTCGTGGTCCACGCAGCGGTAGCGGTTCAGGCCGCCGGAGAACCCGGCCCTGGCGAACTCTCCGACATAGAAGGCGAGGTCGTCGGCGCCCTGCCATGCCAGCGGACCCGTCGGGTAGCGGAAGCGGTCGTCCAACCGGCCGCCGTCGGCAACGGAGAAGCCGGTCGGTTCTCCCGGGAGCGGCGGCGGTGCGTCCCCCGATGCGCTGAAGATCATCCCCTCCAGCCACCGGGCCGGATCGGTGCCTATCTCGGCTTCGGCCACGCCGGGTTCCTGGAAGTACTCGATGTAGAACGTGTCGTCTCCGCCCATCATCCGGAAGACGTCGGTCGGTCGGAACTCGTTGGGCGGGGTGTAGGCGACGCTCAGGAGGGCGACCGCCCGGAACACCTCGGGGCGCAGCAGCGCCGCAGTGCTGGCGATCGGCGATCCCCAGTCGTGGCCCACGATCACGGCTCCGGCCTCGCCCAACGCCTCGACCACCCCCACGCAGTCCCCGACCAGGTTGACCAGGCGGTAGGCGTCCACCTCTGAAGGACACTCCGAGGACCCGTAGCCACGTACGTCGATGGCCACGGCCCGGTAGCCGGCCGCCGCCACCGCCGGCAGTTGGTGGCGCCACGAGTACCAGGACTCGGGGAAGCCGTGGACGAAGAGCACCATCGGGCCCTCACCCACCTCGGCGACGTGGATCCTCGTTCCATGGGCATCCACGTCATGGCGGACCAGGCCCTCTATATCCATCATGGTGCGCTGCCTTCCGCCGGATCCCCGACCCGTGCTCCAAGGGGTGGGATCCCATCTCCGGGCACCTCTGCAGGTGGCCGGATGCTGCCGTGGACCCAGTCCCGGTCGAGATAGCAGCCCTGCAGGTAACGCTCCGGGTCGGACTCGCCCTCCCGGCCGTGGAGGACACGTTCGTTGTCGAACACCAGGCACTCGCCCGGCGAGAGCGTGAACCGGTACTCCATCTCAGGGCGGTGCAGGAGCCTGGCGAAGGACCGGTACGCCTCGTAGAAGCCGGACATCTCCTCGAAAGGCGTGTCGAACGGCGCCGCCGACCGGTTGTTGTAGTTGACCGCCAGCACCACCCCACGGTCGTCCACCCCTATGACGGCCGAACGGTTCCGCAGGTCGAACCCGTCGCCCCGCCACCGGAACAGGTCGAAGGCACCCTGGTCCTCGTCACGCAACGCCTCGGCGGCACTGAAGCCGTCGACCAGCACTGTCACGCCACCGGCCTCGCTGGCCACGAGGCAGTGGAGGAGCTGGAATCCGGGCACCGGGCGGCGGTACGGGTTGTCGGTATGCACGTTCAGCGCCCGCGGCGTGAACGCCAGGTTCACCGGATCGGCCTCAGCGCGTACGTGGAACACCTCGCCGTAGTTGGTCTCCCTGATCGGCCCCCAGATCCCGGCGACGTCACCGATTGAGGGGCCCGTCGGATCAGGACCGCAGGCCAGGCCGTCGACGATCGCCAGGCCGTCGCGTACGAGGGCGACCGTCGTGGCCAACCTTGCTGACGGGTCGTCGCTTCGTGACCACGCCAGCCTCTGGGGCTCCAGGCCCGCCGCCAACCAGGGAACCGCTCCGGAGGAGCTGCGATCCACGCCGTCGTAGCGGTGTGCCTCCAGCCAGTCGACCTCGAAGGTGCTGACCACCCCATCCGGGCCGAACTCCACACGCAGGTCGCCGTCCACCACCTCGGCGGCAGCGATGACCACCTCTTCCGGGAGTTCCGACACGTCGAACAGGCGCTGGTCGTTGGCCACGTCCCGCGAGCCTTCGTCGCGTGCGTTGTCACGCAACCAGATGGCGTGGAACCTGGCCGGACCCCCGGCCAGCTCCACGGTGAGCACCTCGGCCTCCACCGCCGAGACCGACAGGCCCGTCACAACCGGAACTCCGGCGAGTCCAGCAGGGGCCGCCAGGCCTCCAGCACCGGGATGTCCAGACCGGCGACCTTGCCCCCGTCGTCGAACGACCGGAGGGCCAGGGCGTCCTGTGCGAACGGCTCGGCCTCGAACTCCCGGGCCTCGGCAGCCGACATGGCACCACCCTGTAGGCGCAGCGTCCCGATGGATGCCGGGCTGAGCTCCTCCTCGTATGCCGGGTCCACGAAGCACCGGTACCGCTTGGCTGCAACGTGCAGCCGGACCGGCTCGCTGACCGCCGCCACGAACCGTTCGGCCAGCCACGCCCCTCCCGTCGTGCCGTGGTCCGTCACCCCGAACTCCGAGTCGGGTTGGGCCAGGAAGTGACCGACGTCATGGAGCAGGGAAGCCAGGACGAGCGCATCCTGGGCACCGGAGGCACGGGCCAGGGCCGCAGCCTGCAGGGCGTGCTGCTGCATGCTCACCTGCTCGGAGTAGGTGTTCCCACCAGTGGCGGCGAACAACCCCAGGACCTCCTCCGTGACGTGCATGGCGCGCATTCTGCCCGCTGGGGAGGCCCGGGGCGAGCGCGCCTAGATTCGGCCCCTACCCGCCCCCCGAGGGCGCCGCCCAGCACTAGGACTCACCCATGGCAATCGGCCCCGGCCTGCACATCGAGGATCCCACCGACCCCTCCCTGGACCTCACCATGTCCGAGGGCGCACGACCCGTCTACGACCAGGTGCGGACCTTCATCGCCGACGAGGTGGAACCGGTCACCCTTGAGTTCCACCGGCTGGGGGCTGAACGGAGCGACCACTGGGGCTACCACCCGGGCCAGATGGAAATCCTGGACGGTCTCAAGACCAAGGCCCGCGAGGTCGGACTCTGGAACCTCTTCCTCCCGGATGCCGAGACCGGAGAGGGCCTCTCGAACCTGGACTACGCCTACATCGCATCCGAGCTGGGCAAGAACCCCCTCGCCTCGGAGAGCCTCAACTGCTCGGCCCCCGATACCGGCAACATGGAGGTCCTGGAGAGGGTCGGCACCCCGGAGCAGAAGAAGCAGTGGCTGGAACCACTGCTGAACGGTGAGATCAGGTCCGCCTACGCCATGACCGAACCCGACGTGGCCTCCTCGGACGCCAAGACCCTTGCCTGCCGGGCGGTCCTGGACGGCGACGAGTGGGTCATCAACGGCACCAAGTACTACATCTCAGGGGCAGGCGACCCCCGCTGCAAGATCATGATCACGATGCTGCAGACCAGCCCCGATGGTCCGCCGCACCGCCGCCAGTCTCAGATCCTCGTGCCCATCGACACCCCCGGTGTCACCGTCGACCATCCGATGCAGGTCTTCGGCGACGACGACGCCCCCCACGGCCACATGCACATCACCTTCAAGGATGCGAGGGTGCCGGCATCGAACATGCTGCTGGGCGAGGGCAGGGGATTCGAGATCTCCCAGCTCCGCCTCGGCCCGGGCCGCATCCACCACTGCATGCGGTCCATCGGGGCCGCCGAGCGGGCCATCGAGCTGATGTGCCGCCGGGGACTCCACCGTGAGGCGTTCGGCAAGCCGCTCGCCCACCTGGGCAAGAACATGGAGGTCATCTCCAGGGCCCGGATCGAGATCGAGGCGATGCGCCTCATGGTCCTGAGGGCCGCCAAGGCCATGGACACCATGGGCAACGCCGAAGCCCGGGTGTGGATCAGCGCCGTGAAGGCCATGGTCCCGGAGAAGGTCTGCCAGATCATCGACGCCGCCATCCAGATCCACGGCGCCACCGGCGTCTCGCAGTGGACGCCGCTGGCCGGCATGTACACACGCCAGCGCACCCTCCGCCTGGCCGACGGTCCCGACGAGGTGCACCACTTCGTCGTCGCCCGATTCGAGTTGAACCGTTACCAGGACGGTCCGGGCGACATCCCGACGCTGGACGCCACCGGCCCGGTCTTCACCGGACCATGATCCGGCCACGCACCCCGTAGGCCGCAACCACGAGGAGATCCGATGACGGACGACCCGCGCTCCCGCAAGCCGGCCACCGCCCACACCCGGGCCGACATCGAGGCCTTCGCTGCCACCCTGCCGCCCGATGACGGTACCGATGCGGCCAACGTGGCCCGGGGCTTCATCGCCACGAGGACCGATCCCGTCATCCCGAAGCTGCTCCCCAACCCGTGGCAGCCCATCACCTGGGACCTCTCGGCATCGGACTTCGTACACGCTGCCTGTCCCGACACCGTCAACCCGTCGCTGTGGCGACAGGCCGGCTTCAACGCCCAGCACGGCCTCTACGAGGTACTGGACGGCTTCTACCAGGTGCGGGGCTTCGACACCTCCAGCATCACGTTCATCCGGGGCGACGTCGGATGGGTGGTCATCGACCCGCTGACCACCACCGAGACCGCCACCGCCGCCTACGACCTGGTCACCGAACACCTGGGCGAACGACCGGTCACGGCCGTGATCTACACCCACTCCCACGTCGACCACTACGGCGGCGTGCTGGGCGTGGTCGACCGGGCCCGGGTGGAGTCCGGCGAGGTTCCGGTCGTGGCCCCGGAGGGATTCCTGCACGAGGCGGTCGCCGAGAACGTGGTCGCCGCTCCCGCCATGGGTCGCCGGGCCACCTACCAGATGGGGATGCTCCTGCCGGCCGACGAGCAGGGCCACGTGGACCAGGGCCTGGGCAAGGGGGTCCCCACCGGGTCCTCGGCACTGGTGGCTCCCACCATCGAGATCACCGAGACCGGCCAGGAACTCGTGCTGGACGGCATCCGGATCGAGTTCCAACTCACCCCGGAGTCCGAGGCACCGGCCGAGATGCACTTCTACTTCCCGGACCACCGCGCCCTCTGCATGGCCGAGAACTGCACCGGCACCATGCACAACGTGCTCACCCTGCGCGGCGCCCTGGTGCGTGACGCCCTCATGTGGAGCCGCTACATCGACGAGGCCATGGACCGTTGGGGCGACGTCACCGACGTGGTCTTCGCCAGCCACGGCTGGCCCCACTGGGGAGCCGAGGCATGCAACGGCTACCTCACCCGCCAGCGGGCGAGGCCATGCGCCTGGCCAACAGGGGCCTCACGCCGAACGAGATCTCGGCGGCCATCGACCTGCCGCAGGGCCTCTGGGAGGACTACCTCTGCCACGGCTACTACGGCACGGTCAGCCACAACGTCCGGGCGGTGTACCAGCGGTACCTCGGCTTCTACGACGGGCACCCGTCCAGCCTCGACCCCTACGAGCCGGTCGAGGCTGGGCAGCGCTACGTCGACTTCATGGGTGGCATGGACCGCCTCCTTGAACAGGCCCGTGCCTCCTACGAGGCCGGAGACCACCGCTGGGTGGCCGAGGTGCTCCGCCACGCCGTGTTCGCCGACCCGACCTGCGACGATGCCCGCCTTCTGCAGGCCGACGCCTTCGAGCAGCTCGGCTACCGGGCCGAATCCGGCCCGTGGCGCGACATCTACCTGACCGGCGCCCAGGAACTCCGGAACGGACCCATCGGCCTCCAGACCATCCAACGCCCCAAGGACGAGGTGCTCCGGGGCATGAGCCTCCAGCAGATCTTCGACTTCCTGGCGGTGCGCCTGGACGGTCCGGCCGTCGTGCCGCTGGGCCACCTCTTCGTGGACTGGGTCCTACCGGACGTCGCCGACACGGTCAGGGTGGAGCTCTCCAACGGAACCCTGCACTCGCTGCCCGGACGGACGCATGCATCGCCAGACGCAACCGTCACCGGCGACCGGGAGGCGCTGGAGGACATGATCGCCACGGGCACCCCGTTCGCCGAGGTCGTGGAATCCGGAGCGGTCACCATCACCGGCGACGTCGAACGGGTCCTGGGGCTGTTCGGGAACCTCACCGACTTCCCGCTCTTCTGGAACGTCATCGAGCCGTAGACCCGGTCCTCCGAGCCGGCCACCGCCGTAGCGGTACCGGTCCGTTCAGGAATCCAGCCCGGATCGGAGCTCGGCCCCGTGCTGGTCGTTGGTCGGCGGTCGCCGCCTGACCGTCGGCGGCGTCGCCGACATCCGAATCGGAGACCGCACGGACCTGAACTCCCCGTCGCCATCGACGAACACGTCGACCGGTTCCAGCCCCAACTCAGCCGCCTCCAGGAATGCACCGCGCACCGTGTTGATCGGCCCCGCCGGGATGCCGCCGGCACGCAGGCGCTCAAGCCACGCCTCCGTCGTGCCGGTGGCCAGGACCGACTCGATCTCGACCTCCAGCTCGTCGGCGTGTCGCATCCGTGACCCGTTGTCACAGAAGCGGACGTCGGTCAGCCAGTCCTCGCGCCCAAGGACCACGCAGAACCTCTCCCAGAGGCCCGGGCTGGCGGCGGCCACGGCAAGCACGCCGTCCGACGTCCGGTACGGCTGGTACGGGACGATCGACGGGTGCCGGTTGCCCTGCCTGCCCGGATCCACGTCGGCCACGACGTGCCCCGACCCGACGTTCAACAGGCCTGCCAGGGCCGCTCCCATGAGCGAGACCTCCACGTGCTGGCCGAGGCCGGTCCGATGGCGTTCCTCGATGGCCGCCAGGATGGCGATCACGGCGTAGAGACCGGTCAGGTTGTCCACCATTGCCGAGCCGATCTTGGTCGGCTCGCCGTCGGCGTCGCCCGTGATGGACATCACCCCGCTCATGGCCTGGACCAGGAAGTCGTAGCCGGCCAGGCGGGCACCGGCTCCGGTACTGCCGAACCCCGTGATCGAACAGGTGACCAGGTCGGGCCGCTCGGTAGCCAGCGACTCCCTGTCCAGGCCGAAGCGTTCCATGGTCCCCACCCGGAAGTTGTCGACCACGACGTCGGCGTCCAGGGCGATCCTCCGGGCCACGGCTAGGTCCTCGGCATTCCGGAGGTCCAGTGCGATGCTGCGCTTGTTGCGGTTCAGGCCCAGGTAGTAGGTGCTGGTCGCCGCATCCCCCTCGCCCCACCACGGCGGCCCCCAGGTACGGGTCTCGTCGCCCACGCCCGGCTGCTCGACCTTCACCACGTCGGCGCCCAGGTCACCCAGCACCATCGTTGCCATCGGCCCCGCCAGCACCCGGCTGAAGTCGGCTATCCGGAGGTGGCCCAACGCACGTCATCTGGGCTGTCCGGCACGGGCGGGAGTCTCGCATCGGCGGCACGACACGGCAATGCGAGGACCTCGCTTGCCTTCAGCGCCGATCACGGCAAGCATCCGACGGTGCGAGCCGGACCTGTACGCCTGTGACCGAAACGAGCACGGACCGGCCAGAGCGCGCGGTCCGGCGGGGCCGGGACGCCCGCGTCGCGAAGCGCCGTACCCGGGTCCAGAGGTGGCTTCCCGAGTTGGAGCGCAGGATCCCCTGGGTGGACCTGCTCGACGACGGGCAGGTCCAGAGGATCCATGACGCCTCCATGGACATCATCGAGGAGGTGGGCGTCGAGTTCAGGTGTGACGACGCCATCGGCATGTGGCGTGCGGCCGGGGCCGACGTTGACGGCGTCACCGTGCGCATCGACCGCGAGCACCTGATGTCGCTGGTCGGCACCGCTCCCTCGTCGTACACGATGGTGGCCCGCGACCCGGCCCACACGGTCACGGTCGGCGATGGCAGGACCATCTTCACCCCCTCCTACGGCGCCCCGTACGTGCTGGACCTGGACGGGGTCCGTCGCCCAGCCACCCTGCAGGACTTCCGTGACTTCACGAAGCTGAACCACCTGTCACCGGCACTGCACATGTCGGGCGGGGTGGTCTGCGAGCCGATGGACGTACCGGTCCCGAAGCGGCACCTCTACATGACGGAGAGCCTCCTGAAGTACTCGTCCAAGCCGTTCATGGGAGCGGTCACCTCCATGGACCGGGCCGAGGACAGCCTGCACATGGCGGGGATCGTGTTCGGCCAGGACTTCGTGCGCGAGACGACCGTCATGACATGCCTGGCCAACGCCAACACCCCCCTGGTCTGGGACAAGACCATGCTGGACAGCGTCCGGGTCTTCGCAGCCGCCAACCAGGCCACGCTCTTCAGCCCGTTCGTGCTGGGTGGCGCGTCGACACCGGCCTCCACGGTCGGGGCGGTCATCCAGGTCAACATCGAGGCCCTCACCGGCGTGGCCTTCTCGCAGCTGGTCCGGGTGGGCGCTCCCGCCCTCTACGGCCAGTGGCTTTCCACCGTTTCGATGCGTACCGGCGCTCCCCAGGCCGGCACGCCTGAAATCTGCCACATGAACCTGCTCACCGCCCAGATGGCCCGCCACTACAACCTGCCGTCGCGTTGCAGCGGCTCCTGCACGAGCTCCAAGATGGTGGATGCCCAGGCCGGCTACGAGGCGGCCCGCAACATGTACGGCGTGCTCATGGCGGGCACGAACTTCGTCCTCTCCACCACCGGCTACCTGGAGAGCGCCATGTGCCAGAGCTACGCCAAGTGGGTCCTGGACAGCGAGCAGCTGGAGCTCATGTACCGGCTGGGCAGCGGGGTCTCGTTCGGACTCGATGCGCTCGGTGCCGGCGGGCGGCCACCACCTCGGCACGGAGCACACGCTGGCCAACTTCCAGACCGCCTTCTCGATGCCTGAGATGATGAACAGCGACAACTACGAACAGTGGCTGGCCGACGGGTCCCAGAGCGCCGAGGAGAGGGCGACCGCCAGGTGCCGCCAGATGCTCGAGGAGTACGAGGAACCGAAACTGGAGGACCACGTCCGCGAAGAACTGGACGACTACGTGGCTCGTCGTGACGCCGAGCTGCCGGACCTGGTCACCTGAGACGGCGACAGCCCACCGAGAACCCCGAGGAATCCGACATGACCACCACCAACGGCACCGCCCCGGAACCACCTCTGCTCCACGGCGTGTGCGCCGCCATGTGCAGCCCGTTCGACGATTCCGGTGAGTCGCTGGACGAGGGGCGGCTGCGCGACCACGTAGAGAGCCTCGTCGAGGCCGGCATCCACGGCCTGGTGCTGGCCGCCGGCACCGGTGAGTTCGCCTTCCTATCCACCGACGAGAAGCGGCGGGTCTTCGAGGTCGGGATCGAACAGGTGGCAGGCCGCATCCCGGTCATCTGCCAGACGTCGGCGATAACCACCGTGGACGCCATCGAGAACTCCCGGGCTGCGATCGACCTGGGCGCCAGCGCGGTGATGGTCCTCCCTCCCTACTTCGAGGGACCGTTCGAACGCGGGGTCATGTACCACTACGAGAAGCTGGCCCGGGCCATCGACACCCCCATCGTCCTCTACAACATCCCCGCACAGTCCGGCTTCGACATCACCCCGGACCTGTACCGGAAGCTCATNNNTGGATCTGGGGTGCCGCCAACGTCATGCCGCACGAGTGCGTGGCCCTCTACGACCACATAACCGCCGGTCGCCACCTGGAGGCACTCGAACTCTGGAACCGGATGCTGCCAGCCAACCTGTTCTTCTGGGACAACGCCGTGGACGCCGAGTACAACGTGGCGGTCAAGACGGCCACCAACATGGTCGGCCGTCCGGTGGGCCCGTGCCGTCGCCCGGTGATGCCCATGACCCGCCGGGGCCGCGTATCGCTGACCGCCGCCCTCTCCACGCTGCCGACCAACCGGGTGGACCGTGACCGCCTGGTGTTCCGGGAATGGGACGACGAACGCGACTGGCTGGTACGCATGACCAACCGGGCGGGAGTAGGCAGGACGATCCCGACGAGGAGCACCCGATGACCACCGACCTTGCAGATCCGACGGCCCTGGCGGCATCCGTGCAGCCTCCGACGCGGGCCCTCATCGGGGGCCGCAGCGTGGAATCGGCCAGCGGACGGACCTTCGCCACCCTGAATCCGGCCACCGGTCGCGAGCTGGCCCAGGTCTCCGAGTGCGACGCCACGGACGTGGACCGGGCCGTCGCCGCGGCACGGTCCGCCTTCGAGGAGGGACCCTGGGGCCGCATGGCGCCCGCTGACCGCAAGCTGCTTCTACTGCGGTTCGCCAGCCTGGTGGAGGCCCACACCGACGAACTGGCCATCATCGAGACGCTGGAGGGGGGCAAGCCGATCAGCGACTGCTCGGGTATCGACGTCCCCGACCTGGTCATGACGCTGCGCTGGCACGCCGAGGCGTGCGACAAGCTCTACGACCAACTCTCGCCGTCGGGCCCCGGCAAGGTCGGGATGGTGGTGCGCGAGCCCATCGGCGTGGTCGGTGCCGTGCTGCCCTGGAACTACCCGCTGATGATGGCCGGCTGGAAGATCGGCCCGATCCTGGCGGCCGGCAACACCTGCGTGCTGAAGCCGGCAGAACAGACCTCCATGTCGACCATCCGGGTGGCCGAGCTGGCCATAGAGGCCGGGATCCCGGACGGCGTCCTGAACGTGGTTCCCGGATTCGGCGAGACGGCCGGCGCTGCCATAGGCCTGCACCCGGACGTGGACTGCGTGGCCTTCACCGGATCCACCGAGGTGGGCCGCCACTTCCTGCGGTACTCGGCCGACTCCAACCTCAAGGAGGTGCTGCTGGAATGCGGCGGCAAGAGCCCCGTCATCGTCATGGCCGACGCCGACGACCTGGATGCGGCAGCGGCCGGGATCTGCGAGGGGATCTTCTGGAACGGCGGCCAGAACTGCAGCGCCAACTCGCGGCTCATCGTCCAGCACTCGGTCTTCGACGAGCTCATGGAGCGCATCGCCGAGCGCAGCCGGGACTGGGTGGTGGGCGACCCCCTGGTGCCCGAGACGACCGTGGGGGCCATGATCGAGGAGGCCCACCTGGAAAAGGTGCTGGGCCACATCTCCGATGCCCGGGAGGCTGGCTCGACGTGTGCGATCGGCGGCAACCGGGTCCGTCAGGAGAGCGGCGGATGGTTCGTGGAGCCCACCGTCTTCACGAACGTGGATCCCGCCAGCCGCCTGGCACGCGAGGAGGTCTTCGGACCGGTCCTGGCGGTGACCACCTTCGACACGCCCGAGGAGGCCATCCGCCTCGCCAACGACACCGACTACGGGCTGGCCGCCACCATCCACACCACCGACCTGCGCACCGCCCACCTGGCATCGCGGGCCATCCGGGCCGGAACGGTCGCCGTGAACTGCTACGGCGAAGGCGACATCACCACGCCCTTCGGCGGTTTCAAGCAGTCGGGCTTCGGTGGCCGGGACAAGTCGATCGCCGCCCACGAGCAGTACACCGAGCTGAAGACCATCTGGATGGACCTGTCCTGATGGCGGCGCGCTGATCGGACGGGGGAGGCCACGATGGGTGCCGTCACGCTCCTGCCCCGGTACGACAGGAACAACGGCTGGTTCGAGACCCTGCCCGAGGTGCCACCGGCCGCACCGCTCTCCGGTCCCACTGAGGCCGACGTGGTCGTCGTGGGCGCCGGGTTCACAGGGCTGGCGGCCGCCCGCAGGCTGGCCGAGCTGCGCCCGGAGGCCCGGATCCTCCTCGTCGAGGCGGGCCGGATCGGAAACAGCGCCGCCGGACGATCGTCCGGCTTCGCCATCGACCACGCCCACAACATCCGCTCCGAGGGCTTCGCCGACTCGGCCACGTACGAGAGGCAGCAGATCGCCCTGAACAGGGCCGGGCAGGCCTACCTGGCCGAAGCGGTGACGGCCCACGGCATCGACTGCGACTGGACCTGGGCCGGCAAGATCCACGCTGCGTGTACCGACCGCGGGGCACGGGACCTGGACCGATTCGCAGCCACCCTGGACCTCCTCGACGAGGACTACGAACTGCTGGACCGCGAAGCCACCGTGGAGCGGCTGGGCATCGACTACTACCAGCGGGCGCTCCACACGCCCGGGACGGTGCTGCTGCAGCCGGCTGCGCTCTGCCGGGGCCTGGCGGCATCCCTGCCGTCCAACGTGACCGTCCACGAGGAGACCCCGGTGACGTGGCTGGACGAGGGCCCGCCCCACGAGCTGTACACCGACGGCGGAACCATCCGCACCCCGGAGGTCGTGCTGGCCAACAACGGCTTCGCCGCCGGCTTCGGCTTCTACGCCCGCCACCTCATCCCGGTCGTGACATGGGGGTCGATGACGCGGCCCCTCACCGACGAGGAGTCGGCTTCGATAGGTGGCAACCTGACCTGGGGTGTGATTCCGGCGGCACCGTCGGGCACCACTGTGCGACGCCTGGTGGACGGCCGGATCCTGGTCCGCAACGTCTACAGCTACAGCCGTCACTCCATGGCCGGTGGCCGCTTCCGGCGTCGGGCCGCCCGGGCCCACCGGGTGGCCTTCGAGCGTCGTTTCCCCGGCCTGGCGCACGTGCCGTTCGACTACTCGTGGGGCGGTGCGCTGTCCATGGCCCGCAACGGCGAACCGGTCTTCGGTCGCCTCGCCGACGGCATCCACGGTGCGCTGGTCCACAACGGCACGGGGCTCAGCCGTGGGGCGATCTGCGGGAAGCTCATAGCCGAGATGGTCTGCGGCGAGGGCTCGGACCTGCTGGACGCGATGCTGGCCAGGGGAAGGCCCAACCGGAACCTCCCCGATCCGCTCCTCGGCTGGGGCGTGAACCTGTACGCCCGCCGGCTGCGGATGCGGTCCGGCCGGGAGATGTAGGGCCCACGGCCCGGAGGGAGGACACAGATGACACGGACGGACGCACAGGACCAGGAGTCGGCCACACCGGACATCCAGCGGGTCGCCCTGGTGACCGGGGCAACCTCGGGGATCGGACGGGCGTGCGCACTGCGGTTGGCGGCCGACGGCCTGGCGATCCTGGTCGGGGGGCGCGATGTGGAGCGCGCCGACAGCGTCGTGGAGGAGATCAGCGCCGCCGGTGGCACTGCCGCCACCGCTCTTGGGGACGTGGCCGATCCCGGCTACGGCGATGCGGCCGTGGCATCCGCCATCCACGCCTTCGGTCGCCTCGACGTGCTGGTGAACGCGGCCGGCGTGATCACCCGGGCCGACGCCGAGGGCACCTCCGACGAGGAATGGCACCGGGTCATGGCCACCAACGTGGACGGCCTCTTCAGGACCAGCCGGGCGGCCCTGCCGGCCATCCGGGCAGCCGGGGGTGGGTCCATCGTCAACGTCAGCTCCACCAACGGCCTGGTCGGCGCCGTAGGACTGGCCGCCTACTGCGCCTCCAAGGGTGCGGTCACCAACCTCACCCGTGCCATGGCCCTGGACCACGCCCACGAGGGCATCCGGATCAATGCCGTCTGCCCGGGTGCCGTGGACACCCCCATGCTCTACTCGGCGCGCGGCGACACCGTCGACGAGGTCAGGGCCGCCAACCTGGCGACCATCCCGGAGGGTCGCATACCGGGCCCCGAGGAGGTGGCCGAGCTGGTGGCCTTCCTGGCCGACGACCGGTCACGTCACATCAACGGAGCGAACCTGAGCATCGACGGGGGGTACACGACAGCATGAGCGGACAGGGGACACAGGGCCGGATGGCCGATCGGATAGTGGTGGTGACCGGCGGTGCACGCGGGATCGGTCGGGCGATTGTGGACCGCCTGGCCGCCGAGGGCGCCACCGTCGTGATCGGCGACCTCACCGATCCAGGCGAGGTGGGGGCGGGCCTGGACGTCGCCGGACATCGGGAATGGGTCCCCCTGGACGTGACCGACGAGATATCGGTCCTGGAGTTCGCGGAGTCGGTGCAGGCTGGGCACGGCGGCGTCGACGTCCTGGTGAACAACGCCGGGATCATGGACACCCGGTCGATCCTGGACGAAACGGTGGCCGACTGGGACCTCACGATGGCTGTCAACCTGCGTGGCCCGTTCCTGATGGTCAAGCACCTTCTGCCGCTCATGGATGGGCGGGACTCGCCTTCGATCATCAACATCGGATCCATCGAGGGGCTGGCCGCCAACGCCCTGCACGCCGCCTACGCCACGTCCAAGGCCGGAATCCACGGCCTCACCCGTGCGCTGGCCGTGGACCTGGGCCCCATGGGAATACGTGTCAACGCCATTGCCCCGGGGTGGATCGACACCGACCTGAACCGCGGCTACGTGGACAGGCACCCGAACCGTGAGACGGCGGTGGCCGAGTTGGCTTCGCTGCATCCGGTGGGACGTATCGGCGATCCCGTGGACATCGCCGCCACCGCCCTCTGGCTGGCCTCGACAGATGCCGGGTTCGTGACCGGCCAGGTGGTGACCGTCGACGGTGGTCGCATGACCCGCCTGTCCATCCCCGCCTCACTGGCCGACGACACCTGAACCGGCCGCCCTTCAGCCCCCCGCCTACCGGTCGGGGTTACGCCAGACGATCAGCACGGCGTTGCCGCCGACCGCCGGATCCTCCATGTAGTCGGGGATCGCCCCAAGGGCCTCGAAGCCGTTCTCCAGCTGGAAGCTGAGGGTCGGGTCGTAGAGCCGCCCCGCCTTCACCTCGTCGACGTACTCGTCAGCCGTCATGGCGTCGATGTGGTCGGCGTAGCCGGGGATCACTCCTCCGGCCACGATCCCGGCCTTCCCGAGGCGCCGGACCACCTCCTTGCGAAGTGCGTAGAGCCCCTTTCCGATGCCGAGACGCCGGTAGCCGGGATCAACCGCGATCGTCACCCCGTAGTACCAGTCGGCGTCGGCCCGGTGGTTGCCGCACGAGTGCTCCCCGACAAGGTCGTCCAGGCAGTGGTTGGGCTCGTCGAAGTCGAAGTCGATGAGGATCCCCACGCCCATGCCGACCGGCCTGTCGCCGTCAAGGGCCACGAAGCCACCCTCGGGAAAGGTTCCACAGAGGATGCGGATGTCCTCGACGCTGAGCAGGTCGACCATTCCGGCCGTCGGGAAGGCTGCCCGCTCAATCGCGGCCAACTCCTCGGCCCAGCGTTCCTGGATCGTGGCGTAGGTGATCTCGGGCATCGGCTCAGGCGGCGAACGGGACGTGGACGTACTCGTTGTGGCTGGGCAGGCCCCACACCGCCCAGAAGTCCAGGGTGCGCGGGCGCATGATCACCGCTCCACTGGATTCGATGTGGAACGGCTCCCTGGATACCTGGCAGATGGCCCCCGTGCTCGTCGATGCCGTCCCGGTCCAGCAGCTCGAGGGCCCTGGCCCGGCGCCGGGTGGAGCTGTCCTTCAACACATCGTGCTTGGGGGCCTCCAGGGCCACCGCTTCGTTCCACAGGGCGTGGTTGGTGTGCACGAGCGCATCGGCGTCCAGGGTGACGGTGGGGCGGGCCGTCGGGAAGGCCTCGACCATGTGGCCCTCACCGCTGGCATCGAACACCAGGAAGCTGTGTGCGCCGGCCAGGTCGGCGGCGAGGATGGCATCGCGGGCCGCGGCGGCCGAGTCCTGCAGGAGGGCGTCACGCACGACCGACGTCCACATGACGCCCGGGCAGCCGTCTGTGGCGACGAGGTTGTTGATCCCCACGCACACTCCGGCCTCGTTCATCCCGATCTGTCCGACGCACCCCGTGGTGGTGAACACCAGGGCGGCCGGGCCGTCCACAGGCTGGATCCGGAGCAGCACCACGTGTTCGGTGGCGCTGTCGTGCATGTCCCAGGTCTGGCCGTAGAACCCCTGCCCGTCGCAACGGTGGTCAGGGACGATGAACGCCGTGCAGTCGTCCTCGACCACCTCGTCGGGGTGTGGTCCGCCGACGGCGGCTCGCACCGTGTCCACGAAGTCCGTGAAGCCGCCGACCACGACGGCCTCCTCGGGCGTTATCCCCGCGCCTTCGGCGATGCCGCACATCTCAGCGTAGAGGCTGGGCGAGTGTGCCTCGTGGGCCGGGAGGCAGGACCGGGCGATGTCCAGGACGTCGCCACGACTGATCTCACCACCCGCCCAGAACTCCGAGCCGGCAAGCAGGATGCGTTCGGCGGCATAGGTCCGGATCTCCTCGGAGTGGGCCGCACCATGGGCGTTGCCCATGGCCGCCGGGCTGCCTGCAAGGTCCAGGATCCGCATCGGGGGTCGCCTCACCTCGTCAGTCTGGCCCACCATCAACCGACACGCAAGCGTTTCATTCGTTGTTCTACAACTCAACAACTATTTCAGTCGTTGCTAGAACCATAGATGGATGATTCAGTCGTCACCCGCGCTGACGAGGTTCCCGAAACGGTGCAGGGTCCGGCTCACCGCCTGCTCGCGGAGGTGGTGGCGTAGCTCGAGGCGACCACTGGCCGTGACCGCTTCGTCGACCAGGTCCACCTCGGCTGCGATGGCCGCCCGGCGGATCAACTCGGACACGAAGCCCACCGCACGGATCCGACCGAACCGGTGGGCACTCAGCGTGCCGGCGAACGTGGCGTCGTCATCGACCGTGGCCCGACTCACGAGCGGCACCACCCCACAGCGCTCCGACGCCGCCAGCACCCGACCCACCTCGGCCGTCGTCGCACCGGACCCGACCCGCACGACCAGGTCCGGCAACGGCCGGTAGCGCAGCACGTTCGCCTCGCAGAACAGGCCCGTCGGGTCGTGCGGAATCCCGTAGTGGTCCTCCCACCAGGCGTCGTCGGCGCTGGCCAGCTCGGCCGCATCCACCTCGGAGAGGTCCGTCGACGGCGCCCACGTGCCGAGCTGCAGGAGGTAGTCGGGACCGCCGGCCTTGGCGCCCACGCCGACCGACGACCTCTTCCAGCCCCCGAACGGCTGGCGCTGTACGACGGCACCGGTGATGGCCCTGTTCACGTAGGCGTTCCCCACCTCGACGGCATCCAGCCATGCATCCACCTCGACCGGGTCCAGGGAGTGGATGCCCCCGGTCAGGCCGTAGTCCACGGCGTTCTGGACCTCGATGGCCTCGGCCAGGGTGTCCACGGCGATCAGGCCCAGGACCGGTCCGAAGTACTCGGTGCGATGGAACTGTGATCCGGCACGCACCCCCACCTTGATCCCCGGCGTCCACACCCGGCCGTCTGCGTCCAGGCGTCGCGGCTCGAGCAGCCACTCCTCGCCGGGAGCCAGCACGGTCAGGGCATCCAGCAGCTTGCCGGTCGCCGGCGCCACGAGGGGGCCGAACACGGTGGCCGGATCGGTGGTGGGACCGACCTGCAGGGAGGTCGCCGCATCCACCACCTGTCTCAGGAACCGCTCGTCGGTAGCCACCGGACCCACCAGGATCCCCAGGCTGGCAGCCGAGCACTTCTGGCCCTGGTGGCCGAACGCCGAGCGCACCAGGTCGACGGCCGCCAGGTCCAGGTCGGCCTGGGCGGTCACGACCAGAGCGTTCTTGCCGCTGGCCTCGGCGAAGAGCCTCATGTTCGGGTCCCAGCAGCGGAACAGGTCGGCCGTCTCATGCGAGCCCGTCAGGATCACACCATCGACAGTGGTCACCAGCCGACGGCCGACCTCGTCGTCGGGGGTACGGACGAACCTCAGCACGTCGGCCGGGACGCCGGCGGCCCAGCAGGCCTCGGCCACGATCTCGGCGCAACGGGGCGTCTCGGGAGCCGGCTTGAACACCACGGCGTTGCCTGCAGCCAGCGCAGCCAGCGTCCCGCCGGCCGGTATGGCCACCGGGAAGTTCCACGGGGGAATCACGGCCACCACCCCCAGCGGGGTGAAGTCGGCGCCGTCGATGCGTTCCAGCTCCGTCGCACGTTCGGCGTACCAGCGGGCGAAGTCGACCGCCTCTCCGATCTCCGGGTCCGCCTCGGCCACCGTCTTGGATGCCTCGTGCATCATGGCCAGGAACGAGCTCGTCGGCCACGCGACGCAGCACCTCGCACCTCTCGGAGGCCCCACGTGCGGCCCACTCGGCCTGGGCGGCACGGGCCGTGGCCACCTCCGCATCGATCCCGTCGATCGTCGAGGTGAGCGTGGTCCGTACCGGTTCGAACTCCCTGGCCGCCAGCGCGTCCAGCCGGCGGCGGGTGGCCGGAAGCGTCGGATCGCCGTCGGGCTGGTTCCGGAACCGTCCACCACCCTTCGGCGGCACCTCGGCCTCCCGGCGGGGCAGGTCCCCCACCTTCCAACGGCCGGCCACCGCTGCACGGAAGCACCCGGCCTGCTCCTCGAAGTCCGGCGTGCCCGGACGCAGGGTGAACAGGTGGTGGAGGAAGTTCTCCTCGGAGCTGTTCTCCTCGAGGCGGCGGAAGAGGTAGCTGACGGCCACGTCGAAGTCATCGCGTCCCACTATCGGCGTGTAGAGGAGCAGGCCCCCAGCCTCGGCCCGGACCACGCGGGCCTGGGACGGCGCCATGCCCTGGAGCATCTCGAACTCCACCCTGTCGGCCACGCCGCGTGCCTCGGCCAAACAGGTTGTGGCTGGCCAGGCCGATGCGGACAGAACGGGCGTGGATGGGTCGCAGGGCCCAGTCCACGCAACGCTTGTAGTTGGCGTCCACCTCGGCCTTGGTCCCGTAGGGCGCCTGTACCCAACCGTGCATCGCGGCGTCGACCCTCTCCATTCCCAGATTGGCTCCCTTGACCAGCCTGACCTTCACGTCTCCCCCGCCGGTGCTGGACCGTGCGCCGGCCCATGCCGTGATGCGCTGCAGGGCCCCGAAGGCATCAGGCAGGTAGGCCTGCAGCACGATTCCTGCCTCCAGGCCCTTCAGGTCGGGTTCGTCCAGCAGCTCCATGAACGCCCGGAGGGTGACCTCCAGGTCCCGGTGCTCCTCCATGTCGAGGTTCACGAAGGTGGTCCGACCGGCCTCCGTGGGGGTTGCCGCAGCCGCCCGGTAGAGGGCCCGGAGTCGGTCCTTGATGCGTTCCAGGGTGTGGTCGAACGCCCACATGTTGAGTTGGCTGGCGATGGCCGAGACCTTCACCGAGACGTAGTCGACCGCCGGATCCCGGATCAGCTCGAGGGTGCGCTCGAAGCGACGGGAAGCCTCGCCCTCGCCGAGGACGGCCTCGCCCAGGAGGTTCACGTTCATGTCGTAGCCATCGGTCCGACGCCGGGCCAGGTGGTCGTGCATCGGACCCGGAGCGGCGTCCACCACCATGTGGCCGACCAGTTGGCGGAGCCGGCGGCGGGCCAGCGGCATGACCAGCCGGGGCAGGGCCGGCGCCAACCGGGCACCGGCCTGGAGCATCAGCCGGTCCATGCGACCCAGGAACCCCGGCAGGTCCCGGTCGGTGACGAGGCGGACCAGCTGCTCGGCGGCCAGCACGTCCTGGCGGTGCCGGGCGACCCGGTCCACGAACCGCATCGTGAATCCGATGCCGCCCGGATCGGCGATGATCGCCCGCATCCGGTCGGTGGAACGGCGCTCGGTGGGCGTCTCGGACGAGTGGGCCTCGGTCAACCAGCGGGCCACGACCGCCACGGCGTCCTCGGCAAGGGCGTCCGGATCGACGTGCCGGCCGGCCCCGTCCGAGGCCGGGCCGGTGGCTCCGGGACCGGGTTCGTCTCCATGGGAGGCACGGCGTCGCTCTCGGGTCATGACCATGCCTACATAGTCGGGATCGGACCGTTCGGGGTCTTGTACGATCCGCGCACACATGACCCCGATTTCGGACAAATGGACGGCGGACACCCCGCCGGGAGGGCCACCGGACCACGGCTGCCCCCCGGAACTGCTCGAGCTGTTCGATGCCCTCCCCAACGTGATGTTCTGCTGGAAGGGCCCCGACGACCGGTACGTGGCCGTCAACCATGCCTTCGTGCGACGCTCAGGCCGGACAGACCGGCGCGACGTCGTGGGCGCACGTGCCATCGACCTGTTCCCCGCTCCCCTCGCCGGGCGCTACGAGGAACAGGATCGCCAGGTGTTCTCCGACGGCGAGGCACTCCGCGACGAGCTGGAGCTGATTCGACGTCCCGACGGTTCCACCGGCTGGTACCTGACCACGAAGCTCCCGGTCGTNNCGCTGACCCGCGTGGTGGAGCTCGTCCAGGCCCGGGCCGACGGGGCCCTCAAGGTGGCCGACCTGGCCGCTGCTGCCGGCTGTTCGGAAGGTCAGCTGGAACGACGGATGAAGAAGGTGTTCGGCCTCACCGCGACGCAGTACGTGCTGCGCGCCCGGGTGGACCGTGCTGCCGGCCTCCTGGTCGACACCGACCGGCCGATCGCCGACATCGCTGTCGAATGCGGATTCTCGGACCAGGCGAACCTGACCCGTCTGTTCGGACGCCTGATCGGCGAGACGCCTGCCCGGTTCCGGGCAACCAGGAACGCCTGAACCCGTTCAGGCGTAGGACGGTCAGGCGGCGGACCGCTCCACACGGATCGGCACGCCCAACTCCCACAGCCCGAGGGCATCGGCGATCGGCACCGGTCGATGCACCTCGCCGCTGTGGTTGACGCCGTAGAGCTCGGCGGAGATGTCCTCCGCATCGGCCCTGAGGAGAACCGAGTAGACGTCGTGGAAGGCCTTCAGCCGTCGCTCGGCACCGCTGATGTTGGGCCTGGCCTCAACGACGAGGGTCGCTGTGGTGGACGAATCACCGAAGCTCAGGACCGAGCCGAGGTCGTTTGACTCGACCGACTTCACGATTCCGGTCGCTGCCGGTGTGCTGGACTTCGTGGTGGTTGCCACCAGGGCGCCTCCTGCATCTGTGGACTCGTTGATTCTACCGGCGGTCCCACCCAGGCCCGACCGCCCACCCCGGGTACCGACCTCCCGATCAGGGTGATCCAACGGCCAGACTGTGGAAATGGTGGACGGGAGTCGGGCGGCTGGGCGCCTCGTGGTGGCCGACGACGTGTCCGAGGCGCTGGCCGCTGGCCGTGCCGTCGTGGCCCTGGAGTCCACGATCATCAGCCACGGGATGCCCCATCCGGACAACGTCTCGACGGCGCTGGCCTGTGAGGCGGCGGTCCGGGACGCCGGAGCGGTCCCGGCCACCGTCGCCGTGATCGACGGGACACTGCGCGTCGGCCTGGCCGATGACGAGGTGGAGAGGCTGGGCCGGGCCGACGATGTAGCCAAGGTGAGCCTCCGCGACCTCGGCTGGGTGCTGTCCGGTGGGGGTCTGGGCGCCACGACCGTGGCTGCCACCATGCACGCCGCTGACCTGGCCGGCATCCGGGTATTCGCCACGGGTGGGATCGGCGGGGTCCACCGCGGCGGCGACCTGGACGTGTCGGCCGACCTCACGGCACTGGGAAGGATCCCGGTGGCGGTGGTCTGCAGCGGCCCCAAGGCGGTGCTGGACGTGGCCCGGACCCTCGAGGCCCTGGAGACGCTCGGCGTGCCGGTCATCGGCCAGGGCGTCGACGTGCTGCCCGAGTTCTGGACCCGCGGCACCGATCTGGCTGTGGGCACGAGGTCCGACGACGCTGCACGCACCGCCGCCATCCTGGAGGCCCACTGGGGTTGCGGCCTCACCACCGGTGCCGTGGTGGCGAACCCGATTCCGGTCGGGCACGAGTTGGACCGGGACATGATCGCCGCAGCGATCGAATCAGGCCTCGCCGCCGCTGCCACCCGGGGGATACGGGGTCGCGAGGTAACCCCGTTCCTGCTCACGCACGTCGCTGCGGCCACCGACGGCCGGAGCCAGGTGGCCAACATGGCGCTGGTGCGCGACAACGCCGC
>LWDU01042176.1_pt1 | contig 29869 bp, 32 predicted proteins | sample 727161 | NCBI WGS metagenome assembly LWDU01 (sample SAMN04566230, study PRJNA314399) | hydrothermal vent metagenome | isolation source: deep sea hydrothermal plume seawater | place: Mexico: Gulf of California, Guaymas Basin | collected 2004-07-11
TCCTGATTAGAGAGGAAATTATCAATTTCTCTTTCGGTCACAACAATACGGCTATCAACTTGTCTTTGGCGTAATTGGCTCAACGTGATTTCTTTTCTAATATCTTCACGAAATTGTTCATATTTATAACCATCTTTTTCCAGAATTTCTCTGAATTGGGTTAATGTGACCTGATTTTCAGCAGCAATAGTACCGATAGTGCGGTTTAACGTTTCGTCATCAACGCGGATACCAAATCGTGAAGCAAGTTGAAGCTGAATGCGGTTTTGAACTAAATTATCCAGTACCTGCCGTTCAAAAATTGATGTCGGTGGGAGTCTGGTGCCTTGTTGTTTGATTTGCTCTCGAACGTCTCGCATTTTAGCTTCGAGTTCACTTTGCATAATGACATCGTCATTGACGACAGCAATGATGCGATCTAATGGAACGTAGGCAAAAGCTGTAGTCTGAAATATAAATAAGCTAAGCAACCCCAACATATAATGCCGGGGTTTGTTTTGGGAAAGTCTAAAATTCACTCTGGTAACCGGGGATTTGCTGTTTCAGGAAGTCTACTGTCTTTTTACCTATCCCGGCTAGTCCTTTTAACTCAATTTGCAAGAAAACTCCGGTTTCGAAGTCGCCATTTATATCAGTCAGAAAGCGTCTGGCAACTACTCGAGCACCTACACAACAACTGTCATATTCTATTCCGGCAAACGTTTCCAGCGAACGTCCTTCTGGTACTGCGTAATTCCAGCGACCCACCGCACTCCAACTTTTAGAAATAGGCCATCTAAATGAAATATCACTTTGTTCAATATCGGTAGAATCACGTCGAACGCGATATGCCATGTTCAATACTTTGCCGGGAGCTGGATTGTAGTTAGCCTGGAAAGTAATTTTTTCCGTGCTGTGACTAATATTAGGATCCCAAATAATATCACTGCCAATATTCCAGTTTGGAATAATTTTGGTTTTAAATTCAGCAATGAATGCCGAGCTACTTTCATCACGTACTGCGCCACCAGGTAAAATGACTTTACGGTCTTCTAAATAAAAGGTCTGGCCAATACTGATGTAGCCTAAATCTCGACCTGTATCTTGATTAATAACGTGGGAAGTCAGAGCAAGAGTTACTTGGTTGGCGTCACCACGTCGATCATTACCGCTAAAACGATCTTCTCTGAATAATGAATCAAATGAAGTCGTTAGTAGACCAGTATCAAAAACAGGTAGATCAGACTGATCTTCATGTGGGGTATAAAGATAAAATAATTGTGGTTCTAGTGTTTGTAGAAAATTAGTGCCGGAGATTTTCGTTTCCCTTTCCATGAATAGTCCGCTATCCAGACTGAATACAGGCAATACACGACTTGGGTTACGCGTAAAATTTGCAGTGTCTTCTAAATTATATTGTGTGTAATCGAGGCTTAATTTTGGTTCAACATAAGTTGCGGCAGTGCGCATAGGGAAACTGATATAAGGTTCTACGTGAACACGTAAACCATTGACGTTATCATTTATACTATTCGAGAATAGATTGTCATCACCACGTTCAAAGTAAACGGCTTCAGTTCCTAAACCATAGTTAATTCGACCATAAGTACGGGGTGAACCATAATTAAACAGTACCTGTGGGAAACGTTTATAAGGACGAGCTGTTGGCTCAATACTACGGTCGACAGTTTGATAATCCTGTATACGTGTCGTTATGTCCCAGTTATTACCGCCATAAGTAACTTCAGCGCGTCGTTCCAGAAAACGGATACTAGACGTGCTTAATTGATTACCAAAATCTTCAAAGTAGAATTTATCTGAAACACGATTGTAGGTTAAGAATAAATTACCGCTATCTAAAAACTGTTGGTGATGCGTGAAGTTAAGAGCGTTTCTGTGCTGGTCTTGGCGTTCATTATCACTCGCCAAATATTCAAAACTAACTTCACCTTTCGCTTTTGAAAATAAATAACGGTATTCACCCATAGCCATTACGCCACTTTTCGTTAATAAGCGTGGCGTAAATGTCGCATCCATATTTGGACTTATATTCCAGTAGTAAGGCAAACGTGCTTCAAAACCATGTCGGTTAGTGTTGCCATAACCGGGGGCGAGAAAACCGCTCTTACGTTCTTTATTCAAAGGAAAGGACATATATGGAGAATAAAAAATAGGAACGTTTTTAATCTTTAATACGACATGTTTTGCCGTACCCCAATTGTTTTCATGATCAAGGGAAATTTTACTTGCCGTGAGTTTCCAAAATTCATCATTCGGATCGCAAGTCGTATAATTCACATCTTCTAAATCAGAGCGTGTGCCAATATCCAATGTCATCTTGCTAGCGGTACCTCGAGCACGACTATCTTTGATTATGAAATCAGCTTCAGTGAAATCAGCAATGCCATCATTCAATAGCATATTGGCTTGATCACTTTTTAGAAATACAGCTTCATCCCAATAATTAATATTGCCATCAAGGTCAGCGGTATCGTTTGTTTGATCATACTTAATAACATCGGCGGTAATTTGTTGAGAGTCTCGAGTAATCTCGGCATTGCCAGTCAATGTAGATATTCCATTCTCAACAAGATCAGCTTCATCAGCCGTCATGTGTAAGTCGCCGCTTTCTAATTCAGCATCAACATAAGGTCGATCAGGGATATTAAGTGATGTGGGGCAGAGTCGAGTTGTGTAATCGCCACCAAGCTCAGCAGCAGATGCTCCAGACAATAGCAATATTCCACCACACAACGTGGCTAGTGTGTTCAGTACAAACTTCATTCCATTACCGTATATTTATAATTATTGGGGGTATTTATATGCGTAAAATCTCACAGAATGAGTTTATCTTCAAACGTTTATTCAATATTATTTATTCATAATTATGTGTCGCAAGTTACAGATTTTTAATGAGTTTTCACTAAAAAAATAAATCAAGAATCACATAAAATTTTCACACTTAATCTAGTTTCAAGGTAAGTAACATAATCATATGAAATACATATTAATTACAGGATGCTCATCTGGCATAGGTCGCTGTATCGCCGATGGTTTAAGAGCCAGAAACTACAACGTAATAGTCACAGTAAGAAAAAAGGAAGATTTAAAAGGCTTAAATAAAGCTGGTTTCAATGTCGTCATGCTCGACCTAACCGACTCAAAATCCATATATTTGGCTGCTGAGTACGTCCTAAAACAGTCAAATGGCCAGATTTACGGCCTTATCAATAATGCCGCCTATGGTCTAACCGGCGCAGTTGAAGACCTACCAACAGAAGCACTACGGCATCAATTTGAAACCAATGTCTTTGGTACACAGGAATTAACTAATCTATTAATTCCCTCAATGCGAAAAAATAATTCAGGTCGGATAATACAAATCAGTTCTGTATTAGGTTTAGTCACCATGAAATATCGTGGTGCCTACTGCGCATCAAAATACGCACTGGAATCATTAAGCGATGCCATGCGCTATGAATTAGCAGATACAAAAATAAAAGTCAGTTTAATAGAACCGGGACCGATAAAAAGTGAGTTTAGAAATAATGTTGTTGCCAATTTTCAAAAGGTAATCGATAAAAATAAAAGTGTGCATGGTAATGCATATAATAAAATGGAAGGTCAGGCAGGGGATAAAGTACCATTTACCCTTGGTCCTGAAGCGGTATTGAAAAAAGTCATTCAAGCATTAGAAAGTGAAAAACCAAAAGCACGATACTATGTGACTTTCCCGACGATTCTTTTTGCCTTTTTGAAACGGATCTTGCCGGGAACACTTTTAGATAAAATTCTTGTCAGGGTTTAAATTACATTATTTGTGAAATGTTCTTCCTGAGAGCCATCCTTGGCCTTACTACTCAGCTTTAAACTACAAACTGCGCAACTCCATCACGAAATGACCAATCTATATCATGGTTTTCAACAATCGTGATTAGAACATTAGCTGGTTCGATACCCGGGTCTTTTGCAAGGTTCTCAACAGCCTTTGCATAGAATGCCTGTTTCGCTTTGTTAGATCGCCCTGCTCTCATGGTCAAATGCATTATAACCCTGTCATCATTCCTTTCCTGGAATTGTAAACAATGAAGTTCAATCTCGTGAATGATCTGATAACGATCATCATCGGGGAACCCCATCGTTTCGATTACAGCAGAGTTAATACCATCTGCAACAGCTTTGATATATTGCGGTGACTTACCTTTTAAAATTGAAATATTGACTAATGGCATTATTGCTCTCCGGTGTTATCAGATAAATTCCATGTATGTAAATGTGATTTCCACTTTCCATTTTCATCAATATGAAAAATATTTACAAAAACTCCACCAAACACTGGTTTCTTACCATTTTCTTCCCGACCGTAAGCTCTCCACTTTGAAATCTCATACATTGTGTTGCCATCCTGATGCGTACCAATGATTTCAATCGAATGATCATGTACACCGTTATCTATGAAGCCACGAAATAAATCTTCTATAGCAACTCTACCGACAAGAAACTCGCCATTTCCTGGAGATAAGATCGCCCCTTGATCATAAAGTTCTCCCACAGATTCAGGCTTGCCACTATTGAGGGCCTTGTTCCATCTGTCATTAAGCGTTTCAATAACTGAACGTCCTCCTGAAATATTTTCAGCATGTATAAAACTGGCATTAAATACTAATAAAAAGCATAAGCAGACAATTAGTAAAGCTTTATCAATCTTGTTTGAATTTTTCATAAATTTCTCTCCTACGATGTAAGTATGTAATAGCTGTATATAGAAATTATCGTTAGACAACTGATATCAGTCCAATATAGTATTTGGCTCATATGATGCCAAATAGATATCAGTTAAAATTCGAGCTTCGTCATCTACAAACATTCATGGTGATTGCAGAAGAACTTAGTTTTAGAAAAGCAGCCGAAGTATTGCTTATTGCTCAGCCCGCATTATCACGACAGATATTACAATTAGAAGAAGCCTTAGACTGTCAGTTGTTTGATCGACATAAGCGAAAAATAAAATTGACGGCAGCAGGCGAGTATTTTTATGACAAACTTCCGAACTTATTCAATCAAGTTTATGAGATATCACAACATACACAAAGGATAGCGGCAGGACAGTCAGCAATTATAAAGATCGGATATTCCAGTGCAGCCATGTCCGGTTTCTTACCAGCAATAATTAGGGAAATACAAAACAAACTCGAGAATTGCGAATTCAAATTTGTTGAGGGCACGTCAAATGAATTAATTCATTCTGTAACTAAAGAACAACTTGATGCGGCATTTATATTATTCAGACCGAAGTTTCCTTTATTAAAAACAATCCCGATAAAGGCGGACAAGACCGGTATTATCTTGCCGGAAGATCACGCCTTAACTGCTAAAAAAAGAGTCGCTTTAAAAGATCTAAAAGATGAAACACTTATTCTGTTTCCACGCAGCACAAACCCTGAAATGTATGATGAAATTATTTCCTACTGTCATAAGGCCGGTTTTAGCCCTAAAGCGATTATCGAGACAGCACCGAGATCAACAGCAATAGGACTAGTTGCAGCGGGTCAAGGCATAGCTACAATTGCTGAGTCATTGAAGTATACATGTGTGATGGGCACAACTTACAGACCCTTGATACAACCTTGCCCAATGATAAATTTTAGTTGTATCGTCCGCTCAGATAGAACTGCTCAATGGTTAAATATATTAAGTAAATATATCAAGAAAAATCTAATATGATTTCAAACAGGAATGCCTGCTTCTGGGTCGAAAGCAAAAGTTGATAATGTTTCTTTAATATTTAATGTAGCTAGATTTTTACTTCTAACAGTATCTAGTTCATAGTGCGCGCCTAGCTATATTGAGCTACAGTTATATCCACTTGTTTTTAGGTATTTTCCATCCATGAGAGTCCAAGCCCCCAATCTTTTATCCTATCCCGTTTACTGGGCTGAATGCTTTGGTACGGCTGAGTATTTGCCGATGTCGCGTGCGGAAATGGATGTATTGGGTTGGGATAGTTGCGACATTATTTTGGTAACGGGTGATGCGTATATTGATCATCCGAGTTTTGGTATGGCGGTGATGGGGCGTTTACTCGAATCACATGGTTTTCGCGTAGGTATAATTTCTCAGCCGGATTGGCAAAATACCGATGACTTTATGAAATTGGGCGAACCGAATCTTTATTTTGGTGTGACGGCGGGGAATATGGATTCCTTGATTAATCGTTATACTGCCGATCTACGTTTGCGTAGTAATGATGCTTATACACCTGATGGCGAAGCCGGTAAGCGCCCGGATCGCTCCGTTATTGTTTATAGCCAACGTTGTAAAGAAGCTTATAAAGATACGCCGATAGTCATTGGTGGTATTGAAGCGAGTCTCCGTCGTATTGCACATTATGATTACTGGAGTGATAAGGTTAGAAAGTCGGTGTTGATAGATTCGGCAGCGGATATTTTATTGTTTGGTAATGCCGAACGTGCGATTGTTGAATTAACGCACCAAATGTCTCGTGGTGTTAAAGTCAGCGAACTGGGAAATATTCGTGGTACAGCTATTATTCGTGAACAGATGCCGGAAGACTGGACGGAGATAGATTCCAGTCGTATCGATTGGCCAAGTAATTGGCCGAAAAACATCGAGCCGAATAAAAATCCCTATGACTATGATCATAATCCACAAACTAATAAAAGTTGTGCTTCAAAAAATGAAGCTGGGAAAAAGAAGGCAGAAGAAGTTAAGGAGATAAGAATCATTCCGATGCCGTTGGCGAGTAAACAAAAACTAGATGCAGATAAAACTTATATCCGTTTACCGTCTTTTGAAAAAGTGCGTAATGATTCAGCTTTGTATGCACACACCTCACGCATCTTGCATCTGGAATCCAATCCTTATAACGCACGGCCATTAGTACAGCGACATGAGACCAAAGATATTTTAATCAATTTGCCGCCGATACCTTTAACTACAGAAGAAATGGATACGGTGTTTGCTTTTCCGTATCAACGTAAGCCGCATCCAAGTTATGGAGATGCAAAGATTCCATCGTATGACATGATTAAGTTTTCAGTAAATATCATGCGCGGTTGTTTTGGTGGTTGTACCTTTTGTTCTATTACCGAACATGAAGGTCGTATTATTCAGAGTCGTTCTCAAGAGTCGGTGTTGAATGAGATTGAAAAAATTCGCGATAAAGTTCCGGGTTTCACCGGCACAATTTCTGATCTCGGTGGCCCGACGGCGAATATGTATCATTTAAATTGTAAGGATGATGATATTCAAGCGAACTGCCGTAGATTGTCTTGTGTCTATCCAACGATTTGTAAAAACCTAAAAACCGATCATAGTGAAACTACTTCCTTATATAGAAAAGCGAGAAAAATAAAAGGTATTAAACGAGTCATGGTCGCGTCGGGTTTACGTTATGACTTGGCAGTTGAAGATCCGGAATATGTCAAAGAACTAGTAACGCATCATGTTGGTGGCTATCTAAAGATTGCACCGGAACATAGCGAAGAAGGCACGCTAAGTAAGATGATGAAACCGGGCATGGGTAGCTATGATAAATTCAAACGCATGTTTGAACGCTATTCAAAAGAAGCGGGTAAGAAACAATATTTAATTCCTTATTTTATCGCAGCGCATCCCGGTTCGGAAAACGAAGATATGTTGAATTTGGCGTTGTGGTTGAAAAAGAATGATTTTAAATTAGATCAAGTACAGACGTTTTATCCTTCGCCGATGGCAATGGCAACTGCCATGTATCATTCCGAAAAAAATCCTTTGAAGAAGGTGCGTTATAAAAGTGAAAAAATGTTCGTGCCGAAAGAACTGGATCAACGTCGTTTACAAAAAGCCTTCCTGCGATATCACGATCCTAAAAACGCAGATATATTGCGGGCTGCTTTAAAAGAGATGAACAGAACCGAATTAATTGGTGATGGTGAAAATCAGCTCATCCCGGCTGCTGATAATTTCAGAACGAATAATAATTACAATAAAAATCAAGCTAAGACAGGGCGACGTAAAAAACCGACAAGATGTTAATCTTTAGGTAACTTAATAACAGGTTTCTCGTGGTTCTTTTTATAAAGTGTGACGATATTACCAATGCGTTGAACTAAAGTCGCGTCTGTCTTTTTGCAAATATCTTCAATGCCAGCATCGCGTTCTTCGCGTTCACCAAGCGCACACTTTATTTTTATTAATTCATGGCGCTCTAGTACTTCTTCAATTTCTGCAATCAAGCTTTTGGTGATGCCATTTTTCCCTGCCCAGACTAAGGGTTTTAAATGATGCGCTGCTTGGCGGAGGAATTTCTTCTGTTTGTTGTTTAGTTTCATTTGTAAAATTTATCTCGGTTCTCTGAATAATATTCGAGGGTTTTGTATATTATATTAATAATGCTTCTTGAGGTAATGGTTGCGCCACTTAATTGGTCAAATTCACCATCATCTTTTTTAATTGCCCATTTCTTTTCCGCTGTTTCTAGCGAGTAGCCTTTAAAACCAAGTAACCAGTCTGAATTATCCTGGTGTGCTTGATCGCCAAAACCAGGGGTTTCATTGTGATTAATAATTCTAACGCCCAATAAATTACCGTCGTAGCTAACTCCTATCACTAAATTAATATTGCCATTGTAACCTTTGCTTATGACCGGCATCAGACTGAGTGCAACGGGTTGGTTGTTAACTCGTGCTCTATATACTGTAATCCTATTAGTGTTGTTTATATAAACCGGTACATCAATTGTTATTTTGTCATGGAATAAATCATTATCATATTCAACAGGAATGACTTCATTAATCACTGCGAGCGCTGTGCGTTCTTTATTAATACTGATTTTATCTTTCGTCAGAATATGCACAGTAAAAATAATAATGAAACAAACAAAACTGGTGATCGTTAGAGGCAGTGCAGATATGAGTTTTTGCTTATTAATCAAACTCATTTCTCCCCCAAGGATTTAGGTCGGGTGTAATAATCAATCAAGGGAACTAAAGCATTCATGATTAATATGGCAAAGGCAATCCCGTCAGGATAGCTGCCCCAAGTGCGAATAATGTAAACCAATAAACCTACGCCAACGGCATATATGATTTTACCCTTTGGTGTCGTAGAAGAACTGGCTGGGTCGGTGGCGATAAAGAACGCACATAACATCGTGCCACCAGTAAATAGGTGATACAGAGCCGAAGGATAAACATCACTGTCAATAAAATGACATATAAAACTAATAATAAATATTGTCGCCAAAATGTAAACTGGGATTTGCCAACGTATAATTTTATTAATGATTAACCAAATACCTCCAGCAAGATAAGCTAAGGCAATCCATTGCCAACCTTTGCCACCGAGGGAACTGTATAAAGGATTCATTTCTATTTCGGAAACCATAGTCATTAGACCTAGTTCAACTTTCATGTTGCTTAATGGAGTTGCACCCGTGAGGGCATCGAGTTCTTGACCAAGTGGTAGTCCTGAAACAATAATGTTGAAGGTTTGTGAAAGTGATATTGCTAGATCATTAACGCCGCTCAAGTCCGGCCAATGTGCCATTTGTACCGGGAAACATAATAATACGAAAACATAACCTGTCATTGCAGGATTGAACGGATTATTACCCAGACCTCCAAAAAGGTGTTTAGCAACAATAATAGCAAATGCAATTCCGGTTAAACTTACCCACCATGGTGTAAACGGCGAGATGGTTAATGCAAAAAGTAATGCGGTAATAATAGCCGTGCCATCTTTTAATGCAGGGACTATGGTTTGTTGACGACATTTTAAAACGAAGGCTTCGGATAACAGTGCAAAGATGATCGCAATAATACAGTGAATCAGAATACCCACACCAAAGTAAACTGTGCTTAATAACAACCCAGGGGTTAATGCATAGAGTACCTGACGCATGATGGCATTCACTGTCATTGGTGAATGCGTATGTGGTGAGCTAATTATTTTATTTGCCATACCCTAATTCGCAGCAACCATGCTTATACAATCAACTGGACAAGGTGCGATACATAATTCACAACCGGTACAGTATTGATTAATAATACTGTGCATTTGTTTCGGTGCGCCAATAATTGCATCGACTGGACAAGCAGTTATACATTTGACACAGCCTATGCAGACGGCTTCATCTATAAACGCAATTATGTTCGACGCCTTATTTTCTTTGTATAAGGGTAATATCTCTGCCCCAAGAAACATTGCTAATTCTTTTATCGTTTCATCGCCGCCGGGTAAACATCGATTTATTTCAACATTGTTTTCTATTAATGCTTCGGCATAGGGATGGCATCCATTAAAACCACAGTCACCACATTGTGTTTGAGGTAAAAGGCGTTCAATTTTTTCTATATCATTTTGACGTGTCTGCAGAGCAATAGGACTTTCTTCGTTTGCCGATAGCGATGCTATGGATATAGCAAAGAGGCTAATAATGATAATGGCAATAAATAATGACAACATCATTGTAATCCTGATAGTCCCATTAAGCCCATCGACAGCATGCCGATAGCGATGAGTAGTATTGGTAATCCTCGAAATGCTTCGGGGATATTTTCATTGTCAATACGTTCACGCAAACAGGTCACGACTAATAATAAAAATAAAAAGCCGATGCCGGTACTAAAACCAAATAGTATTGAATCGAAGAAAGAATTGATTTGTGATTCTTGTAACAGAATCACTGCGAGTAAAATTGAATTGATTAATAGTATAGGGGTAATTTTATCGACTTTATCTATTAGCAGTGGCAAAAGTCGGTGTACAATATTTTTAGAGGATAAGACGATGATAAGTATCATCATCACGTACAACAGCAAGTCTAAATACTGTAGTTGAAATGGAATTATTATAAATTGATTAATTAAATAAGCGCCGGGTATGCACAGACTTAGACAATAAAGCGTTGCTATTCCCATTAGCCATGCCGTATTCATGCGCTGACTAGCGGCAACTTGTAAATCAATGCCGACGAGATAGGTCAGCGCCAGATTATTTATTATCGCGGTATTGAAAATTAGTAGGAATAGATCACTCATTAACGACTAGTTTAATACCAATAGATGAGTATTACACTTTACATCTGGCAGAATAGGACAGGCTTATGCCTATCCCAAGATGGTTATATAAAAATCAGAGATTTTTTGCTCAGACGAGGTACGAGCCTTTCGAAAAGCGCAGTTTATGAATAATAAATGAGCATTTGAGAAAGGCGAGAACGAAGTATGACTGAAAAAGATCAATTTTTATTTATTTAATTCGCATTCCCGGTTCAGCACCTTCATCGGGATTGAGTATATATATCCCTTTGCCATCACCTGCTGCCAGTACCATGCCTTCTGATAAACCAAAACGCATTTTTCTCGGGGCAAGGTTTGCCACCATGACAGTGAGTTTGCCTTGCAAATCTTCAGGGTTATAAGCTGATTTAATTCCAGCGAAGACATTGCGTGTTTCTCCACCAATATCCAGCGTTAATTGTAATAACTTATCAGCACCTTCGACGTGTTCTGCTTTTATAATTTTGGCAACACGTAAATCAACTTTCATGAAATCATCAAAATTAATTTCATCAGCAATAGGGCTGTCGGCGAGTGGACCGATGACAACAGTTTCAGTTGATGTTGCTTCCAGATCTTCTTTACTATCTTCAATCATTTTTTCAATGCTCTCTTTTTCGACACGTGTCATTAACGGTTTAAATTTATTTATTTTATGGTTGGTCAATGCAGTACCCGCATCATTCCATTGCATCGGTTCTATATTAAGAAACGCTTCAGTTTTCTCCGCCATTACCGGTAATACTGGTTTTAAATACAGTATTAATAAACGAAAGCAATTAATACCCATGCTACAAATAGCTTGTAATTCATCATCTTTGTTTTCTTCTTTAGCAATGACCCAAGGTTTATGATCATCAATATATTGATTCACTTTATCGGCCAATGCCATAATCTCGCGCATGGCTCTGGAATATTCGCGATTGTCATAAGCCGTTTTTATACTTTCATTTGCTACTACAAGTTCGGCAAGTAAATCAGGATCATGAATACTGTCTGAAAGCTGACCATCAAAACGCTTTTTAATAAAACCGGAACAACGACTGGCAATATTCACTACCTTACCAACAAGATCAGAATTTACTCTTGCACTAAAATCTTCCAGATTAAGATCGATATCATCAATACCGGAACCAAGTTTGGCTGAAAAGTAATAACGTAGGTATTCAGGGTTTAGATGATTCAGGTAAGTTCGTGCTTTAATAAAGGTGCCACGTGATTTAGACATTTTTTGACCATCAACGGTCAAGAAACCATTCGCATATACAGCCGAAGGTGTACGGAAACCGCTACCTTCTAATACAGCAGGCCAAAATAGCGCATGGAAATAAATAATGTCTTTACCGATAAAATGGATCATCTCTTTATCACTACCGGCTTTACACCATTCATCAAAATTAAGATCGGTTTTATCACAGAGGTTTTTAAAGCTAGCGAGATAACCCATAGGTGCATCTAGCCAGACATAAAAATATTTACCCGGTGCATTGGGAATTTCAAAGCCAAAATAGGGCGCATCACGAGAAATATCCCATTCTTGCAAACCGGCTTCAAACCATTCATCGAGTTTATTGGTGACTTCCGGTTGTAAATGTCCAGCACGTGTCCATTCATGTAATAGCTTTTCAAAATCACCGAGTTTAAAAAAGTAATGTTCTGATTCTTTCTCTATAGGTGTTGCACCAGAAACTGCAGAAACCGGATTCTTTAAATCAGTCGGGCTATAGGTTGCACCACAAACTTCACAGTTATCACCATATTGATCCTCCGCACTACACTTAGGGCATTCACCACGAATAAAGCGATCTGGCAGAAACATTTCTTTTTCCGGATCGTAGGCTTGTTTAATTGTGCGTCGATTAATGTGGCCATTTTTATTCAAGGCTTCATAGATAGTATTCGCCAGAAATTGATTTTCAGGAGAGTGGGTACTGTGATAATTATCAAATGTAACGGCAAATTCAGTGAAATCTGCTTGATGTTCCACCGCCATTGCTTCAATCAGTGTTTCGGGAGTAATGCCTTCTTTCTGAGCACGCAACATAATCGGCGTACCGTGGGTATCATCCGCACAGACGTAATGGCACTCATTACCTAGCATTTTTTGGAATCGCACCCAGATATCAGCTTGGATATAACCTACTAAATGGCCGATATGCAGCGGGCCATTGGCATAAGGCAGGGCATTGGTTACTAGAATTTGGCGTTTAGGTTTTGTCATCTTGCTATTATTACATTCTCGAAAAAGGCGCGAAAGGTATCATTATTCAATAGCAGCGTGAAGAGAAGTCGATAAATAATGTAGAATACGCGTCCAATTCATATTTTAGGTTGTAAGAATGTCAGCAGTTAGTCGTGAACAAGTAGAAAAATTCCTCTCAGGAATCGAAGCGCCTTATATTAAGCAGGATTTAGTCAGTGCAAAATTAATCAAAGATATCAGTATTGATAATGATGCTGTGTCTATTAGCCTTCAGCTTGCCTATCCGGCAGAGGGTTTGAAAAAAGAATTAACTGAATCAGTAAAGGCGGTATTAAGTGAGCAGGGTATCTCTGAAGTAACAGTCGATATTTCGACCAAAATAGTTGCTCATTCTGTGCAGAAAGGTATCTCACTTTTATCTAATGTTAAGAATATCATTGCTGTCGCTTCAGGTAAGGGCGGTGTAGGTAAATCGACTACCTCAATTAATCTCGCTTTGGCATTACAAACTGAAGGTGCAACAGTTGGTATTCTGGATGCTGATATTTATGGCCCGAGCCAACCAAGAATGTTGGGTCTGCAGGGTAAGCCGGATTCGAAAGATGGTAAGACCGTCGAGCCTAAAGTTAGTTATGGCGTGCAATCAATGTCGATTGGTTATTTGATTGATGAAGACACACCGATGATATGGCGTGGTCCGATGGTGACAGGTGCTTTGGAGCAGTTGTTGACTGAAACTAATTGGAAGGATCTTGATTATTTAATTATTGATTTACCACCGGGTACCGGTGATATTCAATTAACGCTATGTCAGAAAATTCCTGTGAGTGGTGCGGTGATCGTAACGACTCCGCAAGATATTGCTTTATTGGATGCTAAAAAAGCATTGAATATGTTTGAGAAGGTTCAAGTACCTGTTCTCGGTATTGTTGAAAACATGAGTACGCATATATGTAGTGAATGTGGGCATGAAGAACATATCTTCGGTAGTGGTGGTGGTGAGCAAATGGCTAAACAGTATGGCGTTGATCTGCTAGGTTCACTGCCATTGGATATAAAAATTCGCGAAGGTGTTGATAATGGTAAACCGACTGTTGCTATGGAACCGGATTCTGCTATTACCATGAACTATCGTGATATTGCTCGACGTACTGCTGCTAAATTAGCACTACAATCTAAAGATTATTCTGCAAAATTTCCTAAAATTGTCATTGAAAATAATTAAGAGCACTTGCAATTACTTCTGCATCGCCTAAAGCGCCTACTGTTGGGGCAAGTATTTCCGCCATCCATGGCGGTCATAATAATGAATTTAAAATGGAGAAATAAAAAACATGAGTGTTAAGAGTGATACTTGGATTCGTCGTATGGCGGAAGAACAGGGAATGATCGAACCTTTTGAAAAAGATCAAGTTAAAGAAAATGATTCAGGTCGTATCATTTCTTATGGCACATCCAGTTATGGTTATGATGTGCGTTGTTCAGATGAGTTTAAAATATTTACCAACGTGCATTCGGCAACGGTAGATCCAAAGAATTTTGATATGGATAGCTTTGTGGATGTTAAAGGAGATCATTGCATCATCCCGCCTAATTCATTTGCTCTAGCAAGAACAGTCGAGCTTTTTCGTATACCCCGAGATGTATTGACTGTTTGTTTAGGTAAATCAACGTATGCGCGTTGCGGAATAATCGTCAATGTCACACCACTTGAACCCGAGTGGGAAGGGCATGTTACTTTGGAGTTTTCAAATACAACAACGTTACCAGCAAAGATTTATGCCAACGAAGGTGTCGCGCAAGTAATCTTTCTTGGCGCTGATGAAATTTGTGAAACATCGTATAAAGATCGTGCCGGAAAGTATCAGGGGCAAACAGGTGTTACTCTTCCCAAGACCTAAGAGCACCTCTAAAAATGCACTTTTTTCGCGATTGCTGTGTCAGCTCCGTGCTCGAATACCCAAGACGTTTCACGGGGCAGGCTCTCCTCATGTATTATTCATACACTCCGGTTCTGCGCGCGGAGCTTCCTTGCACTCACAAAAAAATCACTATTTTTACAGGCACTCTTTAATCTATAAGTAATTATTAGCCATTTGCAGCGGCTTGTTGCTCAATAGTTTCTTCTGCTCGCTCGCTACGTTCTTTTTTTATTGATGCCGTTTGACGGCTTAGAACATGTTGCATGATGATTTCTTGATCACTTTCACCGATGCCAACGAATTCAACAGAAATATTGAATCGGTATAAGTTATCATCCATTTTTTTCTTGCAATCAACAACGCAAGCGTAGAGTGGGATGAATTGATATTCAGGAAAAAGAATCAGTTCCATTTTTAGATTCACATCTTCATTTATTGGTGTGTTCGATTCAAATGACATACCACTAGCACTTAAATTAATTTGCTGTGTTTCGGTAATTGAATTTTCTTCATCTTCTTTGTGCAGAATCATGCTTTCAATTAATGATAATTTTTTATCGTAAAGACTAAGTACTTCCGCAACTAAAGGGCTCACTTCTTCAATGCGTCCCATTTTTGTTATTATTTTTGCCTCTATGCAATTAAATGCATTTTTTATTTCGGCAAGATTATTTTGTTCGTGTTCAGTCCTTTTGATTTCAGTGTCGACATCAATACCTTGTACAACCCGGTATTTTAGTGAGACCTTGTCATTAATTCTGAAATAGCGTCTACGGTCATCCATAATAATTTCCTGTTACATTTTTATATTAATTAGTCTTTCAATTCGTTTCTTATCTTTTCGAAGCGATCTTTTAATGTTTGTAAATTTATCGCATCAACTTCAGATTGATCTGGTGCTTTAATCTCTTTCTCCAAGATGTTTTTTACTGATGTGGTTAATTCTTTATCATCAAATGAATTCTTAAATGGGTTTTCTGAGTCGGCAGATATTGAATTCAATTCATCCTCTTCTTCACCTTGAACAATAATAAGTTCTACTCGTCGGTTGAGCGCCCGATTTTCGGATGTGTCGTTAGACACCATTGGGTGAGCATCACCATGACCTTCGATAACAAAGCGTTCCTGTGGAAGCGTATCCAAAGCCAGTAATTCATGAACTACAGTTACTGCGCGCGACGATGATAGTTCCCAGTTAGAACGAAAACGTGCTGTTTTTATAGGAATGTTATCAGTGTGCCCAGCAACAATAATTCTACCGTCAATTTTATTTAGGGATTTTCTTATGGTATTTAGCACAGGTATAAAGCTAGCCTTGACGATAGATGAGCCAGATGGGAACGATCCATTTTCATTTATTCTTAGTAAAATTCGATTGCCCTGAGTTTTGATAGCAACTAGACCTTGAGCAATTTCTGGTTCCAATGCTTTTAATAATTTATAAGCATCGGTAACGATTTTTTCATTGAGTTCTTTTTCTTTTTGCAGTTCTTCTTCTTTATTTTGATCTATCTTTGCGACAGTTTCTTCTAGTTCAGCTAATCTTTCGGCATCACTTAGATCTTTATTTTCTTCAGTTGCCGCTTCGGCTTCCAACTTAGCTGTTTTTTCCGTATCTTCTTGGGACAAGCCTTCTGACGTATTAACTTCCAATGTATCTTCTGCAATAGATTCTAAGCGTTCTTGTTTTTGTTGACGTTGCATTGCAGCTTGACCTGAACCATCGTTCTCTTTTCCCAGATCAGTACTTTCCTTTTTCTCATTTTCGGATAATGCATCAGTGAACTCGACGGTTTGTTTGCTTTCGTCAATAGTGCTTTGTCTTATTTCTTTAATAAGAGTTAGTGTTGGTCTACCCAGTGTAAATTCACGTGCAATAAAACTTGTGCCTTTAGGTGAATCAGTCACTTTAATTTCTCGTTGCACACCAAATGCATTTTTCATGGAACCGGCAATTTGCTTGAACTTCTGTAAGTCCATATTAGAGAATGATAAAAGCAAGACGAAGAAACACATTAATAATGACATCAGATCAACAAACGTCATTACCCATGCAGGGGAGCCTCCTCCCTCTTCTTTTTTTGGTGGTGCTTCGTCACTCATTGTAATCGTTATCCATTAATTAGATATTATTAAGCAGGAACTGCTTCCTCATCTTCATCACCCATGCTCCGTTCAGAACCCGGTAGGTACGTCAGTAACATACCTTCAATAACACGAGGGTTACGACCTTCCTGAATGCCAGAAATACTGTCGATGATTATTGATTTAATCATTCTTTCTTCGTCACTTCTCAGTGCCAATTTTTCTGATATGGGTATGGCAAATACGTTAGCTATTGCTGCACCATAAAGTGTTGTGAGGAGTGCTACGGCCATAGCCGGACCAATTGTTTTAGGATCTTCCATGTTAGCTAACATTTGTACCAAACCAACCAGCGTTCCAATCATGCCCATGGCAGGAGCCAGATCACCAATGGCTTTAAAAATTTTTTGTCCAAGATCATGACGCTCTATAGTCAGGTTCATGTCGCTGACCATGGTTTGCCTAACAACATCGGGTTCATGGCCATCCACCATCATTTGGATACCCATTTGAAAAAAAGTGTTGCCGGTGTCTTTTTCTTCTAATGCCAGCAAGCCACCTTTACGTGCGGTATTTGCTAGATCAATCGTGGTTTCTATTAATTCTTTTGGTGAGGTCATCTTGTGAAACAATGCTTTCATACCCACTTTCATGGCACCAAAAAATTGGCTAATACTGAACATCATTAGAACGGCGCCAATGGTTCCGCCACCAACAACAAGTAGCGATGGGATATTGAAAAACATCATTGGATCGCCGCCCATTACAATTGCTGCCAAGATAATACCGGCGGCAAGCAGAAACCCTATTAACGTTGCTAGATCCACTGTTTTCTCCTTTTAATCATTGCCTTATAGCCAATGTCATCGTTGCTGTTAAAATATGTATTAATTAGTTACTTACGTTATTGCGATTACAAAATTCGTTATTACTTAATATCGGTTAAAAATGCTAAAACTTTATGTGAGACAGCTGTTTTTTACGTTTTATTGCCGTTGTTACGCTATGTCTGTTATTAGTCGTTAATATCAATAGCGGCAGTGATAACAAATAATCGAAAATATTAAAAAATTTATATAAAAATCAAATAGATGGAAAACCTTCCAATATTCTTAAAACTTCAACAACGGCCCTGTCTGGTAGTCGGTGGTGGTGGTGTTGCAAGTCGTAAAACACAACATTTGTTAGCTGCCGGGGCAAAGGTATTTGTGGTTTCGCCGGAAATAGACACCTCTCTGGAAAAACTGAAACAGTCAGGCCAAATCATTCATATGCAACAAAGGTATGACGAGAATTGTTTAGAGGGAATCGAACTGATTATTGCGGCCACCGATGATATAGCGCTTAACGGGGCAATTGCAGAGCACGCCGGACGACAAAATATATTAATTAATGTCGTTGATAATCCTGAGTTATGTACGTTTATCATGCCCTCTGTCATTGACCGCAGTCCGGTCATTGTGGCTATTTCCACGGGGGGTGCATCGCCCGTATTAGCACGATTACTTCGAACGCGTCTGGAAACTTTAATTCCTTCTAGCTATGGAAAATTAGCCGCATTGATTGGGCGTTTTAGAAATAAAGTAAAACAACAGTTTCCAGAGATGCAGCAACGTCGTCGTTTCTGGGAACATATTCTACAAGGGCCTGTGGCCGAGATGCTCTATGCCGGGCAGGACAAAAATGCATTGGCGTTATTAGAAAAGCAACTCGAGCAGGGTTCGCCCGATATCGAATCTATCGGTGAAGTGTATCTCGTCGGTGGCGGACCGGGTGATCCGGATTTACTGACGTTTCGTGCCTTACGTCTAATGCAGCAAGCAGATGTTGTGCTTTATGATCGTCTGGTTGCACCCGCCATAGTCGCATTGGTGCGTAAAGATGCAGAACGTATTTATGTGGGCAAAGCGCGCGATAAGCATGCGTTGCCACAAAAAGAGATTAATCAATTATTAGTGGATTTAGCCAAGCAAGGTAAACGTGTGTTACGACTGAAGGGCGGAGACCCGTTTATCTTTGGCCGTGGCGGTGAAGAAATTGAGCTGCTTTCTGAAAATAATATACCTTTTCAAATTGTCCCCGGTATCACCGCAGCCAGTGGTTGCGCTTCTTATGCGGGTATCCCCTTAACGCACCGTGACTATGCTCAGTCTTGTCTCTTCATTACCGGTCATCTTAAAGATGGTTCGACTAATTTAAATTGGACGGCTTTAGTACAACCCCAGCAAACGCTGGCAGTTTATATGGGTACGCATGGTCTAGAGATATTGAGTCGGGAGTTAATTAAACATGGCATGGCTGAAACAACGCCGGCCGCCATCGTGCAGCAAGGTACGACCAGCGAACAACGTGTTTATATAACAACGCTTAAAGCGTTACCTACTATACCCAAGCAACATAATGTGAAACCACCAAGCATGATTATTATTGGTGATGTGGTTTCGTTACATGAAAAGTTAGCATGGTTTAAATCAACTAAAGTTATCGAAAAATAATTAATGAAGTCTGTAGTTGAATGACAAGCTATATAACGTTGGATTACAGTACTGATTTACTAATACCAGTATCGCTGCTAGATACATCCATCATTTTATCTGTTTGTACTGCCAACTCTAGAGCAAGCTCTATTGATTTTTTTAGAATTGCTTTTTCATTACTTGCATTGAGTTTATCTGCAGCAATCAGTCCGGTTAAGATTTGTGTTGCCGCATTGTAAATTGTAGGTTCAATTACAAGGTCATTTCTGTGAAAAGCAATTCGTGTCATTTCTGACATATCACGATGTGCCATTATGTTTTCTCCGTTTTCTTAAGTTCTAATTTTAAGGTGTTTTTTGAATATTGTAACGCGATTAGGCTTAATCTTTTTGCAATTTTAATGAAACTGAGTTTATACAATATCGCAGTCCTGTTGGTTGAGGTCCATCTTCGAAGACGTGTCCCAAGTGAGCATCACATTTCTTGCAAAGAACTTCTACTCGTTGCATACCTATACTGCTATCAGTTTCTGTTTTTACGGCTTCTTCTTTTGGTGCCCAAAAACTTGGCCAACCCGAACCAGAATCGTATTTTGTTTCAGAGCTAAATAGTTCACTACCACAACAACTGCAATAATAGCTTCCGGCATCTTTACAATCATAATACTGACCAGTGAATGCTTGTTCAGTACCTTTTTTTCTGCAGATAGCAAATTGTTCTGGAGACAGTTCTTTTTGCCATTCTTCTTCGGATTTACCTGATGTTCTGGCCATATTAACTTCCAGTAACCACGTCTTTTATTATATCGACAATTCTTCCCGTTGCCTTTTCTACGAGCACAATAGCATTGTCAACAATTGCTCTTTCCAGACCATCCACAGGATCAGGCAGTTTTGAGTTAAGATCATTAGGCAAATCACGTTTCGCTAATCCGGGAGGTAATGTGCCATTTCGTTCTAGTTGTTTTGCCAAGCCAGGTGGTAATTTATCTTTTTTAGCTAAGCCCGGTGGTAAGCCTTTCTTATTATTTTTTTTCTTGCCTTTACTATCTTTAGTGTCAGCAGTTTTTGTTTCATTGTTTGTTCTTTTAAAATATTTTTCAATAATCTGTTTTTCAAGTTCAGAAAAGCCGCCTTCTATTGCTTTATCTATGACTGCTTTTGTCATTTCTGCATCGGCATAACTAGAAATTGAAAAGAATCCAGTAGTACTTAATATGAAAATGAGTATCAGTTTATTTATTTTACTATTCTCCAGTGTTTTCACTGTCATTTTAGACTAGTTATATTTTATCGCTATCCACGATGATGTCACAAAATTAATAAATGCCTAATAAAATTGCATTTTGAGCTAAATTCGATATAACTGTTGAAAGTTCTCTTAAAGTACTCTATTCTTCTGAAGAGAACGTAAGGAGAACATTGTATGTTAACAGGTCTAGAAGAAAAGGTTTTACAGTGTATTACTCGCTACATCACGCTAAATGGTCATGCGCCGACATTGGTTGAAATTGGAGAAGCACTCGATATCAAATCTAAAGGTACGATTCATCGTTATGTTGATTCGTTGATAGAAAAAGGGCATTTACAACGTACTGGTCGTAGTTGGCGTGGTATACGTTTGACTGGTGAACAACAAAAACACTTATTAATTCTACCTTTTGCTGGGCGCATTGCTGCGGGGAAACCCATTGAAGCGATTCCTGAACAATTAGAGATCAATTTTTCCGATATGTTGTTAGGTGAAGACCGTTATGTACTCGAAGTAAAAGGTGATTCTATGATTGAAGCCGGAATTCTCGATAGAGATCTGGTTATCATACGACAAACAGAAACCGCTAATAATGGCGATATTGTTGTGGTGTTAATCGATAATGGTGAAACAACCTTAAAGAAACTTCGTAAGCATGGCGATCGAGTAGAGTTAATCCCAGCGAATCAAGCTATGGTGCCTATGATCTATCCTGCTGACCGTGTCCATATTCAAGGTGTTGTCGTTGGACAGGTCAGATCCTATTAAACTGATTATTATGAGCAGAGATTTTGTTCACTGGCTAGGCAAAAACGCACGGAAAGAGGGAGTTTATGAATATAAATGACCGATTGAGTAGAGCCTGCCCCGCGAGTGGAACGAGTGCTTTGGGTGCGTTTATACCAACAGTAGGCGCTTTAGGCGACGACGCCAGAGGATAAAAGATCAATCGTAAGAAATTAAATTCCCATATTGCTAAGCGACACCATAATATCATTCAAAATTGCGGTTGCCCTTGGATGTTCTGCTTCAAAGCGATCAATTGATGACTTTATTTTATCAATTGCGGCATTTTTTTCTTCAGTTGCATCGCTGAGATTTTCAATTTCTTCTATTAATTGATCGATATGTTCTTTAGCTGTGTTGTCACTGACAGAGAGTTGTTCTAGTTCTTTCTTTAGGGAGTTTATCTTTTCATGAAGTTTATCATGCATAATATTGTTCCTTATGTAGCATTATTTACTTTTCTTATGTTTTTATACTGTCATCGCTAATATAGTATATGCATGAACATGATCAAAAAAAATACAATTTTTTATGTTTTATTCTTACTCCCTGCAAATATTAATTATGTTTTTGCAGATCAATGTCCTACGGCTGAGATAATAAAAGAGAGAAAAATTTCACGAGATTATGAATGGACTATAGATGAAAGACGTTCATTGAACGATGTACTTTCAGTCGAAAAATTATATTCAGTCAGAATTAAAAATAAGGGAGAGTTTATAGCCTGTTATTATTCTGGCAGTAAGAAACTACTACGGCTTGATGGTATTTACTTTGATAAAGAATGCCTACTTAATAAAAAGTCAGGTAATTGGGTGGTTTCGGAAAGCGGCGAACAAATTTGTAGAGAAGAAGATTTGTCTTTATGTCTCTATGAGATAAATTGTGATGTATCCAACAAACACATGATTAATGTAAAGTAATCAATAACAACATTATTGAAATCCAGCTAAATTCTGTATTTTGAGCTAACTTGGGTATAATATCGTTAAATAGGCTTTAGGAGGAGTTTCCATGATATTTGGTAGTAAATCTGATAGTGGACAAGCAGAACAAATTGAGAAATTGGAAAAGCAAAAACGGATTATGCGTTCTGCACTTGAATTTTATGCTGATGTTAAAAACTGGGAAGAAGGTCATAAATATCGTGATGATGATAATGCAACTATATTTACTGATGGGTCCGAGTCTGGTGCGACTGTAGATAAAGGAAGTAAGGCTTACCGCGCGCTTAAAGCATGTGACGCTTCTTAAATAAACATCACTATTTAAACTTTGTCCGAGAATAGTTTTCTCGGACAATTTATCTTTACTTAATTTCATTGAGTTACTATTACTTAGTAATTTTCTAATTCTTTCATAATTAGCGAGTAATACTAACAGGTATCATTTTTATGGCTGAAGTGCCTCAAAAGAATAAACCAAAACCTCTACCTGCAGGATATGAACTCCAGTGCTACACCATAAAAGGTGTGCTTGGTCAGGGCGGCTTCGGTATAACTTACTTGGCACAGGATAATCAGCTAGAACGTGATGTTGCTATCAAAGAATTTATGCCACGTGATATTGCTGAACGTGGTGATGATTTTACGGTTCATTCTATAAACAGAGAAATGAGTGACAAGCTTGAATGGGCAAGGGAGCGTTTCGTTCGTGAAGCAAGAACACTTTCAAAATTTAATCACAATAATATCGTCCGTGTTTACACTGTAATTGAGGAAAACAATACTGCTTATATGGTCATGAGTTATGAGCATGGTGTTAGTTTTCATGAAAAGCTTCTCAAAGATGGGCAGCCTAGTGAAGATGAATTAAAGGATATGATGCTTGGTTTGCTTGATGGTTTGGAGGTGTTACACGAAGCTCGATTTATTCATCGGGATATAAAGCCTGGAAATATTTTTATCAGAGAAGATGGTACTGCTATATTGCTCGATTTCGGTTCTGCGCGACAGGCAATTGGTGAAGAGAATATGACTTTAACTAAAGTTGTCACACCGGGTTATGCTCCCTTTGAACAGTACTATGGACGAAGTGATATGCAAGGTCCGTGGACAGATATTCATTCACTTGGGGCGACTTGTTATAAAGCGATAACGGGTGAACCACCTATGGATGCTACTTTTCGTAATCGATATACCGGAGAGCAAGCAATCAGTGAAATTTGGGATGAGCTAGATAAGTACAGTAAAAAGTATTCGACTTTTTTACTACATGCGATAGAACATTCTTTAAGAAGTAACCACAAGGAAAGACCGCAATCTGTTAGCGAATGGCGCGCTATGTTGGAAGACCCGAGTGTCTCTACACAAACGCAATGGCGTTTAACCGCTAATAGCTATAATAATAAAACTAGCGTTAAAAAGTCTAAAGAGAAAAAACAGAACTTTTATCTCTCAATAGCGGTTGGACTATCAATCGTTTTTATTATTTTAGTTTATATATATGTCACGTACTTTTGAATAGAGAGTAACTGACAGTCTTTAAATATTGCAGACATAAAAAAAGCCTGGAGACTCATAACACAAATGGGGGAAGAAGGTTATGTGTATCTCCAGACTATGCTCACAATCATCTATAAGGAGGATATTTAATTTAAGCTAATGATTTTAGTTTAGTAGAGCAATTTGAATTTCGCTGTGATGGATATCACAAATTTGTTTAACTTTTCAAAAATGTCTCTTTTTTGTGACATTGCTCACAAAATAGCTGCGATAAAGTAATTTTATAGGGGTGTAATAAGATCCTATGTTGTTTTCGCTTGAATCATACCTGTAATAATCCAACCGGCTTCAGGTTTCATTTTTCCATTTGAAACAAAAATTTGTAATTGCTGTTTATTATTTATGGCAAACATAGGGACAACGCGGTCTTCATATTTTTCCAGATATTGGTCAAAACTAAATTCATCGCTTAATTGAGTGCTCTTTAATTCAGCACCATTTCTTAAACGATAAGCTAAGTTTCCATAAGCGATATCATCACCAAAAAGCTCATAACCACGATGTCGAGTTGAGACGATGTGTTTGTCAGAGATATGCTTTTCTCGTGTGGTTTTTAATTCGTAAACATTTTCTACACCGAATTCAGATTTAAATCGTAAACAGGCTAAAGTATCCAGATTAGCTCGTCCTGACATGGCTAGTATTTTACCTAATCCAATCAAATTAAGATTTCTATCAGCATGTTCAGAAATAGGGTTGCCGTAATAGGTCTCTAGTCCATCCATTCTTGCTATGCTTATGTTTTCCCAACTACTGTCGGTGAGTACAACTTTGAATCCTTGCGTTTGCAGTTCTTTACCTATTGCACGTGCAACATTGCCTGCCCCAATAATTAATAGACCGGTAGGAGAGGGTTCACGTACTTTTAGTAAAATAGCAATAAAGCTAGAAGTTGCACTTTGAATAACGACAGTGCCAATTATTATTAAAAAGGTTAGTGGGACAAGTAATGCGGCTTGAACATAACCTGCATTTTCCAGACGTAAAGCAAATAGGGAGGACACTGCTGCGGCAACAATACCGCGCGGTCCAATCCAGGAAATCATCAGTTTTTCGTTTATTGATAAATCAGAAGCAATTGATGAAATAAAAACTGACACAGGTCTTGCGACTAGCATTGTGATCGCAAGTATGCTTAAAGCAGGCCAACCTAACAGGACAAATTGATAAAATTCAATGCGTGCAGCGAGAATAATAAAAAGTACCGAGATCAAAAGCAGACTTACACTTTCTTTGAAATCTAATATGTCATCAATATTCAACTCCTTCATATTTGCCATGGTCATTCCCATAATGGTAACGGCAAGTAAACCGGATTCGTGTTCTATAGTGTCAGATAAAACATAGACTGTTGAAACAGCAATTAGCGTAATTACATTACGTAAGTATTGAGGTACGAGTTGTTTACGTAGAAGATCGCCTAATAACCATCCGCTAATAAAGCCGATAGAAAAACCCGTTGAGATGATTTTACCAAAGGTCAAAGCAATCGTACCTATGGCATTATGTTGTTGCCCTGAAATAATAAAGTCGAAGACCAGAACGGCGAGTAAAGCACCGAGTGGATCAATGGCAATACCTTCCCAACGCAATACATTAGCTATTTTCGCATTAGGGCGAACCGTTCTCAGCATTGGGATAATGACTGTTGGACCGGTAACAATAACGACAGCTCCAAACAGGAAAGCAAGTTCGAAAGGAAAGTTAATCAAGTAATGTGTACTGTAGGCAATGATAATCCAGGTAATTAATGCGCCTATGGAAATCAAGTTTCTAACTGTTTTTCCATGGCCACGAATATCATCAAATTTAAGAGTCAAGCTTCCTTCAAACAGGATGACGGCAACAGATAAGGAAACGATAGGAAATAATAGATCACCAAATAAGGCATCAGGATCAATTATATTAAATACGGGGCCAACAACGATTCCAGCAACTAGTAAAAAAAGGATGGCTGGGAGCCGAGCCCACCATGCTAACCATTGGCAACTAATTCCTAAGACACCAATACCGGCTAGTGATAATAAAATATTATTATCCACGTGTTATATCCTTTTATTTATAGCGTTGTTTAATATTATATGGGATAGTATTGAATTGTAGATACGTACTGATTACAAAGTACAGGGTGGATAATTTACGTATATCGCCATAAATCTTCCTGCGATTTTATTAATATATTGACGTTGGATAGCATAGGCTTCACGTTCTCGTTTAGCGTATAAGTCGCAATCCACATCCTTATATTCTCCACTTAAATCCTGTAAATAGTGTACAAGTTCATGTACGACGACACTGCGTGTTACTGCATCGGTATTATCTTTAATTCGCTCATCCATAAATATGACTCCCTGATCATTATACCAGGCAGCCGCACGGCACTTTTCATTGCCGGCACAAGCGTTATCGACAAAAAACCGGTGAGGTTTATAGTAAAGTTCAGGTATTTCACCTGGATGAGGATAACTTGATAGATATACCGTCCAACTCAGAAGTATGGTGAGGAGATTGGCATCCATTAAGTAATCATGAGCTTAATCTGCTTTTTGAAATACCAGTGTTGCGTTAGTGCCACCAAATCCGAAGCTATTAGACATAATCGTGTTTAGACTAGGATTATCATTGCGTTCAGTAGCAATAGGCATTCCTTCAGCACCAGGATCAATATCTGAAATGTTTAATGATTTAGCAATAAAATTATTTTCCATCATTAATAAACTATAGATTGATTCATTTGCTCCAGCTGCACCAAGACCATGACCTGTTTGAGACTTAGTTGCACTGACTATAGGGATATTTTTATCTTTAAAAACTTCTTTAATCGCATTTAACTCAGCAATATCGCCAGCAGGGGTACTGGTAGCATGTGCATTAATATAGTCGACATCGCTATCTACCGATTGCAATGCTTGCTGCATGCATCGCACTGCGCCCTCTCCTGAAGGTTTAACCATATCTGCACCATCCGATGTTGCGCCATAACCAACTACTTCAGCATATATTTTTGTATTACGAGCTAGTGCATGTTCCAGTTCTTCAAGAACAAGAATGCCGCCACCGCCTGATATAACAAAGCCATCTCGATTTGCATCATAAGGTCGAGATGCTATTTCAGGTTGGTCATTATATTTTGATGAAAGCGCGCCCATGCTGTCGAATAACAATGTGGATGTCCAATGCACTTCATCACTACCGCCAGCAAAGATAATATCTTGTTTACCCACTTGAATTAATTCATAAGCGTTACCTATACAATGAGCACTGGTAGCACAAGCTGAACTGATTGAATAATTAACGCCTTTAATTTTATGTGCAACTGACAAACAGGCGCTATTGGTGCTGGCCATAATACGCGGAACCATCGTCGGACCAATTTTACGAGCGCCGCGTTCGCGTAATATATCGATTGATTCTTGTAAATTTTTATTTGAACCACCACCCGAACCGACAACCAAGCCAGTACGAACATTAGAAATATTATCCTCATCTAAAGACGCATCTTCGATAGCTTCATTCATAGCAAGATAGGCATAGGCGGCACTATCTCCCATAAAACGTTTGAGCTTACGATTAATTAAGGAATCAAGTTCTATATCAATAGCACCATGTACATGAGAACGAAATCCCAATTCAGCGTATTCAGGAAAGTGCGTAATACCTGATTTACCACTTTTAAGGGATTCCAGTACTTCAGTTTTATTATTTCCAATACTAGACACGATACCCATGCCTGTGACGACAACTCTTTTCAATTCTAACTCCTAAAATTCATCTGTTGATTTAAATAAACCGACGCGCAAATCCTTTGCAGCATAAACTTCTCTGCCATCGACAAACATGGTTGCATCGGCGACTCCCATGACTAATCTTCGTAATACGACACGCTTCATATCTATATGATAGCTGACTAATTTATTTTTGGGAGTGACTTGACCTGTGAATTTAACGTCTCCAGCAGCGAGTGCACGTCCACGTCCAGGCGCACCGGACCACCCTAGAAAAAATCCAACTAATTGCCACATAGCATCTAATCCTAGACAACCTGGCATTACTGGATCACCAACAAAATGGCAGTCGAAAAACCAAAGATCTGGCGTAATATCGAGTTCGGCAACGATATGTCCTTTACCGACACTGCCCCCATCTTCAGTAATCTCGACGATGCGATCAAACATAAGCATGTTCGGTAGGGGTAATTGGGCATTTCCTTCCCCGAATAGTTCCCCACGTCCGCAAGCAAGTAATTCTTCTTTTGTATAACTATTTTTATTATTCATCCTCACTAGTATCTCATGGCGGCATGATTTTTTCCTAACAAATTAATTAAGAATATACATTGTGCTTGTTAGCTTGACAGCGACTTTCCGCTGATTAGACTGCTATCCAATCAAAAAATATGTAGGGTTATTCATAATGTCTCAAAATTTAGGTATGCATAATAGACGCAATTGTGTTGGCGTTAAGGTTGGTTCTGTCATTGTTGGTGGAAATAATCCTGTCGTTGTTCAATCTATGACCAATACGGATACGGCAGATGTTGAGGCAACGGTAAAACAAATTCAAGAGCTTGCGGCAGCGGGGTCGGAACTAGTTCGAATTACTGTAAATAATGATGAATCAGCAGCCCAAGTTGCCACTATATGGGAAAGGCTTGATGCTGTTGGTTGCAACGTGCCAATAGTGGGTGATTTTCATTATAACGGTCATCAATTATTAACTGATTATCCCGAGTGCGCACAGGCATTGGCAAAATATCGGATTAACCCGGGTAATGTGGGTTTTGGAAAGAAACGAGATAATCAATTTGCAATCATGATAGAAAAGGCTATTGAATATAATAAGCCAGTGCGTATTGGGGTGAACTGGGGAAGCCTGGATCAGGTGTTGTTGGCAAAGATGATGGATGATAATGCCAAATTAGCTGAACCTCAGGAAGTTGACGATGTGATGCGTGAAGCATTAATCGTTTCTGCATTAGATAGCGCAAAAAAAGCAGAAGAAATCGGTTTATCTCGCGATCATATTATTTTGTCTTGTAAAGTTAGTGGTGTTCAGAAATTAATTTCGGTATACAAAGATATCGCCTCGCGTTGTGACTATGCGCTGCATCTAGGTCTAACCGAAGCTGGCATGGGCTCAAAAGGAATAGTTGCATCTACCGCAGCAATGGGCGTGTTATTGCAGGATGGCATAGGCGATACGATACGAGTCTCTTTAACGCCCGAACCAGGTGGTGATAGAACGAATGAAGTTATCGTGGCTCAGGAAATGTTACAAACTATGGGTTTACGCTCATTTACACCACTGGTTACAGCTTGTCCCGGTTGTGGTCGTACGACCAGTACTGTTTTTCAGGAATTAGCTAATAATATTCAAGCCTATGTGCGTAGTCAGATGCCTATTTGGCGAGAGAAATACCTCGGTGTAGAAGAAATGACGCTTGCTGTTATGGGTTGTGTTGTTAACGGGCCAGGTGAAAGTAAACATGCAGATATTGGTATTAGCTTGCCAGGGACGGGTGAAACACCTGCGGCTCCGGTATTTATTGATGGAAAGAAAACAATTACATTGCGCGGAGAAAATATCGCTGCAGAATTTC